>JFJP01002383.1_pt1 | contig 16966 bp, 16 predicted proteins | sample 431651 | NCBI WGS metagenome assembly JFJP01 (sample SAMN02602958, study PRJNA72255) | Microbial mat metagenome, whole genome shotgun sequencing project. | biome: fresh water; feature: sink hole; material: water; isolation source: purple microbial (photo- and chemosynthetic) mats found in... | reverse complement strand
TCGAATATGTGCCTGCCATTGACGTCCCGACAAATTTGCCGCCGCAAGCCCTTAACAAGAATGTTGTCACGATCATCGAGAAATGGGAAAGTCTGGAGGATTTGCTGGCACATATTTCAGCACCGCATATGCTTGCCTATGCTGAAAAAGTGAAGGACATGGTTGAAAGTAAATCGCTCAAGATTCTGAGAGAAGCGTAGCCTGTCCTGGGTTAAGTGTGAGGCTGTGAAAATATCGAGCTGGCACAACTCCCTCCTTCGTCACCCCGGCGAATGCCGGGGTCCAGTTCGTTCATCTAATTGATTTAATTGACGTCGGTGGTGCGCACTGGATCCCGGCACCCCAAGGGCACTTCCTTCGGGGCGCCTACGCCGGGAAGACGAATTTATAAGCCTGTGCCAATTTTTTCACAGCCTCTGAGGCAAGACGTTTCCGGGCAGAGTACCTGCTTAAGCTGCGTCTCTCCCGGGGCAGCAATCGCGTCGCTGTTTGTCGTTGAAAAAATGCCTGTTTTCTGGAGATTCAAGCATGAGCCTATCGATGTATGAAGCAAGCGCCCCCTGTTTTGCAAGCATGCTGCGCAATCTGGATGCGATCCTCGCCAAGGCGCTGGAGTATGCCGTCGCGAAGAAGATTGATCCCTCCGTGCTGCTGACGGCAAGACTCTTTCCCGACATGCTTAGCCTTCTCAGGCAGGTGCAGATTGCCAGCGATCACGCCAAGGGCGCCGTCGCCCGTCTGGCCGGTGTCGAGGTTCCCAAGTATGAGGATAGCGAGCAGAGTTTCGAGGAAATTCGGGCGCGCCTCGCCAAGACGATCGCCTTCGTCGAAGCCATCTCTGCCGGACAGATCGATGGCTCCGAAGAGCGGGAAATCTCGCTCAAGGTGGGTGGCAAGGAGATGACCTTCAAGGGCATGCCCTATCTGGTCGGTTTCGCTTTGCCGAATTTCTATTTCCATCTGGTGACGGCGTACAACATTCTGCGTCACAATGGCTTGGAAATCGGCAAGCGTGACTACATCGGCAATCCGTAGGTCGCTATCGTCTGGTTAAAGGCAGGTCAACAAGATTTCTTCGTCTTGCGACGGGAGGAGGCGGCGACGAGCAAGCCGCCGGCGACCACGGTTGCAATTCCGAGCAGGGTGATGGTATCCGGAAAATCACCAAAGACCAGAACACCAATAATGCTGACCCACAGCAGTTGTACATAGGCAAACGGAGCAAGGAGCGAAGCCGGGGCGTACTCAAGGGCCTTGATGATGGTGAAATGGCCCATGCCGGATGTGATCCCGATCAGAGCGAAGAAAAAAAGGCCTCTCGGGGTCGGAACTACCCAGACAAAAGGCAGGGCCGTGCTCATGACCACCGTTCCCACCAGCAGGACGCAAAACAGCGAGTTGATCGAATCCTCTTTCTTCGAGATCATCCGGGTGAGAATCTGGTATGAGGAGTAACACAGGGCAAGTCCAAGCGGCAGCAATGCGGCCGGAGTGAACAAGCCGCCGCCCGGCCGGACGATGATCAGGACTCCGGAAAATCCGAGCAGCACGGCGGTCCAGCCCAGCGGGCCGACTTTCTCGCCGAGAAAAATGACTGCCAGCAGCGTCAGCAGGACGGGATGGATGAAACTGATGGCCTGCGCCTCGGCAATCGGCATCGTACGGTAAGCGAGCACGATGAAGACGGTGCCTGCGGTGAGCAGCGCCCCGCGCAGCAACTGCATGCTGGGAAAAGCGGTACGCAACATGCGGCGACCGCGTCCGGGCAGGAAGATCATCAGCAAGAGGACGAGGGGCACCGCATAGCGGGCCCAGACGATCATCGTCACCGGGTAGTCGCGAGCCTGGTACTTGGACAGCGAATCGACCACGGCATAGGCGATGGTGGCCAGAACCGCCATCACGATACCGCGGCCGTGCGTCGAGTGCGCGGCAGATCCCTGCATCTTGTTTGAACTCATCGCTTCATCCGGTAAGCCACCGGGAACGTAGCGATGAGTCGACACGGGATGTCAGGGGCTGCGGATAAAACAGGGGAATACGGAAGGGTTCGTGAACGCTCATGCATATTGGCTGTCAGGTCAATAGATGCAATTCATGGGTTGGCTGTTATCAACGCAGGGGGCGATTATAATCGACTAGCCGTCGTACTCCAGGGCAATTGCATGAATGTTTTTGACATGCCGATATGGCTCCAAATGGCCAATTTATTCAAAGTAGTGTCGTCCCGGCGAAAGCCGGGACCCAGCTTGTGCCCCACAAACCTGGATTCCGGCTTTCGCCGGAATGACGATGCTAAAATTCAGCCGGCTGCTGACGATTCTATCGGCCTTCATGCAATCGCCCTGCGTCGTACCCCGACGACGAGTCCGAAGCACTGAACGTTCTGCTATACTTTTTCCCTTTTTTCAGGCTCAGGCGACACATCCCATGGCCATAAAATATCAGATCATCCCGGTTACGCCTTTCGAACAGAACTGCAGTCTCCTGTGGTGTGATGAAACCCTGCGTGCGGCGGTCGTCGATCCGGGCGGGGATGTCTCGCGCATTCTGAGTGCGGTAAAAAAGAACAATGTCGTGCTGGAGAGAATTCTGGTGACGCACGGGCATATCGATCACGCCGGTGCCGTCGCTGAACTGGCCGGGACGCTTTCATTGCCGATCGAAGGTCCGCAGCGCGAGGATCAGTTCCTGATCGATGCTCTGCCCGAGCAAGGCCGGATGTACGGTTTTCCCGCGGTGCGTGCGTTCGCGCCTGATCGCTGGCTGGAGCAGGGCGATAGCGTACGTTTCGGCCATGTCGAGATGGCTGTGCTGCACTGTCCGGGGCATACCCCCGGACACGTGGCTTTCTTCAATGCGCCCGGCCGGCTGGTTCTTGTCGGTGACGTTCTGTTCAAGGGATCGATCGGCCGTACCGATTTTCCGAGGGGCGATTTTGCTACGCTGATTTCGTCCATTCATGGCCGGCTCTGGTCGCTGGGTGACGATGTTGCCTTTATTTCCGGGCACGGGCCGATGTCGACCATCGGTGCAGAACGGCGGAGCAATCCTTTTTGTGGCGACTGATCAGGACTCCGCTCGCCAGGAGGGCTGGGCACGGACCTACCAGTTGCTGATCGAGGTGGCAGAACCGGTGCGTGTGTGTGTCGGTCGTCTGGGGATGTGCGATTTTCCGGCCGGGCTGTATGTGTACACTGGGAGCGCACTGCGTAACTTCGAGGCGAGAGTGAGCCGCCATTTGTCCGTGACGAAAAAAATGCACTGGCACATTGACTATCTGCTTGCTGCGGCGGGCGTCCGTGTGATTGAAGTGTTACGACATGCTGAAGCGGAATGTGTCGTCAATCAGCGAGTGGATGGTGTGGTTCCGGTCAAGGGCTTCGGCGCAAGTGATTGTCGCGCAGGCTGCATCAGCCATTTGAAGCGGCTGGTCTGAGGCTTTAGCTCAGCACGAGGAGTCGTGCCGGGCCGGATCAGTCGTGCTGGTCGATGTTGATTCTGGCGGCCCAGTAAAAGGCAGCAATCTGTGCTTTTGCATGCGTTTCCGGACTGATTCCGTATTCGGAAAGTATCCTTTCTGCATTCGCGAAATCACCGGATTCACCGCTGATGACGGCAGAAAGAAGATGACCGAGCATCCCTCCCCGCTCTGGAGATCTCAGCGCTTCCACCGTTTCGTCATGAAGCGGAAGTTCCTTGAGAATCTCTTCCATCGGGGCATTGATCAGGACATCAAGCAATGAAAACAGGCCGGTCATGAAGGCATTGTCGCAAAGCATAGTCATGTCGGGCGACGGAGCGATGGCCTTGCCCAGCAACTCAAGCTGACGGCCGCGTGCAGCAGCAAGCTGCATCAGCGGGTTCGGGGCACTGCCGTCAGCCAGTCTGTTGGCATAAATCAGCAGTTGCAGCCAGCGCTGAAGCTGACGACGCCCGAGAATGGCGATGGCCTGCGAAAAATTGCTGATCTTGGTTCTTGCGCCAACTGCGACCGAATTGACCAGGCGCAGCAGGTTGTACGAGAGCTTCGGTTCTTCGCGGAAAATTTCTTCGATCTTGTGGGTGTCGCCATCCTGTATCACGAGGTTCAGGAGTTTGAGCAACTTCAGACGGGTGAGATCAGGTTCCTTGCCGAAATGCGGCGTGCGTGCGGTCAAAAAGTGGCTGTCGCACCAATCGAATCCCTTGCTGATCAGCCAGTCAAACATCTCGAGGGTGCCGACACCTGTCGCGATCTTGCGCAAGCCGGCTTCACCGGCATAGGTAAGGTCAGCGGCCGGTAAATCCTGACGGGCATAAGCCGCCTCGAAGCGGACATAATTGAACGCCGATAGCGGTGCTTGCCGGACAAGACTGGCGCTGTCAATGTCCAGGCCGATGCGATAACCCAGGCTACGAAGCCCCTTGCAGCGTGCCATGGCCTCGGCACTGTCGGGGCTTGATGCCTGAAGCATGAAAACGATCTGGCTGGGATCAAAGGCATCAACAAACGCACTGTCTTCCAGCCACGCCGGACTGGCGGGAGCAATCATCGGCAGCATGTTGGCCAGTGGCGCTGCGTCAGATCCGGAAAAACAACGGACAAAATCCTCGCTTCCGGCGCTCAGGATGCTGGCCGGCTGCCAGTCGATTGCAGCCCAGCTATGGTCAGCAGCGAGGACAGGACGAAAGAAGAAATAAGGTACTGGCATATGGGTGGCATTTGTGTATCGATTCAAGCTATGCGTCATTTTAACCCAGATTAACAAACTCTGATAGAGTTGTAATCGGGCCAGAATAGCGCCATTCCTGAATTCGTGTGGGATCAATATAATGAGCATTCACAAGCTGGCGCGGATGCCATCTGTTTTATCCGTCGGCTGTGAATATCCGATCATCGGCCTTTTGTGAGTTGCAATAATGAGCGTAAACTGACGTGTCTGACCGGAGCTGACGATGCCGTTAGCGGAACGCTTCCCCACGATTGATAGCTATGAACACCCATACCCTCGATAAAGTGCTTGCCGCTCCTTTTTGCAAACAAACCCCACCGGATTTCCACGCCCTGTTCTCAGAACGAGCGCGTGCGATCCAGAGTTCGGCCATTCGCGAGATCCTCAAGGTGACCGAACGTCCCGAAGTGATTTCCTTCGCCGGGGGCTTGCCATCGGCGGCGACCTTCCCCGTCGACAGGATGCGCGCCGCCTTCGAGCGGGTGCTTTCCACCAATGGCCGTGCAGCGCTGCAGTACAGCACCACAGAGGGCTATGCGCCGTTGCGCGAGTGGGTTGCCGCGCAGGTCGGCACGCCGCAGGCACCCGTATCGCCCGATGAGGTGCTGATGGTTTCCGGTTCGCAACAGGGGCTGGATCTGCTGGCCAAGGTGCTGGTCGATCCGGGCGACACGGTACTGGTGGAGACACCGACCTACCTGGGTGCTCTGCAGGCTTTCTCGCTGTTTGCCCCAAACTATGTGTCGATTGCCTCGGATGAGGATGGACTACTGCCGGAGGCGTTGAGCGATGCCCTGCGCGGCGCAAAATTCCTCTACTGCCTGCCGAATTTCCAGAACCCGACTGGTCGACTGATGTCGGAAGAACGGCGCTATCGGCTTGCCGAACGTGCGCGGGAGCTTGATCTGCTGATTCTTGAAGACGATCCCTACGGTGCCCTGTCCTATGATGGGGAAACGCCGCCTTCGATCCGTTCGCTGGCCCCGGAGCGCACCGTCTATATGGGCTCGTTCTCCAAGGTACTGGCGCCGGGCTTGCGTCTCGGCTACGTGATTGCGCCGACGGCACTGCGCGCCAAGCTGGTGCAGGCCAAACAGGCGACCGATCTGCATACGGCAACGCTGTCGCAGATGGCGGTTTACGACGTGATCAAGGATGGCTTTCTCGATACGCACATCCCGACGATCCGCAAGCTCTACCGTGAGCAATGTGCTGCCATGCTGGCGGCGCTGGCGCATTACATGCCGGAAGGGGTACGCTGGAATGCACCGCGTGGCGGCATGTTCCTGTGGGCTGAACTGCCGAGGGGAATGGATGCTTCCGCCGTACTGGCGAAAGCCGTAGAACAGAACGTGGCCTTTGTTCCGGGCGCCCCGTTCTTTGCTGCCAATCCGGTCATCGAGTCACTGCGTCTGGCCTTCGTGACGGTACCGCCGCCGCGGATCGAGCAGGGTGTCGAATGTTCACCCCGGCGAAAGCCGGGGTCCAGTTCGTTGATTCTTCTGGATTCCGGCCTTCGCCGGAATGACGGATTTGGAATACTTCAGCGTTTCCTTAGCGGCCCTTCACTTCGTCGCGTAACTCGCGGCGCAGGATCTTTCCGATCGGCGTTTTCGGCAAGGTATCGCGGAAGTCGATATGGTGTGGTCGCTTGTAGCCGGAGAATTGCTCCCGGCAGTACTGGATGACCTCCTCTTTGCTCAGCTTCGGGTCTTTTTTAACGATGATCAGTTTGACTGCTTCGCCTGTTTTTTCATCGGGTACGCCAATGACCGCGCATTCAGCCACACCCGGGTGCATCATCATGACGCTTTCGATTTCATTCGGATAGACGTTGAAACCTGACACCAGGATCATGTCCTTCTTGCGATCCGTAATCGTTACATAGCCATTGCTGTCCATGTGTCCGATATCGCCTGTTTTGAGCCAGCCGTCCTGCATGGCCCGGGCAGTTTCTTCCGGGTTGTTCCAGTAGCCTTTCATGACTTGCGGGCCGCGTACGCAAATCTCCCCGGTGTGTTTCTCGATGTCGGTGGTTCGCGCCCACAGCGGCAGTTCTTCGAAAGCCTCGTTACGGATGCTGACTTCGGTCGACGATACGGGCAGGCCGATCGTGCCGTCCCAGGGTGCGCCAAGCGGCACGCAGCAGACACCGGGCGAGGTTTCGGTCAGGCCGTAAGCTTCGGTGACGTAGGCACCGGTCACCTGGTGCCAGCGGTCGGCTACCGGCTTTTGCACGGACGCACCGCCACCGACAACGACTTTCAGTGAGGAAAAGTCGAGCTTTTCGAATCCGGGTGTATGCAGCAAGCCGTTGAATAAGGTGTTGACACCGGTCATCACGCTGAATTTCCACTGCCTGAGCTCCTTGACGAAGCTCGGCAGATCGCGCGGGTTGGTGATCAGGACATTCAGACTGCCCCACTTCATGAAGGCCAGTGTCGAGGTGAGGCAGAATATGTGGTACATCGGCAAGGGCGCGATGACGATCTCCTGACCTTCGCGGAAACTGGCGGAAATCCACTGGTTGGTCTGCTCCAGATTGGCCAGCATGTTGTAGTGCGTGAGGATGGCGCCCTTGGCTACGCCCGTCGTGCCTCCCGTGTATTGCAGGAAGGCAATATCGTCCTGGGTGACCTTGATCGGTGTGAACGGGACGCTTTTCCCTTGCCTGAGCGCCTTGCGCAGCGGCATGGCGCTCTCGATGCGCCAGCGCGGAACCATCTTCTTGACCCGCTTGATGATGAAATTGAAGAGCCAGCGCCTGGGCGCGGACATCATGTCGCCAATCTGTGAGGTGATGACATGCTCGACCGAGGTGTTGTTGAGCACTTTCTGCAGGGTACCGGCAAAGTTTTCGAGGATGATGATGGCCTTGGCGCCCGAGTCCTTGAGTTGGGCTTCCAGTTCCCTTGCGGTGTAGAGCGGGTTGACGTTCACCACCGTCATGCCGGCGCGCAGGATGCCGAACAGAACCACCGGATACTGCAACAGGTTGGGCATCATGACAGCCACCCGGTCGCCCTTGCTCAGGCCGTCGAGCATTTGCAGAAAGCCCGCAAAGCGTTTCGACATCTGGTCGAGATGGGTGAAACTGAGGCTCTTGCCGAAGTTGCTGAAGGCCGGTTTGTCGGCAAACTTGCGGATTGTTTCGTCGAACATGTCCAGTACCGAAGCATACTGGGCGATGTCGATATCTGCGGGGATGCCTGCCGGATAGCTTTTCAACCAGATTCTCTCGACCATGTCTTTTTCTGCCTTGATTCAGGTAATTAACTCTAAGGAAATGCTGAAGTATTCGTCACCCAAGAGGACTTGAGCCCAAGGTCCCGTTACCTTCAGGCGTCATCCCCGCGCAGGTGGGGATCCAGAATGTTGATCTAACTGGGTTCCCGCCTACGCGGGAACGACGGAAACGAAAAAGTCAGCACTTACCTAAAGAAGAGTAGCCAAAAATGCAGGCCGCTGCAAACAATCGTTTTACGTCCTTTGCGCACATTACAATATCCAGATGAAAGCGATCTACTGGCAACAGGCTTCTTCAGAATTGGCGCAGGCCGACCCGGTGATGGCTGGCATTGTGGCGCGTTACGTGGGTGATACGCTCGTTTCGCGCGGCGATCCCTTCGCTACCCTGACGCGATCGATTGTCGGCCAGCAGATTTCGGTCAAGGCCGCGGATAGCGTCTGGTCGCGCTTTGTCGCCGCAGTGCCGGCGATAACTCCCGCCGATGTGCTGGCCGCCGGTACTGAGCTATTGCGCGGCTGTGGCCTTTCTGCGCGCAAGGTCGAATATGTCGGAGATCTGGCGCGGCATTTCATCGACGGGAAAATCCATGTGACCCACTGGTCGGCCATGAGCGATGCTGAAATCATTGCCGAACTGACCGCCGTGCGCGGTATCGGCGTGTGGACCGCCGAGATGTTCCTGATCTTCAATCAGTTGCGCCCGGATGTTTACCCGCTCGATGACATCGGCCTGCAAAAGGCCGTGGCGGTGAACTACTGTGAGGGCCAGCGGCCGGCTCGGAGCGAACTCGCCAGAATCGGCGAACGCTGGCGTCCGTGGCGTTCGGTAGCGACCTGGTATCTGTGGCGCAGCCTTGATCCGCTGCCGGTTGACTACTGATTTCCCAAGCTTTCAGTTTGGTGTAAGCCGGCATTGCGTACAATGGCGGCAACATTTTGGCGTTTCCTGACAAACCTTTCAAAAAGAGACTGGCATGCCTCTGAATAACGTTCCATCCGGAATTTCCCTTCCCAATGATTTCAACGTCATCATCGAGATTCCGATGGATGCCGATCCGGTCAAGTACGAGGTCGACAAGGCCAGCGGGGCGATTTTCGTCGATCGCTTCATGTCCACGGCAATGCATTACCCCTGTAATTACGGCTATATCCCGCACACCATTTCCGCTGATGGCGACCCGGTTGACGTCCTGGTGGTGGCGCAGTTTTCCTTGCCGCCGGGGGTTGTCGTTCGCTGTCGTCCGGTCGGCATGCTCGACATGGAAGATGAGGCCGGCGGCGATGCCAAACTACTTGCCGTGCCGGTTGACAAACTGACGAGGATGTACCGCAGTGTTGTTACTACGCGTGATCTGCCGCAGATCCTGCTCGACCAGATCTCGCATTTCTTCGCCCACTACAAGGATCTGGAACCCGGCAAGTTCGTGAAAATCAGGGGCTGGCTCGATGCCGAAGAAGCAAAAAAGGAGATCATGGAAGGTGTCAGGCGCTTCGATGAGGCCAAGGAAAAGCCTGCCTACTGATCCCGGCCCGGTGCTTGCGTGACCGTCCGTCAAATGAGAACACACCCTAGGCTTTGGGTTAGAATGGCTGCCGTTTCAGCACCGGCTTGAACCCGATGAAAACCAGCTTCCTCGACTTTGAACAGCAGATTGCCGACCTCGAAGGCAAGATCGAAACCTTGCGCTTTGCGCAGGACGATTCGGTGGTCGATATTTCCGAAGAAATCGGCCGGCTCGAAAAGAAAAGTCAGATCCTGACCAAGGAGATTTACGCCAAACTGACGCCCTGGCAGATTTCGCAGGTTGCACGGCATCCGCAGCGTCCCTTCACGCTCGATTACCTCAGGCTGATTTTTACCGATTTCGAAGAACTGCATGGCGATCGCGCCTTTGCCGACGATCACGCCATCGTCGGCGGCCTGGCGCGTTTCAACGGCCAGTCGGTGATGGTCATCGGCCACCAGAAGGGCAACGATACCAAGGAAAAACTTTACCGCAACTTCGGCATGCCGCGCCCGGAAGGCTATCGCAAGGCCCTGCGCCTGATGCGTCTGGCCGAGAAATTCGGCATTCCGGTGCTGACCTTCATCGACACGCCGGGCGCCTATCCGGGTATCGACGCCGAAGAGCGCAGTCAGTCCGAGGCCATCGGGCGCAATCTTTATGTGATGGCCGAGTTGAAGGTGCCGATCATCGTTACCGTGATCGGCGAGGGCGGGTCGGGCGGCGCGCTGGCGATTGGCGTCGGCGACGTGGTGCAGATGCTGCAGTACTCGACTTACGCCGTGATCTCGCCCGAAGGCTGTGCGTCGATACTCTGGAAGAGTGCCGAGAAGGCCAGCGAAGCGGCCGAAATCATGGGCATCACGGCGGCACGCCTGAAAACACTCGGACTGATCGACAGGATCGTCAGCGAGCCGCTGGGCGGCGCGCATCGTGACCCCGCAGCGATGGGGCTGAACCTCAAGAAAGCCTTGCAGGACGCCCTCAAGCAGGTCGGCGCCCTGTCGGTCGGCGAACTGCTGGAGGCCCGCTTCGTCCGTCTGATGGCCTATGGCCGCACCAAAGAGCAAGCCGTCCGCTGATCGGCGCGTCGGCCGTGCACAAGCCGCTGCGGCGAACCCGCTTGTCAGCGCCCTCACCACTTTTCTCGCCACGCGGCTGACGGCGGATTCAGGCCGTTCGCGCCTGTGCGTTGCATTTTCCGGGGGGCGTGATTCGGTGGTCCTGCTGCATGCGCTCGGTCGGCTGAGGGATTCCGGTGGTATGCCATTTGCTCTCTCCGCCGTGCACGTGCATCACGCGATCAGTCCGAATGCCGATGCGTGGGCGGAGTTCTGCGCCGGGTACTGTTCGCGTTATGCCGTGCCGCTTGACATCGTGCGCGTCGCCGTGCCGCGCAACAGCGGCGAGGGACTGGAGGCCGCCGCGCGCCGGATGCGGCAGACCGTATTTGCCGAGTGTGACGCCGACTGGCTGGCGCTGGCGCATCATCGCGACGATCAGGCGGAAACAGTATTGCTCAACCTGCTGCGCGGTGCCGGGATCGCCGGTGCGGCTGGCATGCTGGCCGAGCGTCCGCAGCCGCGCGGGCCGGTTCTTGTCCGTCCGCTGCTCGACGTGCCACGCTCGCTGATCGAGAACTATGCCGCTGAGTACGACTTATGCTGGATCGACGACGAAAGCAACGACGATCTTCACTATCGCCGCAATTTCCTGCGGCGCGAGATGCTGCCCCGGCTTGAGGAGAAATTCCCTGGCACACGCAAGTCACTGGCGCGTGCGGCCAGCCACTTCGCCGAAGGGGCATCGCTGCTCGACGATCTGGCGGCTATTGATCAGGCTGCGCTGCTCACGCCCTCAGGGCGTATCAGCCTGGCCGGATTCAATGCGTTGGCGCCGGCCCGTGCCCGCAACCTGCTGCGCTTCGTCTGGCTCATCGCCGGTTTTCGTGCGCCGGATACGCGCTGGATCGACGAGGCGCGCAAACAACTCGCAACGGCCGATACGCTTTCGGAAACCTGTCTGGCAACGTCTGACGGCGAGTTGCATGTCTATCGCGGAGAGTTGCATATCATCGGCCATTGCCCGGCTGTGTCTGCGGCGCCCTTGCCCTGGTCTGGAGAGGTCGAACTGCCGTGGGCCGGTGGGCAAATCGTGTTCGCGCCGGTGACGGGTTCGGGATTCCGTCGCAGCCTGCTCGTTGAAGGCAATTTTCTGCTCAGCTCGCGGCAGGGTGGTGAGCGTCTGCAACCCAACGCCAAACGGCCGCGCCGTAGCCTGCGCAATCTGCTCCAGGAAGCCGCGATCCCGCCCTGGCAACGCGCGCGCCTGCCTTTCCTGTGGTGTAACGGGCGACTGGTCTGGGTTGGCGGCCTGGGTGTCGACGCGGCTTTTGCCTGCGCACCGGGGGAAGACGGAATCCTGCCCGTCTGGGAATCCGGGTTTCCATAATTTGGCAATGGCGTTACGCAGCAGCTTGGCGTGCAGAGATTTCGCTGGCACAAAATTGACGATGGGGACCGAAGTCCCCACCGGCTTTTCTTTGGTTACAAGGCTCAAGCAGCCTCGGCATAGACCTTAAGCGGCCAGTGCGAAACGCTCATCGTTGGCGTTTAGAGATTTGCTTCATTAACGTCGATCGCCTGACGGGTTGCCTGCTTTCCTTCGTTCGCCCTGTCGAAACCGGTACACCCCCACCTAAGCGTACTCCGCTACGCTTAGGTGGAGGTGGCGGGAATCGAACCCGCGTCCAGAACGCCTCCAGATTGCCGGAATTACAACCATGCTCAGATTATGGGGCCGGAAGGTCCGATTTTCAAGGACTTCAGTGAGTCTTTCCTGGACGCTTCGCGCATTTCACCGTCGAGGTAGTACCAGCGCCCGTTTTCACGCAGAAAACGGCTGCTTTCATGCAGCCGCTGGGCGCGACCGGAAATCCTGTATCGCGCCACGAACTCAACGCTGGCGCTGTCGATTCCACTGGCTTCGTGTTTGATGACCTCCAACCCGAGCCAGCGCGTGTTCCTGTCGTTGGCCAGATCAAGCGCGAGAGGACGTGTTCCGGCGTGCCAGGTGACTAGCAGATACGGCTCAAGGCCAAGGACGTAGGCGCTGTAGCGCGAACGCATCAGGGCCTCGGCCGTCGGTGCCGCGCGGCCCGCGTGGTACGGGCCGCAGCAGGCTTCGTAGCGGTGTGCGGAAGTACAGGGGCAGGGCGCTTTGGCCGGGCTGTCGGGCTTAACAGGCATAGATGAGTCACCACCACACATTATGAAAGACGCAGGCTTGCCCGTTTCCCTCACCCCCCGACCCCTCTGATGGGAAAACTAGCCATTCGACTAGGCCACCAAAGAACGATAGCCAAGTCGCTGGTTATCCCAGAGGGCGAGGGGAGATTCGAGAGTCGCGCGCGCGACTTTCACGCTAATGCTTCATGCCTCCGTGTTCCATGCCCTTGCTGGCGGGCATGGTGGTCTGCAGTTTGCGTACCGGAGCATTGATCTGCTTTTTGCTGCCGTCGTCGAAGCTGAGCGTGATCGGAACCGTGTCGCCTTCCTTGAGCGCTTGCTTCATGCCGATCAGCATGACGTGGTAACTGCCGGGCTTGAGTTCAGCCTGCGCGCCGGCCTTGATGTCAATGCTCCGGACTTCACGCATTTTCATCACGCCGTTTTCGTTGATGTGATTGTGCAATTCGACGGTATTGGCGACCGGACTTTCGGCCTTGACCAGTTGGCGATCGCTCTTGCCGGAATTCCTGATGACCATGAAGGCCCCGGTCGCCGGTGCATTGGGGGGAGCCAGACGGACGTAAGGCTCATGAATCATCAGCTCGGCCTCGGCGGAAAACGAAAAGCAGGGCAGGGCGGCAAGCAGCAGCAAGGCAAGGCGGATAATCGGGCGGGTCATGGGAGTCTCCTTGGTTAAGGCCGGGTTATGGAATGAAGATCAGTTGCTTTTCCCCGTTTTCAGCAGCGCCCTGATTCTATCGACGATCTGCTCGGGTGGCGTTCCGTGCGGCAGGTTGGCAGCAAGCTTGCCGTCGGGGGCGACGACGTAGGTGAAGGCCGAGTGATCGACGGAGTACAGACCGTCGGCATTAGGTTTCTGTTTCATGTAACGGGCGCCGTACTTCCGGGCGACCTGGGCAACCTGCTCCGGCGTGCCGGTGATGCCGGTGATGCCGGGGTGGAAATAGGGCGCATAGATTTTCAGGACATCCATCGTATCGCGCTCGGGATCGACCGAGATCATGAATCCCTTGACCTTCTCCAGTTCGCCCGGCGTCAGTGCAGAAAGGGCCTGCGCGAGAACGGCCAGCGAAGTCGGGCAGACGTCGGGGCAGAAGGTGTAGCCGAAATAGAGGATGACGACCTTGCCGCGATAGTCGGCGAGTGAAACAGTGCCCGTCGGGCTTTGCAGCATGAAGTCGCCGCCGGTGGGCGTTTCCGCAACCTGCAACTGGACATGAGGCGGTCCTTGCACTTTGGCTTGCTGCGCGACCGGTTCCCAGACAAAGGCCAGCCAGAGCAGAATGATAAAGAGGCTGACGATCAACGTAATCCACAGAATTCTGTTCTTCATCATGCTTCTCCCTGTATTCATCGCCCGGCGATTTCGAAACGGAAGGGGACGGCGATTCGCCGCTTGTCTGTCGTGAGCAGAACCGTGGCAGTCCATTCCATCGTGCCGCTGACGCATACCGGCAGGATGGTTTGCCCCGAAAATCGGCCATTGCTGGCTGCAAGTACAGGCCGGTTGTAGCCCATTTTCATTTCGCTGCCGTCGAAGTCGATCTCCATTGTATCGGCTTTGAAACCGGTTATCGAGACACTCAACTGCAGGGGCTGCAGTGGCCGGATCGGGCGCGGTTCGATCGAGAGTTCGAGCCGGCCGCCATTCGGTAGTGTTGTTGTACATGCCTGAAGTCCAAGGTTGCAGGGTGACCCGGGCAGTGTGATATCGGCATTCGGGCGCACCATGGGCGATAACTTGTAGCCAACCACACCCATGATGGCAGCGATCAGCAGGATTATGCTATTGAGCAGGGTGTTTCTGGTCATGGCCTGGTGCTTGTCAGGTAATAAGGTCGCCGGATATGGCCGATGCGCCATACTGTGCACTAGTTCCTTGTTTTGCTATTCTCCTGAGCATAGAGTACCTGATCGGGTCTGTGTGTTGATTATTGACAGTGGCGAATAATGGTGAGCAGCGATAAGCAATCTGCGGTAACTGACGCTGTGTCTATCTGTGCCAGATGTCAGCACAGTGTCGAGGTCAGGGGAATGCAGCAGCTTGTTTGCCTGGCCTATCTGTCCGTGCGGGATCCGGTGACAGAGGATGTCTGCAAGGAATTCGAACCCAAGAGAAAAAAGATTCCCTCTGCTGCCGTTGACTGACCCCGCGCCGAATGTTTCAGCCCTCAGCCACGCGCTTGGCAATATGCGCCAGTGCTTCCTCGACCTGATCGACAAGGATCAGGCACAGATCGCCCGCTTCAAGGGTTTCCAGCGCCGTGTCGATGGCCAGGAATTCACCGTGAATTTCCGTGATGTCCCTGGCCCGTTTGGCATTTTTCAGTCCCAGTTGCAGCAGGGCTAGCACCTCGCCGTCGGCGCGTCCACGTTGGCACTGATCCTGATAGAGAATGACCTGGTCGAACGCATCGCCAAGGATTTCGGTCTGCTGGCGGATGTCCTCGTCGCGCCGGTCACCGGCGCCGCTGATGACGACCGAGCGGCGGCAGTCCGCGCTTGCCGGCAGGTTGTTGATGGCGTTGACCAGCGCCTGGATGGCATCCGGGTTATGGCCATAGTCGGCGATCAGCGTTGCGCCGCGATAATTGAACTGGTTGAAACGTCCGGGTGCGGACTGTGCGTCATTGACAAAGCCGGCCAGTCCGTTGCGGATGACGGCCCAATCAAGTCCGAGGGCCCAGCCGGCGCCGGTGGCGGCCATGGCGTTTTCGATCTGGAAGCCGATGGCGCCATTGGCGGTCACCGGAATTTCAGCCAGCGGAATGCGCTGGCTAAAGCCGCCTTCGGAGGCGACGATCGAATCGCCGTCCAGATAGATGATGCGTTTGCCCTGGGCGCGATGCATGGCCATGACCGGATGGTTGCGGTCGCAGGCAAAGAAGGTGACTTTGCCGGGGCAGGAGTCAGCCATGCGGGCGACCATCGGGTCGACCGCATTCAGCACGGCGACTCCGCTGTCCTTTTTGACGTTTTGTACGATGACGCGCTTGACGACGGAGAGGTCTTCGACGGTGCTGATGTAGGAAAGACCCAGATGATCACCGCTGCCGATGTTGGTGACGACCGCAACATCGCAGCGATCGAAGCCCAGTCCTTCGCGCAGGACCCCGCCGCGCGCCGTCTCCAGGACAGCGGCGTCAACATCGGGATGGAAGAGCACATTCCTGGCGCTTTTCGGGCCGCTGCAATCACCCGTATCAATGCGTTTGCCTTGAATGTACACGCCGTCGGTACTGGTCATGCCGACGCGCAGACCCTTGCTGCCGAGAATGCTGGCGATCAGGCGTACGGTGGTGGTCTTGCCGTTGGTCCCGGCAACGGCAATGAGCGGAATGCGCGCATCGTCGCCATCGGCAAACATGTTGGCAATGATCGCCTCGCCAACCGCGCGGCCTTTGCCGAACGAAGGTTGCAGGTGCATGCGCAGACCCGGTGCGGCATTGAGTTCGACGATGCCGCCGCCCTGCTCTTCGAGCGGGCGCAGCACATTGTTGCAAACGATATCGACGCCGGCGATGTCGAGGCCAACCATCTGGGCCGCGGCAATGGCGCGTGCGGCAAAGTCCGGATGCACGTCGTCGGTGACATCGGTGGCTGTGCCGCCGGTCGACAGGTTGGCATTGTTGCGCAGGATGACGCGCATGCCCCTGGCCGGGATCGATTCAGCCGTCAGTCCGTCTACCGCCAGGCGGGCGAGGGCAATGTCGTCAAAACGGATTTTGGTCAGTGAGGTGGCATGGCCTACGCCGCGCCGGGGGTCGCTGTTGACCTGCTCGACGAGTTGGCGAACCGTGCGCACCCCGTCGCCGACGACCAGCGGGGGTTCGCGTCGGGCTGCGGCAACGAGTTTGTTGCCGATTACCAGCAGGCGATGATCCTGTCCGGAAAGGTAACGTTCGACCAGCACTTCATCGCTGATCTTGAAGGCCGCGGCATACGCGGCTTCTACCTGCTCCCGGGTGGTCAGATTGACGGTAACCCCCTTACCCTGGTTGCCGTCCTGCGGCTTGACGACCAGCGCGCCACCAATTTCAAGGGCGGCTGCCCAGGCATCTTCCGCGTTTTCTACCGGACGTCCGACCGGGACCGGAACACCGGCGGCGTTCAGCAGGGTCTTGGTCAGTTCCTTGTCCTGGGCGATGGACTCGGCCACGGCGCTGGTACGGTCGGTTTCGGCGGCCTGTATGCGGCGCTGCCTGCTGCCCCAGCCGAACTGCACCATGCTGCCTTCGGTCAGGCG
>JFJP01000308.1_pt1 | contig 16966 bp, 11 predicted proteins | sample 431651 | NCBI WGS metagenome assembly JFJP01 (sample SAMN02602958, study PRJNA72255) | Microbial mat metagenome, whole genome shotgun sequencing project. | biome: fresh water; feature: sink hole; material: water; isolation source: purple microbial (photo- and chemosynthetic) mats found in... | reverse complement strand
TCCTCGTGGACGACAACCCGAGCATCCACAAGATTGCGGAAACGCTGCTGGCGCCCACCGATATCCAGCTTGTCTGCGTCGAAAGCGCCAAGGACGCGTTGAATCTCATCGCCGCAGGCGAGCGGTTCGATGTGGCCCTGCTCGACATCATGATGGCGGGGATGGACGGCTGGGAGTTGCTGGACCAGCTCCGCACACACCCCGCCACTGCGGGTATTCCCATCGCCATGATGGCGGGAGTGCTCGATACGGTGGATCCCGCCCGCCTCGAAAAGGCCTCCATCCAGGGTTTCCTGAAGAAACCTGTGGAACTGCGGGATCTGGGCGCTCGCATCCATACCTTTCTGGAAACCCGCGTCGAGGTAGCCCCTCCGCCCGCTCCGATTCAGGAGTTCTCGCCCTTTTCGACCCTGCCTGCGGTCAAGCTCTCGGACTTGCCTGAATTCCGCCAGGCTTCTGCCCCGGAACCTCCCTTGGCAGTCGAGCCTGATGTCGCCGAGGATGATCTCCTAGTGCTCGTTGAGGCCGATCTGTGGCCCGAAGTTCCGCCTCCGCCGGGCACCGTCACCGAGGATCTCTCGCCTTTTGCGGAAATCCCTCCCGAGGAATCCCTGGATCTGGAGGAGCTGGACCTGGACAGCCTGAAGGGCCTCACCATCGAGCCCAAGGCCCATCCGGCCGAAGCCATTGCAGCCTTAGCTGAATCCCCGGTGGTGGAGGCTCAGGCTGTTGAGCCTGGGGCTTTCCCTGTTGAATCTACTCCCACTGCTGTTTTTGAATCAGCGCCAGAGCTGGAGCCGGTCGCTTTCAGCGAACCCTCCGACGAGGAACTGGCCTCGGTTTCCACCCAGATTCTGCCCGAAGAATCTGGCACTCAAGAGCTGCCGGACCTGGGCCCCGAATCCGAGCCGACCTTCGATCCCTCGGCCCTGGCGGGTCTGGACAGCCTTTCGGATGAGGCCTTCGAACCAAGGCCCATGGGAGACTTGGTTGCTCAGACACCTGTGCCGGATCCGGATTTCCTTTCGGGCCTGGGTGAGGCCACCATCACGCCGGGGGTGGCAGTGGTGGGTTGGTCGGATGAGAGCGAGAAAATGCTCGGCTATCTGACGCCCTCCCAGCCCCTGACGGCCAATCCCGTGCTCGGCTCAGACGATGATGAGGATGAACTGGATCTGGGAGAACCCGAATCCATTCAAGTTCCTTCTCTAGCCATGGGTTTCCCCCTGGCGGAACCCCTGGCCGAGCCCTGGGCCACGGGAGACCTGCCTGCGGCTCCAGAATCCGAACCTGCCGTGGCGGCTGCACCTGTTCTGGCACCTGTGGGCTCCCTGCCTGCCGCGGATGATCTCCTGCGAGCCATCACCTCGGACCCGGCCCTTATGGACCAGCTTGCCAAGGCCCTGGTGGCTAAGCTCGGCGATCAGGTGCTGCGAGAAATTGCCTGGGAAGTGATGCCCGAAATGGCCGAACGCCTCAACCGCCACTGACACCCTTTGAGCAAGGACGGGAACCCGGCATGATCACTGGCTACAACACCGATGTCCGCCATGGCAACCGGGTCTTTCATGTCCAGACCGAAGACAAGGGCCTGGGCAACCCCAAGATCGAGACCCTCATCTATGTGGGTGGGGAAATCCTGGACAACTACCGCTCCTCATACGAGGACCTGTTGGGTGGCCCCATCTCGGACAGCGTCATCCAGGCGCGCATGGACGAGCAGCACAAGGCGGTCATCCGGGACATCAAGAACGGCAAGTACGACACCACCCCCGGCGAGGGCGAGGCTGCCGAGCAGCAGGTATTCAATGACCGCCCCCTGGACCAGGCCATCCTCGAGTACCTCCAGCAGGAGGGTGATGTTGACACCCTCGAAATGGTGGTTGACGAGCCTCTGAAACCAACCTTTGGCACGACCTTCCCCCTCAAGGTCAAGGCCCGCCTCTGCATCAGCCAGAACCCCGTAGGCGGGGCCGAAGTCACCATCCGCATGATCTCCAGCCTCAAGAAGGCCACCATTCTCCTTAGCGGCAAGACCGCCCCCGATGGCATCTTCCAAGGCCAGATCGAAGTCCCCCCCAGCCAGCCCGGCCACTGCGCCCTCCTGGTGGGCTGCAGTTCAGATGCGGGAAGCGATGAGATGAGAGTGGTGATAGGGGCGTGAGGGTTTTTGGATTGAATGACATGTGTAATTATTTATTTATTTTAACGGAATCCAAAGTCGGTAATCGTCGAGCTTTGAGCTGTGACTTGGATCAAAATCATTGGGTGTTTTTGGCTATCACGGGTTTGTCATGAGTGATAGGCTAGCTTCAGCTTTTGAAAACCTCAGAAAGTGCTGCGACTCAACCAAAGGTTCCAAACAAAAGGCACCCGTGCCTACTGGGGCCATAACCTGAAGGGGCGTCCCCCCTTTGTTTCAAGGAGAACAAATATGTTCCGTAGTCTGTCGACAGTCGGCCGAATCTCGGCTCTTCTCGCAGTAGGGGCCTCTGCGCTAGTCGCGCAAGGAACTCAGGTTGCAAACATCAATGGCGAAGTGCTCACCCGAGACGGCGCTCCTGTTGCCGGCGTCACCGTTCGCCTCACCTCTCCCTCGATGCAGGGCATTCGTACCGTAACGACCGATGCGAAGGGTCGGTTTGCGGGACGTCTCCTTCCCCCGGGAACCTATACGATCGTTCTGAACAAGGATGGCATGCAGCAGGTTAAGGCGACCGCCGTGCTTGCCCTGGGGACGACTTTCGAACCTCGCTATCAGATGGCACCTGTCGGTGGCACGATTGTTGAAGTGGTCTCCAGTGTCGGGGATATCGATAAGTCCGATTCCAAGACTGCCACAAACTACGATCTGGGTAAGGTCGATCAGCTCCCCACCGGGCGCACCATGGAAGGCGTGGCTCTTCTGACCCCTGGTGTGACGGTAGGTGTGGGCAACCGAGTCCAGATTCGTGGCGCCATGACTAGCGGCAACCTGTATCTGCTGGACGGCCAGAACATTTCCGATAATGCCTACAACAATAAGGGTGTAAGGACCATTGACGACTCCATCGAGGAGATCCAGGTCATTACGGGTGCCATCTCCTCCGAGTATGGTGATGTCGATGGCGGTGTGATGAATGCCATCACGAAGTCCGGCAGCAATGAGTTTGAAGGTCAGCTCCGGTGGGAAATCAGTAATTCTGCATGGAACTCCTTGCAGCGATATCAGAATGTCAATGCCCTGCCCAACAAGATGAATGAAGAGAAGACGCTGACCCTGAGCGGATTCATCATCAAGGACAAACTCTGGTTCGCAGCCGGCTACTTCACGACCGAACAGACCGGGTCTGGTACGATCGGGTACGACCTCACGGGTCTTCGGCCGGGCGCGGGGAATGGGCCTGGTGGCTTCAACTCGTCCTACGATACATACACCAAGGAAATCCGCCGAAACATCAAGCTGACGTGGTCCCTTAACCAGAACCATACGCTCATCAGTTCTTTTGTTAATTCCCATACGGATGACCGAAACCGGAACTACCGCGCAGCCGAAGTTAGTGCCCTCGTGCCTCAGGTGAGCACCTCGCAATTCTGGAATCTCCAGTGGCGAGCCATTTGGAGCAATTCGCTGACTTCAGAGGCCAAGATCGGTGTGAAGAACCAGAAGCTTTCTGCTGGGGCCAGCCCCGAGGGCGGCAGCCCTCTCTACAATTACGACAACGGCGGCGGGTACAACAACGGTATCTTCAACAGCACTGATGGCGGCGATAACCGAGATAACAAGACCTTTAACGCCAAGGTTAGCTATTTCCTGGATGCCATGGGCAGCCATCAATTTGATTTTGGTGTCGATTATTACAAAGGCATCTCCAAGGCCAGGAACGAGCAGACCCCCACGGGCTTCACGTTTGGTGTTCAGGCCGTGGATATGGTTTCCCGTACGGCCGTCCCCTATGATATCTGGGTCTACACCAGCACAGAGGGAGAGGCTGTCAGTGAGACCGCCGCGCTGTATATAAACGACAAATGGAACATGAATCGGCATCTGTCGTTTAACATTGGTCTGCGCTTCGACCGTTTCCAGTCGAAGAACGAACAGGGCCAGAGTACCGCCAAAGCCACCGGCCTCTCTCCCCGTCTGGGTATGAAATATGACCTGCTGGGCGATGCCAAGTACGTGTTTGGTGCTTCCTATGCCAAATACAATGGCAAGGCGTCCACCAATGTCTTGAATTCGGTCACGGGTCAGGGCAATCCTACCGAAATCGATCACCCCTGGATTGGCGATGGCCTCAATTCCGCAGGCACTGCCTATCTGAGGCTCCGCCACACATTTGCCGAAATCACGAATCTGGCAAATGCCCAGACAAACTACAACTTCAACCGCATCACCTATTATGACAACCCGACGATCAATGTGAAACTGGCCGATGACCTCAAGGCGCCTTCCGTCGCTGAATACCAGGCCAGTTTCCAGTACTCCTTCACCAACCCCAACATTGGTATGGGTTCCATCAAGGTGACGGGCGTATCAAAGACCTGGAATGATCTCCTCGACTATCGCGTTGGTCAGGATGGCACTGTCGTAACACCCGCTGGCAATGCCGTCTATAACAAGGTTTGGTACAATAGCGACCTGGCCGAGCGCAAATACAAGGGCTTGGAGCTCGAGACCCAGCTGACCAAGGGCGCCTGGACTGTCGGTGGTAACGCCACCTGGAGTGAACTCAAGGGCAACTACGAGGGTGAAGGCAGCAACACGCCTGGCCGTGGTGAGGGGCTTGAGAATTACACGATCATGGATGGCGTCTACATGTATGATTCCAACGTGATCAATGCTCCCTACGGCTATCTGTCTGGCCACGTGCCGCTTCGGATCCGTGCCAACGCTTCTTACGTCAACGACAACGCCTTTGGTCGGACGACTTGGGGCTTGATCTACCGATTCGATTCCGGTGCTCGGTACAGCACGGTACGTAATGTGAGCCGGGAAGAGGTCAATCTGGGCTTGCCAGAAGCATTCTCCTCCACTAGCAGCCAGTATTTGGGCGAGCGTGGTGGGGCCGGCTCCTTCGACTCTCTTGCCTACCTGGATGTGGCGGTCACCCATGATTTCCCCATCTTCAAGGCGTATGGGAAGACCGTTCGTGGATTTGCCAAGCTGGTCATTACCAATGTGTTCAATCATCAGCAGATCTACTCTTGGGCAACCGGCTACGACGCTGCGATTCCGGACCCCGTCACGGGTGGGACTTCGGCCGGCTACGGTCTGAATTCTCCTTGGGTAAGAGCCTCTAACTACGGCACAACGACCAGCAATCTCCAGATGGGGGCTGCCCGCCGGTATGCAATTTCTGCCGGCATTCGGTTCTAGGCTGTATCGATGGCAACCCGGGTTCTAGGTGATGTTTTTTGCGATAGGGCGTTCAAGAAGGTGCCCCAATCGTAGTTCGCCAGACCATCTTCCATGCGGCAGGGAGATTTTTCCCTTGCCGCATGGGGTTCGGGTTCTCCGTTAGCTAGTCAGTTGTGACTGCAGTGTTCGCATTCAGGCCCTAACCAGGGCCTGAATGTTTTTATGTCGGGAATCAAACGGGCATACAGACGGGCTCGTGCAGGTTAAACTTGGCCAAGCGCAAAACAGAACATGGAGGCCGTTGATGTACTTGGTTGGAAGATGTTTTTGTTTCGTATTGATCACATTTGGCCCGCTTTTCGGCCAGGCTCCTTCCGGATTGCGGCTAAAAGTCCTGCCGGTCACGCAGGCAGGCGTGATTCATGATGTTGCTGTAGAGGAATGGAAGGTGACGATCAATGGAAAGGATGTGAAGGTTCACGGGCAGAGGGTTCCTAAAGATTTTGAAAAAAAAGCCCAACAATGGACATTCGTTTTCCTTCCAATTCGAGATCCTGAAGTCCGAAGAATGTCTGTTCGAACAGTGGCGTCGTTCATGACATCTCTGCCGGCATCAGATTCTGTTCTCCTGGTCATGAGGACTGGCAGCGGACTTGAATGCTTGACTCCAGGGTTCACGACGCGGCCTTCATTATGGGCAAAGGCCCTGAACCGAGTCATCTCGGACTTGCCTGCTCGGCTGGAAGGCAGACCTAGCCCAGTATTTACCCTGCCAATTCCATCAGGAAGCGAGCCAGAAGAAGGCATGGAGCCAGTCCAGGAGCTTCTTGCTCGCTTGCCGAGCACGGTCATGAAGCTAGGGCTTGATGACATCACAACAAGACGGGAAAGTATTCTTGATGCCTACTCAGTGGATAGCCTTGGGGGCTATGCGACTACTGTTTCAACAACACTCAAGGCGCTAGAGGTAATGAGTGAAACATTGTCCAAGGGGCAGGGCGATAATAATATCATTATTTTCAGCAAAAATGAAATCGATGACCTTGCAAACCCTGTGTGGCGACGAAAGGTGAATGCGTCGTCTAGCGGTGGGCTTCGGTCTATGAGGAGCAATGAAATTGTTGCAGGCCGGGACGTTCTCAACAGTCGGCTTCAGATCGAGATGATGATCCGCGATGTTACATTGGCTCAGATGTCTCTCACCCAGAAGTTGAATTGTTTGGGATTGACGTTGCATAGCGTGGGTGCAGGGGGAGCGTCCTACCTTGGTGCATTTGGTGAATCATCTGCTGCTACAGGTGGATATCAATTCAAGATCGATGATAGCCTCGATGCTCGCGTCACCCAGTTGCTTCCACTATGGGCCGCGAGGTACGAGTTAGAGGTGGACGCACCCGTTGGAGGGACAAGCCCTGTAAAGGTGACTGTCGGAACGTCCAGGAAAGGCATCAGGTTGTTTGCTCCAACTGGCCGCTAGACTGGACTGCAAGTCATTGTCTGCATAAGCCATGGGCAGAACTGGGTTTCGGACATCAAGAAATGAACATGCTTTCTGTCCTCCTCATCCACACCGGCGGCACGCTTGGTATGGCCCCTTTAGGGGAGCCAACTTCGCTGGCGCCGGGGCCATCGCTTGATTTGATTCTGGAGCAGGTGCCGGAGTTGCGGCAGTTGGCGGAGCTCCGGCTGGTGGTGGCCTTCAACCAGGATTCCTCCACCAACGAGCCGGAGGACATTCTGAATCTCGCGGGGCTCATCCGGGCGGAGTCCAGAGATTGTGCGGGTGTTGCGCTGGTGCATGGAACTGACACCATGGCTTTCACGGCCTCCATGCTGGGCTTTCTGCTGGCGGATCTGGGCAAGCCGGTGGTGCTCACGGGCTCCCAGCGCCCCCTGGCTTACGTGCGCAGTGATGCCCGCAGCAATCTCGTGGATGCGGTGACGCTGGCGACCAAGGGGGTCGCGGAGGTCGGCATCTGCTTCGGGGATCACTGGTATCGCGGGGTGGCCGCGGACAAGCTGAGCGTCCACCGCTACGAGGCCTTCGACACGCCCAACCTGCCGCCCTTGGCGGAACTCGGGCTGCACGTGCAAGTTCATCCCCATGCGGGGCAGTTCCTGCGCCAGGTGCCCGCAGGCATCGGGGCTGGTTTTGAGCCTCGCATCGCGGTCTATACGCCCTTCCCGGGGATGCCCTGGGCCCTTCCCCCAGAAGGCACCCGCGGGGTGATCATCGAGGCGTACGGCGCTGGGAATCTGCCCATGGGGCGGCCGGATCTCCAAGGCCTCTTCGGACACTGTCAAGCCTGCGGCATTCCCGTGGTGATCACCACTCAGTGCCTGTGGGGGGGGGTGGACCTGGAAACCTACGAACTCGGCGCCTTGGCGGCGGAAGCGGGGGCCATCGCCGGAGGCATGCACACCCGCTGGGCGGCCCTGGCCAAGCTGGGCTTGGCCCTTGGCGCAGGCGGCGGCATTCCAGAGGTGCGGGAGGCCTTCAAAAGCTCCTGGGCGGGCGAACCCGTTTAGGATTTCAGGAAACCAGATTCACGGACGCGATAAGGCGAGTGTGGGAGCAAGGGCAGGGGGGCGCCCCTTCTTTCCGCAGTGGCGCTGCCGAACAAAAGATCCACCGCGGAGGTCACCGAGGCCCGCTGTGCGAGCAACACGGAGGGCACGGAGAAACACGGGCGAGAGCCAAGCTCCGTACCAGCATCGTGCGGGTGGCAGTTTTCTCCGTGTTCATCTCCGTGCTCCGTGTCCTCCGTGGTGAATCTGTTTTTAAGAGCTGAACGATTACACTGGATCTTTACGAGGCCCCCATGCTTGATCCCGCCCTGCTTCGCCAAGATCTCGATGCCGTTATCCAGAGTCTCTACAGCCGGGGTTATGTCTTTGATCGGGAAACCTACCTGAAGCTGGAAGGGGAGCGCCGCCGGGTGATCCAGGAGGCGGAAGTGCTCAAGGCCGAGCGCAACCGTGTGTCTGAGGAGGTCGCGAAGCTCAAGCGTGAAAAGCAGGACGCCGAGCATCTCATCGCGGCCCAGCGGGAGGTGGGTCAGAAGCTGTCGAGCCTGGAGGCCGCCGAGCGCGAGGCCGAGGCCGCCTTCAAGGATTTTCTGGCGACGATCCCGAATCTTCCCCATTCGAGTGTCCCTGTGGGCCGGGATGAACACGGCAATCAGGAGGTCAAGCGCTGGGGCCAGCCGGTGGCGATCGAGGCACCCAAGGATCACATCGACCTGGCCACCCGGCTGGGCATCCTGGATCTGGATCGGGCGGCCAAGATCAGCGGCTCGCGCTTCGCGGTGCTCAAGGGCCTGGGCGCCAAGCTGGAGCGTTCGCTCATCTCGTTCATGCTGGACCGCCAGACGGCGGCGGGATGGGGCGAGGTGTTGCCGCCCTACCTGGTGCTGCCGGAGAGCATGTATGGCACCGGCCAGCTGCCCAAGTTCGAGGCGGATCTCTTCAAGACTCACCGGGGCGAGGATGCGCTGTACCTCATCCCCACGGCAGAAGTGCCCGTCACGAATCTCTACCGCGACGAGATCCTTCCCGGCGACCAGCTTCCCCTGCGGCACTGCGCCTTTACGCCCTGCTTCCGCAGCGAGGCCGGCAGCTACGGCAAGGACACCAAGGGCATCATCCGCCAGCACCAGTTCCACAAGGTGGAGTTGGTGGCCTTTGCCACGCCTGAGCAGGCGGAGGCTGAGTTGGAGCACCTCACGGAATGCGCCGAGGCCATTCTGGAGGCCCTGGAACTGCCGTACCGCCGCATGTTGCTCTGCACGGGCGATATGGGCTTCAGCAGCCGCAAGACCTACGATCTGGAAGTATGGCTGCCCAGCCAGAACTGCTACCGCGAGATCAGCTCCTGCAGCTGGTTCGGCGATTTCCAGGCCCGACGGGCCAGCATCCGCTCCAAGGGCACCGAGCCCAAGGCCAAGGCGCAACTGGTGCACACGCTCAATGGCAGCGGCTTGGCCGTGGGGCGCACCTGGGTGGCCATCCTGGAGAACTATCAACAGCCAGACGGCAGCGTGAAGGTGCCCAAGGTCCTGCAGCCCTACCTGGGATGCGACCTCATCCGCTGATGCCCCTGCTAGAAGTCCGCAGTCTGGGGGTTCGGAGGGGGGATCGCTGGATCCTGAGAGACCTCTCCTTCGAGGTTCAGGCGGGTGAGGCGATGGGGGTGGTGGGTCCCAGTGGCTCGGGCAAGACGACCCTGGCCTGGGCCGTTCTGGGGCTGCTGGAGGCTGAAGAAGGCGAGGTGCGCCTGGATGGACTGCCGTGGTCGGCCCTGCCCGAAGGGGAGCGGAGGCCTCGGCGGGCCGAGATCCAGGCGGTCTTCCAGGAGCCCCTGGCCTCGCTGCCGCCTCACCGGAATGGCTGGGAAATTCTGGAAGAACCGCGGGTGATCCACGGACGGGAGACGCCGTCACAGCGGCGGGACCGGGTCGCGGCGGCCGCAGCGCGGGTGAAGTTCCCGGAAGCAGCCCTGAATCAATGTCCCGGCCAGTGGTCCGGCGGCTTGGCCCAGCGTCTCTCCGTGGCCCGGGCCCTCATGTCGGAACCTAAGCTTCTGGTGCTGGACGAACCCCTTTCAGCCCTGGATCCGACCCTGGCGGGCCATCTCCTGCAGCTTCTGTTGGACCTCAAGAACGAAGGCCTCGCTCTGCTTTTCATCAGCCACGATTCTCGGGCCGTGGCCCGTCTCTGTGATCGCACCCTGGGGCTCTGAAGGGTCCCCCAATCAAGCAAAGAGCCGCGGAGGGGCGGCTCTTTGCTTGATTGCAGGAAAGGCGGCTATTCGCCTGCTTCGACCGGGCCCCTGCGGGTCGCGGTCTCGGGATTGATCCAGATGCCGCCGAAGCGGCCCCAGAGGGAGCTGAAGCCGGGGCGAAGGCGGCCCTTGCTGTCGAGGTCCTGGAGTTCGGAGACGAGCAGCTTCTCGCTGGCCGTCTGCTGCAGTCCGCGCACGAGAGCCTGACGCTTCTCGAAGGTCAAGGCTTCGGGGGCCACGCGGCTCTTGATGCGAGCCACCCAGGCCTTCCCTTCGGGGCTCCAGAGGATGGGCGTGAGCTGTCCTTCGGGAGTGTCCAGCAGGGCCTTGCGGATGGCTGGATGCTGGCCCAATTCCCCGAGGCTGGTGAGGGTTGCACCCTCGTGGTTCTTCAGTTCGCCCAGGGCCTTCAAGTCACCGGATGAAACCGCAGCCTTGGCCTTCTCCAGGGTCACCTTGCGGGCCTCTTCCAGCTTCCAGGCGGTCAGCACACGGTCGCGAATCTCGGTCAGGGGCGGCACGGCGACGGGGCGTTCCTCCTGCACTCGGAAGACCGTGAAGGTCGGGCCCGTGGGCAGGAGCTTGGAAACCTGGCCTACCTTCAGGATGAAGGCCTCGCTGATGAGGGGCCCCGTTTCCGGAAGCCCGGAGATGGTGACGGAAGGCTCGTTGAGGAAGGGCTGGCTGGTCTGGACCTTGAGGCCGAGATTCCGGGCCGCTGCGGCCAAGTCGCCACGCTCACCCGCGCGCTTGCGAAGCTGCTCGAGGCGTTCCTTGGCCTTGCTTGCAAAGCGCTCGCTGGCAAGCTGAGTGCGGAGTTCTTCTCGTGCATCATCAAAGCTTCGGGTGCGCTTGCCTTCCAGCCGGAGGAGGTGGATGCCGTATTGGGTGCGGATGGGCTGGCTGATCTCCCCGTTCTTGAGGGCCATGGCGCCCTCTTCGAAGGGTTTGACCATGGTGCCGGCCTTGAACCAGTCGTAGAGGCCCCGATTGGCCTTGGCTGTGGGGTCTTCGCTGCGCTCCTCGGCGGTCTTGTTGAAGTCCTTTCCCGCGAGCAACTGAGGGCGAAGCTCCTCGGCCTTCTTCATGGCTTCGGTGAACTGGGGCTCGTTCTCGGCCTTGAAGAGGATGTGGCTGACCTTCAGCTCTGTGTATTGGGCAATCTTGGAGTCGTAGGCCGCCTTCAGGGTGGCATCGTCGATCTTCAATGTGTCGCCGAAGAATGCCTGATCAAGCGATACGAACTGGATCACACGGCGGGGCGGCACCTGGAAGCGGGCACCCGCCTCCTTGTGGAAGGCGGCGAGCTTGGCGTCGCCGGGATCCGGAATCGCTGCGGGGTCGGGGCTCAGGCTCACGGATTCGAAACTCAGTTTCTCGTTCTGGACGCGGTTTTCCAGGTTCAGCCAGGCCTGGTCCACAGGGACCTTGGCGGCCTCCTGGTCCAGGAGCTTGCGGATGGTTAGTTCGCCGCGGAGCTCCTGCTCCCAAAGGATGAGGCTCTGCCCGTTCTCGCGGAGAATGGTGTTGATCTCGGCGGTGGTCTGGAGCTGACCCTCGGGGGTCACGAAAATGGGGTATTTCCGAAGCCTCGCCTCCAAAGCCTGTCGTACTTCCTGGTCGGTGATCAGGATGCCGTGGCGCTCGGCCAGTTCCTCTCGAAGCTTCTGGCCGATCAGGTCGGTAAGGGCACGCTGCTGGAGGAAGGGGAGCATCTGCTCGAGGTCGGCCTGACGACCCATGCGGGTCGCCATGTCGGAGATGAGGCGATCGGAGTCGCGCTTCAGCACGTCCCGGCCATAGACTCGGGCCATCACATTGTCGGGGGCCTCTGGGTTGCCGGAGCTGGGGGCCAGGTAGGCCACGAGTCCCACCAGGACCACGCCCATCACGATGGTCATGGGCATCTGGTTGCCCTTGAATACTTGGCGGAAATTACGAAGCATGGAGACTCCCGAATGCGTGGCCGACGTGATCCCTGGGCGGACGCCGACGGGGACCCGAACCTCCTAGCGTATCAAAGGAACGGCCTCTGGAATAAACTAGAAGCCAGGAGAACGCATGGCTGTCCGACCCGTTATCACCTGGGGGGATCCCCGACTCAAGATCAACAGCGCCGATATAGGTGAATGGACCCCCGAGCTGGATGTCCTGGTCCAGGATCTGTTCGATAGCACCCTGGCCGAAGAAGGCCTGGGCATGGCCGCACCCCAACTGGGCGTCAATCTCAATCTGGCGGTGATCGATGTTTCCTGCGGCCAGGACCCGACCCAGAAACTCGTGCTCATCAACCCTGAGATCGTGCGGGCAGAGGGCTCCCAGGTGGGCAGTGAGGGCTGTCTCTCCATTCCGGGAGTTCACGAGATCCTGGAACGGCCCCAGCATGTGTGGGTGAAAAATCGTCGTCCCGACGGTTCCTGGTACGAGCTGGAGGGTGAGGACCTCATGGCCCGGGCCTTCTGCCACGAGATCGACCATCTGCGCGGGCGCCTCTTTGTTGAATATTTCGGTCCGGTGAAACGCCAGATCATCCAGCGCAAGTACCAGAAGCTTCATTCCGGTCGCTAGGGTGGTCCGCATTGCCTTCCTAGGGACACCGGCTGTGGCGGTTCCGGTTTTGTCGGCGCTGGCCGATGCCCGGCCCGTAGAGACCGTGTTCTGCAACCCGGACCGCCCCCAGGGGCGAGGACGCCACTTGGAGGCACCTCCGGTCAAGGTGGCCGCTCAGGAACGCGGGATCTCCCTGTGCCAACCGGAGAGCTGGAAGCAGCCTGACATTCGTGAGCACTGGGAAAGCCTGGCCATCGATCTGGCCATCGTGGTGGCCTATGGCCACATCCTGCCTCGCTGGATGGTGGATTCCTGCCCCCTGGGTGCCTGGAACCTGCATTTCTCCCTGTTACCCCGATGGCGGGGTGCCTCCCCCGTCAACCACGCGATCCTCATGGGTGATAACGAAACGGGCGTGAGCCTTATGCGGATCACTCCGGGGCTGGATGCTGGTCCCGTGCTGGCCGTGAGTCGACGACCCATCCTGCAGTCAGATACCGCAGAGGATCTGCTGGCGGCCCTGGCCGAAGACGCGGCGAGGCTGCTTACAGGTGAACTGCCCCGGCTGTTGGCGGGTACGGCCTCTCCCAGTCCCCAGGATGACCACTTGGCCACCCTGGCGCCCAAGCTGAGTCGGGACATGGCACGGCTGGATTTCACCCGGCCCGCCCTGGAACTTCACCGCCAGGTGCGCGCCCTTCAACCTTGGCCGGGAGTGGAATTCCCTCTGTCGGATTCAGTGCTCAAAGTCAGCGCCGTGGGCGGCCTACGTCTCGCCCCAGACGCTCCTGGAACCCTGCGGTGGGATCGGGCGGGGGCCTGGCTGACTGCGGGGGATGGCCAGGCCGTGGAGTTGACGCATCTGCAGCGCCCAGGCAAACCCATTCAGCCCGCCCTCCAGGCCCTGCAGCCTTGGGGCCCCCAGGGCATCCACTCGGTTCATGAGCGTGAAGACCGCATGCGAGGCCTTGCGCTCTGATCATGGGCTCGGTTCAATGGGCACTGCCCATACGGAGTTGCGTTCCATCGGCAAGAATGCAGAGTGACTGGCCGACACGAAGCTACTTTGGTTATGGGTCTGTCTATTGAAAACCAATCTGTATTAGGCCAGTTTCTGGGCCACTTCCCGGTATTCGGAATCCATGTCGTAGACGATCTGGAAATTGCTCTGGGCCTCGTCCTGGCGACCGAGCTGCGTGAGCATCTCGCCCAAATCGTAACGCAGGCCGATGGAATCCTCAGGGGGGAACCCGGGGGCGTCGATGCCCTGATGGAGCCAATCCACGGCGGCTTCGAGGTTGCCTTGGGCGTGCTCGCAGATGGCCAGCATGGAGCAACATTCCAGGGTGCGCTCGGGATCCCGCATGGCCTTCTTGAATTCTTCGATGGCGGGATCGATGAGCATCATTTCCTTGTAGGCGATGCCCAGGTTGTAGTGGGTCTCGTAGTCGTCCACCTTCACCTGCTGTTCGACGCCTTCGCGGAAGGCATTGAACAGCTCGTCCACGCTGTGGATCTTCTCCACCACGTTGGTGGCGTCGTGCATTTCTTCGCCTTCGCCGGGCTCCAGCAGGGAGTCGCCCAGCACATCGGTGAGATCGAAGAAGGAATGGGTGAAGTCGGCGTCGTCCGCCAGACTGGTGGGGGCGGCCTCGTGGCCCAGGCGGCGCAGGGCCTCTTCGACCCGATCCATCCTGGAAAGCAGTTCCGGATGGTTGGACCACTCCTTGAGGGCGTTCTGGATCTCGATCTTGGCATCGTCGGGACTGCCGTAGTCGAGTTGGAAGTCGATGTCCGAGAGGATGGAGGCCAAGTCGTCGCTGATCTCTGCAGGGGCTGTGGGGACGGGCTTGGGAGCGGGCAGTTGGGGCGGCGCCACGGGCACCTTGCCCTGGGCAAAGGGCAGGGGCTCCAGTTCCAGAGGCTCGATCTCCGGTGGGATTTCGGATTCAACGGGGAGCGTCTCCTCCTCTTCCGGCGGCATCCACTGCAGATCGCTGGCATTGAGGATTTCGGGTTCCGGCGCCATACCAGGGGTGCCCAGGGGGATCGTTGGAATGGCGGTGGGGGCGGCAGCAACGGGTGGAGGAAGCGGTTGCTGATAGCCTTCGCGGGCATCGTCAAGGGCGATGAGTACGTCCAGGTCGTCCACAGGGGGGGGTGGAGGCACTGCGGGCACTGAGATGGGAATGGCGACTGGAACAGCGGGCCTCGGTGGAGGCATCGGGGCCACGGGGTCCGTGAGACCGAGCATGCGGCGATGAAGGCGAGTCGAACCAGGGAACAGATCCTCGGCCTTGTCCAGCATCTCCAGGGCGAGTTGACGCTGGCCCATGGGCGCCAGCTTTTCGGCCATCTTGACGTAGTGCTGCTGCACCTTGGTCATCACGCCCGAGGCCTTGTAAATCTCGGCGATACGGTTGATGGCGTCGAGATTGGCGGGATCTAGCTCCAGAATTTTCTGGTAGGCATCCTGGGCCCGATCATTGAAACGGCTGCGGATGTAGCTCTCGGCTTCCCGCTGCAGCTGCTGGATCTGCATTCGCTTGATGGGGTCGACTTCGGTGGATTCGTAGGAGGGCAGGCTCTGGCGAGGCGAACCTGGGAGGTCCTGGAATGCCTCGGGGATGGCCGGGAGGGGGGGGGCCTCGATCTCGCTGGCCTCGACCCCGAGGCCTCGCAGTTGCTCCTCTAGGTTGCGGACGAGGGTGCCATCGTTGGAGGCCTTGGCTAGGGCATGGGCCTGACTGAGGGCATCGATGCGCCCCTGCCGATCGCCGCTCTGGTGGGCCACATCCCCCAGTTGGATCCAGGCTTCGAGGGGGACGGGTTGTCCCTGGAAGGCGCTGTGGATGGTTCGAGCTGCCTGTTCACCCATACCCCGACGGGCAAACTCGAGGCCAATGGGTTTGAAAAGGCGCAGCCCTTCATCCACGGCGTTGGTGCGGATCATTTCGCGCAGGGCCCGCTCACACAGCACCGTGGCTTTTTCGGGCAGCTGGGGGATCTTGGCCAGGACCTCCAGGGCTCGCTCCGGGGCCTTGGCTTGGAGTTCGACTTCAGCGAGGGCTTCCAGGATTTCCGAACTGCGGGGGTTGGCGGCCAGGCCTTCGCGCAGGTGGTCGGCAGCACCGTTCAGATCCTTCTGCACGATGCAGAGTCTGGACTGGGTCAGGAACACCTTGGGCGAGGTGGTCATGGCCTTGGCCCGGTCGAGCACCTGGATGGCTTCGGCGGGCATCTGCTCGAAGGCCAGTGCCTCGGCCACATCCAGGTAGATCTCGGCGGCGCGTTCCTTCATGCCCTCTTTGTTGTAGAGGTCCGCGAGCTTGACCTTGTTCTTCAGGTTCTTGGGGTCGAGTTCCACGACCTTGGCGAATTCCTCGAGGGCCCGCTTGAGGAGACCTTTTTTCGTGAAATAGTCGGCCACCTCGATATGGATCTGGATGGCCTCCTTGACCATGTTGGTGGCCCGATAGGTCTCCGCCAGCCGCGCGGCGACATCCACATCCTCGGGAGCCGTGCGGTGGGCCTTCTTGAAAACGGCGGCGGCCTTGTTGGTGAAGCCGCTGCGCTCGAAGCCTTGGCCCGCGCGCTTGAACATGTCCAGGGCATCCGCCAGCCTGCCGATCTGCAGCGAGGCATCCCCGATGCGGTTCATCAGGTTGAAGTCGTCGGGCTTGTCTTCCAGGAGCTTCCGGAGCTCGTCGATGGCCCGGTCAACCTTTCCGCTGGCCATGTAGGTTTCGGCCTGCTTCTGGACTTTTGCGCGGTCAATGGCCATTGGAACTCGTCTCGGGAAATCAGATCAAAGGGTCATTCAGGCGGGATCGAGTAGATTCCGCCCCGTGAAGGCGTGGGGTAGCAGTTCAGAAATGGAATGCAAGGACCTTGCATGGCGGTTGGCCAGGAGGATGGGTAGATCCTCAGCAAATTCGGCGATCACCTGGCGGCATAGTCCGCAAGGGGGCGTGAGCGTTTCAGCCTCGGTGACCACCACCAGGGCCACCATGTCGCCGGGGCGCATGCCCTGGGCTGCAGCGGCGCAGATGGCATTGCGCTCCGCGCAGATGGTTCCTCCATAACTGGCGTTCTCGACATTGCAACCGGTATGGAGGGTGCCATCCCGATCCAGGAGTGCCGCACCCACATGGAAATGGCTGTAGGGCGCGTAGGCGCAATCCCGGGCCTGCCAAGCGGCTTTGAGAAGGGGGTCCCACTGGGGATCCTGGGGGGTCGTGAAGGTCATTCTGCTCCCGGATTTCTGGATCTAGGTTAATCGCGGGGCCGGACTC
>JFJP01001993.1_pt1 | contig 16968 bp, 12 predicted proteins | sample 431651 | NCBI WGS metagenome assembly JFJP01 (sample SAMN02602958, study PRJNA72255) | Microbial mat metagenome, whole genome shotgun sequencing project. | biome: fresh water; feature: sink hole; material: water; isolation source: purple microbial (photo- and chemosynthetic) mats found in... | reverse complement strand
GGTCTTGCCGTGATCCACGTGTCCAATCGTCCCTACGTTTACGTGCGGCTTGTTCCGCTCAAACTTGCCTTTTGCCATGATCGATCACCCTAAGGAACGAGATTACTTTTTGTTGATAACTGCTTCGGCGACGTTTTTCGGCGCCTCACTGTAGTGCTTGAATTCCATGCTGTAGGTTGCCCGCCCTTGGGACAGCGAACGCAACTGTGTCGAGTAACCAAACATCTCAGCAAGTGGGACCTCGGCCTTGATCAGCTTGATACCGCCAACCTGGTCTTCCATGCCATGCACAATGCCGCGACGTCCTGACAAATCACCCATGACGTTGCCCATATAGTCTTCTGGCGTCTCGACCTCGACAGCCATCATTGGCTCCAGTAGTACCGGGCTAGCCTTGCGCATCGCATCCTTGAAGGCCATCGAAGCTGCCATTTTGAAAGCGTTTTCATTCGAATCGACATCATGAGACGAACCATCGAACAAGGTAACCTTGACATCAACCACAGGGAAACCCGCTAACACGCCATTCGGCAGCGTCTCGAGGAGACCCTTCTCAACTGCGGGGATAAATTCGCGCGGAACGGTACCCCCCTTGACAGCATCAATGAACTCGAATCCCTTGCCGGTTTCATTCGGCTCCAGTTTGATCCAGACATGGCCATACTGGCCGCGCCCACCAGACTGTTTGACGAATTTCCCTTCTTGTTCGACCGTTTTCCTGATCGCCTCGCGATAAGCAACCTGCGGGGCACCGACATTGGCCTCGACATTAAACTCGCGTCGCATACGATCCACAAGAATTTCAAGGTGCAATTCGCCCATACCGGAAATAATGGTCTGACCTGATTCTTCATCTGTGCGAACACGGAAGGACGGATCTTCCTGTGCCAATCGGTTCAGTGCGATACCCATTTTTTCCTGGTCGGGCTTGGTCTTCGGCTCGACTGCAACATGGATCACCGGCTCCGGGAACTCCATGCGCACCAGTGTGATCACCTTATCGACGGCACAGAGGGTCTCGCCGGTGGTCGCCTCCTTGAGTCCAACGGCAGCCGCGATGTCACCGGCAAAAACTTCCTTGATTTCTTCGCGCTGGTTGGCATGCATCTGCAAGATGCGTCCTATCCTCTCCTTGCGGCCCTTGATCGGATTGTAAATAGTGTCGCCAGACTTTATGATTCCGGAATATACACGGAAAAAGGTCAGTTGACCGACAAATGGGTCCGTCATGATCTTGAAAGCCAAGGCAGAAAACGGCTCGTCGTCGGCTGCTCTGCGCTGGCCTTCAGTTTCATCTTCAAGAATACCAGTGACAGGCGGTATATCGGTTGGCGCTGGCATAAACTCAACAACCGCGTCAAGCATCGCCTGTACGCCCTTGTTCTTGAACGCCGAACCACACAACATGGGCACAATTTCGCTGGCAATAGTGCGCTGGCGAATAGCCTTCTTGACCTCATCCTCTGAGAGGTTGCCCTCTTCAAGATATTTATTCATCAACTCCTCAGAGGCCTCAGCTGCGGCTTCCAGCAACTTCTCGCGCCATTTATCGGCAGTTTCAACCAGATCGACAGGGATATCGCCGTAGGTGAATTTGATACCCTGCGTTGCATCGTCCCAAATGATGGATTTCATTTTGATCAGATCGACGACGCCCTCGAATTTATCTTCCGCCCCAATGGGTATCTGCAGCGGGATCGGGTTAGCCTTAAGTCGCTCGCGCATCTGATCATGCACTTTGAAGAAATCAGCGCCAGTACGATCCATCTTGTTGACGAAGGCCAAACGCGGCACGCCGTATTTATTGGCTTGACGCCAAACGGTTTCGGACTGCGGCTGCACACCACCAACAGCACAATAAACCATGCACGCACCATCGAGTACGCGCATGGAACGCTCCACCTCAATGGTGAAGTCCACATGCCCCGGGGTGTCGATGATGTTGATGCGATGCTCCGGGTAATTCTCGGCCATACCCTTCCAGAAACAGGTCGTGGCGGCGGATGTAATTGTTATTCCACGCTCTTGCTCCTGCTCCATCCAATCCATGGTGGCAGCACCGTCGTGCACTTCGCCGATCTTATGGTTGACGCCTGTGTAGAACAGGATACGCTCCGTAGTCGTCGTCTTGCCTGCGTCAATGTGCGCCGAAATGCCGATGTTGCGGTAGCGCTCGATGGGAGTCTTGCGGGCCACTTTGATTACCTGCCTTATCTAAGCCAAACCGCCGTGGCTCCCACTCCAGAGTGAGACACCATGGCGGCAACGAAAAAGAAAACCGCGCCAGCGAACTGACGCGGCACGAATATCTTAGAAACGGAAATGGGAGAAGGCCTTGTTGGCCTCAGCCATGCGATGCACTTCTTCACGCTTTTTCATCGCAGCACCACGACCCTCGGCAGCCTCAAGCAACTCGCTTGCCAAACGCTGACCCATGGATTTTTCCGAACGCTTGCGGGCAGCCTCTCGCAACCAGCGCATGGACAAAGCCATACGACGGGAAGGACGAACCTCGACCGGAACCTGATAGTTGGCACCACCTACTCTACGGCTCTTTACCTCAACCATCGGCTTGACATTATTTACCGCCAGATTGAATACTTCCAGCGGATCTTTACCACTCTTGCTCGAAATGGTGCTGAAAGCGCCATAAATAATGCGCTCAGCCACAGATTTTTTACCTGCGGTCATCAGCACATTGACAAACTTGGAGACATCGACACTGCCGAATTTCGGATCAGGCAGGATGTCACGTTTGGGTACTTCGCGACGACGGGGCATTGTTAACCTCTACTTGCGTTAGCTTTTTGGGGCGATTTAAGTCAGGTTCAGGCAGCCTTGGGTCGCTTGGCGCCATACTTGGAACGACTCTGCTTGCGATCCTTGACACCTTGGGTGTCGAGACTACCGCGGACTATGTGATAGCGCACACCAGGCAAATCCTTGACGCGACCGCCACGAATAAGCACCACAGAGTGTTCCTGCAGGTTGTGGCCTTCACCGCCAATGTACGAAATTACCTCAAATCCGTTGGTCAGACGAACCTTTGCAACCTTACGGAGCGCAGAGTTTGGCTTCTTTGGTGTAGTGGTGTATACGCGGGTACAAACGCCACGTTTCGCGGGGCAATTAGCCAAGGCAGGTACTTTGCTCTTGCTTTGCGGGGCTTGACGCCCCTTGCGCACAAGTTGATTGATGGTAGGCATATTTTCCAAATCCTGAAAACTGTGACAGAAATCCGCCGCCGAAACACCGGACGTGGCGGCTTTTCCGTTAATCCGCCTCTCCCCATTGGGAGAAAAGAGGCGGGATTCTACAACCCTGATCAGCCAACGTCAACCAGGCTGAACACCCTCCTCGATTATCTCGGTATGCTGAGCCGGCGGAATATCAAAAACACCCTGTGCCGCATCTTCCCCTACAGACTGCATGCGACGCGTGCGGTGATACGCAAGGCCCGTACCTGCTGGAATCAGGCGACCGACAATCACGTTCTCCTTAAGACCGCGCAATTCATCGCGCTTACCCATGATGGCCGCTTCGGTCAGTACGCGCGTTGTTTCCTGGAAGGATGCCGCCGATATAAACGAGTCGGTTGACAGTGACGCCTTGGTGATGCCAAGCAAGACATTCTCGAACTCGGCAGGCCGCTTTCCTTCACCCTTCAGGCGATCATTCTCGTCCAGAACCTCGGAGCGCTCGATCTGCTCTTCGCGGATGAACTTGGCATCACCCGGATCGGAAATCACTACGCGACGTAACATCTGCCGCACGATAACCTCGATGTGTTTGTCATTGATCTTGACGCCCTGAAGCCGATAGACGTCTTGTACCTCGTCAATAATGTAACGCGCAAGTTCCTCGATACCCTTGAGGCGCAGAAGATCGTGCGGATCAACCGAACCATCGACGATGGCTTCACCCTTATTGACGACCTGGCCATCGTGTGCGGTGACGTGCTTTTCCTTGGTAATCAGGTATTCATGAGCGGTGCCATCGGGTTCCGTGATAACCAGACGCTGCTTGCCCTTGGTATCCTTGCCGAAAGACACCGTACCGGTGACCTCGGCGAGCATGCCGGCATCCTTGGGCGAACGGGCCTCGAAAAGTTCGGCCACACGCGGCAATCCACCCGTGATGTCGCGGGTCTTGACAGACTCCTGCGGTATACGTGCCAGCACCTCACCGATTGAAACCGTCTGACCATCTCTCACCGTGATAATGGAGCCCACCTGGAAAGTAATAGCAACCGAATGGTCGGTGCCATGCATTTTCACTTCCTGGCCGGACTCGTCAATCAGCTTGACTTGTGGCCGCAAGCCCTTGGAAGTTGACTTGGTACCTCGCTTGGAGTCGATAACCACTAGTGTTGACAAACCCGTAACATCATCGATCTGTTTGGCGACCGTCGTGCCTTCCTCGACATGCTCGAACTTCACGGTACCAGCATATTCTGTGACGATCGGACGGGTGTGCGGATCCCATGTAGCAAATTGAGCGCCGGGCTTGGCCGGTTGGCCATCGGAAACCAGCAACGTAGCGCCGTAGGGAACCTTGTGGCGCTCGCGCTCGCGACCGCTTTCGTCCGCCACCATTACTTCACCCGAGCGGGCGATAATGACTTTTTCCCCTTTCGGGTTGGTAACGTAGCGCATGGTAGCCGAGAGCCTGACCGTGCCGGCGCTCTTTGCTTCGATATGACTCTGTGCCGCAGCGCGTGAAGCGGCACCACCCACGTGAAAGGTACGCATAGTCAACTGCGTGCCCGGTTCGCCGATCGACTGCGCGGCGATGACGCCTACAGCTTCACCTGCATTCACTAGCGAACCCCTGCCAAGATCCCGACCGTAGCACTTGGCGCAAAGACCATAACGAGTTTCGCAGAAAAGCGGCGTGCGCACGCGCACTTCATCAATCCCCATTGCCTCGATTTTATCGACTGCATCCTCATCGAGCAGATAGCCGGACTTGTAAAGTACGTCCTGAGTATCCGGATTGATCAGGTCACCTACCAGCACCCGGCCAAGAATGCGCTCGCGTAGCGGTTCGATTACTTCACCGCCCTCGACCAACGCCTTCATGGCAAAGCCGAGTTCGGTCTCGCAGTCGTCTTTCGTTACCACCAGATCCTGCGTCACATCAACTAGGCGGCGGGTCAGGTAGCCCGAGTTTGCAGTCTTGAGCGCCGTATCGGCCAAGCCCTTGCGTGCGCCATGCGTCGAGATGAAGTACTGGAGAACGTTGAGGCCCTCGCGGAAGTTTGTCGTGATTGGCGTCTCGATGATGGAGCCATCCGGCTTTGCCATCAGGCCACGCATGCCCGCGAGTTGGCGAATCTGAGCGGCGGAACCGCGCGCGCCCGAGTCGGCCATCATGTAGATCGAGTTGAAGGAATCCTGGGTGACTTCCTTGCCGTGGCGATCTATGACTTTTTCATGCTGCAACTGGTCCATCATCGCCTTGGCTACCTGATCGCCGGCACGACCCCAGATGTCGACCACTTTGTTGTAGCGCTCTCCCACGGTAACCAGACCCGAGGTGTATTGCTTCTCAATTTCCTTGACCTCCCTTTCGGAGGCTTCGATGATTTCGTGCTTCTGCGGCGGAACAAGCATGTCATCCACGCAGATGGAGATACCACCACGAGTCGCCAGCGTGAAACCGGCTTGCATCAGCTTGTCGGCGAACACCACCGTGTCCTTGAGGCCACAGCGACGGAAGCTCTCATCGATCAGTTTTGAGATTTCCTTTTTCTTCAGCGCTTTGTCGATCGCCTTGAAGGGTAGGCCCTTCGGCAGGATTTCCGATAGTAGCGCACGCCCGGCGGTGGTTGAGTAGCGTGTCGTCTTCTCGCGCCAGCCATCACCGTCCGTCTCGAACTCTTTGATGCGAATTTCGATGCGCGAGTGCAGATCAAGTTCGCGCAGCTGCAGCGCACGGGTGATCTCGGCGATGTCGGCAAAGAGGCCGCCGGAACCCTTTCCCGCAGCATTCTCACGAGTAGCGTAGTACAAACCCAGCACTACGTCCTGTGACGGCACGATGATCGGCTGGCCGTTGGCGGGCGACAGCACGTTATTCGATGCCAGCATCAGAGTACGCGCCTCCATCTGCGCTTCGAGCGACAGCGGAATGTGCACAGCCATTTGGTCGCCATCGAAGTCGGCATTGAAGGCGGTACATACCAGTGGATGCAACTGGATGGCCTTGCCCTCGATCAGCGTGGGTTCGAAAGCCTGGATGCCAAGACGATGCAGCGTCGGCGCGCGGTTGAGTAGTACCGGATGCTCGCGGATGACTTCTTCCAGAATGTCCCAGACTACGGGGGTCTCGGCCTCGACTTCCTTCTTCGCGGCCTTGATTGTGCTCGCTACACCCATTTTTTCAAGGCGTTCGAAGATGAAGGGCTTGAACAGTTCCAGCGCCATCTTCTTCGGCAGACCACACTGGTGCAATTTGAGTTGCGGGCCTACCACGATGACCGAACGGCCCGAGTAGTCGACGCGCTTGCCCAGCAGGTTCTGGCGGAAACGACCGCCCTTACCCTTGATCATGTCGGCCAGCGACTTGAGCGGACGCTTGTTGGCACCGGTCATGGCCTTGCCGCGACGACCGTTGTCGAGCAGTGAATCGACAGCCTCCTGCAGCATGCGCTTCTCGTTGCGAACGATGATATCTGGTGCTTTCAGTTCGAGCAGTCGCTTGAGGCGGTTGTTGCGGTTGATGACCCGACGATAGAGATCATTGAGATCGGAGGTAGCGAAGCGGCCGCCGTCCAGTGGCACCAACGGACGCAGGTCCGGGGGCAGAACCGGCAGAACTTCCAGAACCATCCACTCGGGCTTGATGCCGGACTGCTGAAAGCCTTCGAGCACCTTGAGTCGCTTGGCGTATTTCTTGATCTTCGCCTCGCTGCCAGTTTCTTCCAGATCGCGGCGCAGGGTTTCGATCTCCTGGGCGATCTCAATGGACCGCAACATGCCACGAATACCCTCGGCACCCATGAGCGCCGTAAATTCGTCACCATGCTCCTCGACCTTGGCGAGGTAATCATCCTCCGTCAGCAACTGACCACGCGCCAGCATGGTCATGCCCGGATCAACGACGACAAAGGCTTCGAAATAAAGTACGCGCTCGATATCGCGCAGTGTCATGTCGAGCACCATGCCGAGACGACTGGGCAGCGACTTGAGGAACCAGATGTGGGCAGTTGGCGAGGCTAGTTCGATGTGACCCATGCGCTCACGGCGCACCTTGGACTGGGTAACTTCGACACCACACTTCTCACAAATCACCCCGCGATGCTTCAGGCGCTTGTACTTGCCACAGATGCACTCGTAATCCTTAACCGGGCCGAATATCTTGGCACAGAACAAACCATCGCGCTCGGGCTTGAATGTGCGGTAGTTGATCGTCTCGGGCTTTTTGACTTCGCCATAGGACCACGAGCGAATCTTGTCGGGCGAAGCAAGCCCGATAGTGATCGCGTCAAACTCTTCCTCGGCAGCAATGTTCTGCTTGAACAGGTCTGCAAACAGACTTCTCATGTCGGATTCTCCAGGATGGCGCGGATTAATAACGCTCGAGATCGATGTCGATGGCGAGCGAGCGGATCTCCTTCACCAGCACGTTGAAGGACTCTGGCATGCCGGCGTCGATCTTGTGTTCGCCCTTGACGATGTTCTCGTACACCTTGGTGCGACCGGTGACATCGTCCGATTTGACGGTGAGCATTTCCTGCAGGGTGTAGGCCGCGCCGTAAGCTTCCAGCGCCCAGACTTCCATCTCGCCGAAACGCTGACCACCAAACTGAGCCTTACCGCCCAAAGGCTGCTGGGTCACCAGACTGTATGGCCCGGTGGAGCGTGCGTGCATTTTGTCATCGACCAAATGGTGCAACTTGAGCACATGCATGTAGCCGACGGTAACGGAACGCTCGAACTCTTCGCCAGTACGGCCATCGTACAAGGTGACTTGCGTCTTGGTCTTGGTGAGGTTGAGACGCTTGGCGACGTCGTCCGGATAAGCAAGGTCGAGCATGTCGCGAATTTCCTCTTCCTTGGCCCCGTCAAATACCGGAGTGGCAAAGGGAACACCGCCGCGCAGGTTCCCAGCCAACGATAGTATGTCGCCATCGTTGAGTGAATCGAGGTTTTCGCCCTTGCCCGAACTGTTGTAGATGGTTCCGAGATATTTGCGCACCTCGGTAGCATTGGCCCGACGCCGCAACATGTCGTCGATGCGGCGCCCGAGGCCCTTGGCCGCCCAGCCCAGATGGACTTCTAGCACCTGACCGATGTTCATCCGCGACGGCACGCCGAGCGGGTTCAGCACGACATCGACCGGGGTACCATCCTCCATGTAGGGCATATCCTCGACCGGAACGATCTTGGAGACCACGCCCTTGTTGCCGTGACGCCCCGCCATCTTGTCACCCGGTTGCAGGCGGCGCTTGACGGCGAGATAGACTTTGACCATCTTTTGCACGCCTGGCGGCAGTTCGTCGCCCTGGGTGAGCTTTTTCTTCTTGGCCTCAAAAGCCACATCGAAATCCCTGCGGGTCTGTTCAATGCTCTCGCGCAGGTTTTCCAATTGCTGCTGGGCTTCCTCGCTTTCCAGGGAAATATCGAACCAGTGATAGTGTTCGAGCGACGCCAGATATTCCTTGGTGATCTTGCTGCCCTTGGCCAGTTTCTTCGGCCCCTTGTTCGCAATCTTGTTTCCCAGCAATTTCTCGATCCGCGAGAAGGTGTCGCGTTCGACAATGCGCATCTGGTCCGCCAGATCTTGCTTGTAACTTTTGAGCATCTCTTCGATGATCGACTGGGCGCGCTTGTCCCGCTCAATACCCTCGCGAGTAAACACCTGCACATCAATGACCGTGCCCGTCATGCCGGATGGCACGCGTAGCGAGGTGTCTTTCACGTCGGAGGCCTTCTCGCCGAAAATGGCGCGCAGTAACTTCTCTTCCGGCGTCAATTGGGTTTCACCTTTCGGCGTTACCTTGCCGACCAACACATCGCCGGCCTCGACTTCCGCGCCGATGTGAACAATGCCCGAGTCATCGAGACGGCCAAGCTGCGCCTCACCCAAAGTCGCGATATCGCGCGTGATTTCCTCGGCACCAAGCTTGGTGTCACGAGCAACGACCGTCAGTTCCTCGATGTGGATCGAGGTGAAACGGTCTTCGGCAACAACCCGCTCGGAGATGAGAATCGAATCTTCGAAGTTGTAGCCGTTCCATGGCATGAAAGCGACCAGCATGTTCTGGCCGAGTGCCAGTTCGCCCAGATCGGTAGAGGCGCCATCGGCAACGACGTCGCCCTTGGCCAGTTCGTCACCCACCTTCACTACCGGCCGCTGGTTGATATTGGTGTTCTGGTTGGAGCGGGTGTACTTGATCAGGTTATAAATATCGACACCCGCCTCGCCCGCAACGGTTTCGACATCATGCACACGCACTACGATACGGTCGGCATCGACATAATCGATAACTCCTCCACGCAGCGCTTGCACCGCCGTGCCCGAGTCGACCGCAACAGTACGCTCGATACCCGTGCCGACCAGCGCCTTCTCGGGGCGCAGGCAGGGCACAGCCTGGCGTTGCATGTTGGCGCCCATCAAGGCACGGTTGGCGTCATCGTGCTCAAGGAAGGGGATCAGCGAAGCGGCGACCGAAACGATCTGTCCCGGCGCAACGTCCATGTACTGCACTTCTGCCGGCCCCTTAAGTTCAAATTCACCCTTGAAGCGACAGGACACCAGCTCGTCGGTCAACTTGCCCTTCTTGTCGAGTTCGGCATTGGCCTGGGCAATGACGTAGTTGCCTTCCTCGATCGCGGAGAGAAACTCGATCTCATCGCCGACATGGCTGTCCGCCACCTTGCGGTAGGGCGTTTCCATGAAGCCGTAATGATTGGTGCGGGCATACAGGGCAAGTGAGTTGATCAGGCCGATGTTCGGGCCTTCTGGCGTCTCGATCGGACAAACACGGCCGTAGTGGGTCGGATGCACGTCGCGCACCTCGAAGCCGGCGCGTTCGCGAGTCAAACCGCCGGGACCCAGTGCGGAAACACGGCGCTTGTGGGTGATCTCGGACAGCGGGTTGGTCTGATCCATGAACTGCGACAACTGGCTGGAGCCGAAAAACTCCTTGATTGCCGCGCTGATCGGCTTGGCATTAATTAGGTCGTGCGGCATCAGGTTATCGGACTCAGCCTGATTCAGGCGCTCCTTGACGGCGCGCTCGACGCGAACCAGACCGGCGCGGAACTGGTTTTCCGCCAGTTCGCCGACTGAACGCACGCGACGGTTGCCTAGGTGATCGATATCGTCGATTTCGCCACGACCGTTACGCAGCTCGACGAGGATGCGGATGACATCCACGACGTCCTTGTTGGATAGGGTTGCGGCGCCTTCGAGTTCCTCGCGGCCCACACGGCGGTTAAACTTCATGCGACCGACGACCGAGAGGTCATAGCGTTCGGGCGAATAGAAGAGGCCGTTGAACAGCGACTCGACGGCATCCTCAGTGGGCGGCTCGCCCGGACGCATCATGCGGTAAATGGCGACGCGCGCCGCCCATTGATCGGCGGTTTCGTCGCTGCGCAACGTGGTTGAAATATAGGGGCCGCGATCTAGATCGTTAACGTAAAGCGTTTGCAGCGTTTCGACACCAGACTCCATCAGCTTGGCCAGCAGGCTTTCCGTGATTTCATCGTTGGCCTGGGCGAGAATTTCCCCGGTCGTGGCATCGACAATACTGTGAGCAACGATGCGCTCGATAACAAAGTCCTCGGGAACGACGAGCTTCTGCATGCCCGCCTCGGCCATTTCACGAATGTGCTTACCCGTGATGCGCTTGTCCTTCGGGACAATCACCTTGCCAGCCTTGTCGGTAATATCGAATTTGGCGACCTCGCCGCGCAGGCGCTCGGGTACAAGCTCCAGTTGCACGCCCTTTTGGCTCAGATGGAAGGTATCGGATTCAAAAAAGGTCGAGAGAATTTCCTCCTGCGTCATGCCGATGGCCTTGAGCAGGATAGTCACCGGCATCTTGCGACGGCGGTCGACGCGGAAGTAGAGCAGGTCCTTCGGGTCAAACTCAAAGTCCAGCCATGAACCACGATAGGGAATGATGCGCGCCGAAAACAGCAACTTGCCAGAACTATGCGTCTTGCCACGATCATGCTCGAAAAAGACGCCAGGCGAGCGATGCAACTGGGAAACAATGACACGCTCGGTACCATTGATGACGAAAGAACCTGTCGTGGTCATGAGCGGAATCTCGCCCATGTAAACTTCTTGCTCTTTCACCTCTTTGATCTTTTCGCTATGGCTCTCGCGGTCAAGGATGACCAGGCGCACCCGGGCGCGCAGGGGCGAAGCGAAGGTCAGGCCACGCTGCTGGCATTCCTTGACATCGAAGGCAGGCTCACCGAGTCGGTACTCGACGAACTCAAGACGGGCATGGCCGGAATGCGCGACAATGGGGAAGATGGAGCCAAACGCGGCCTGCAAGCCTTGCGTGCGCCGGTTCGCCGGCGGAATGCCCACCTGCAGGAACTGGGTGTAGGACTCCAACTGCGTCGCCAGCAGAAAGGGTACGTTGAGTACATTGGCGCGCTTGGCAAAGCTCTTGCGAATACGCTGCTTCTCGGTATACGAGTACTTCATGGTCGCTCCGTTCTCTTTTCAGAGTCGATGGTCAGGAGAAAAGCCTGGCTGTCCGGGCCACTCTGCTGACCGCCGATTCGGGTTTTCGTTCTGTGCGAATGGCAAAAAATACAATGCGAGAAAGGGCCGGCAGCAATAGCCGCCAGCCCAGACGCGCAGAGTTGATTACTTGATCTCGACCTTGGCGCCAGCTTCTTCGAGCTGCTTCTTGAGGGCTTCGGCATCGGCTTTCGGAATGGCTTCCTTAACGGCCTTCGGGGCGCCGTCAACAAGATCCTTGGCTTCCTTGAGGCCGAGACCGGTGGCTGCGCGGACGACCTTGATGCACTCGACTTTCTTCTCGCCAGCGGCCAGCAGCATGACGGTGAATTCGGTCTGCTCTTCAACAGCGGCGGCGGCGGCAGCCGGGGCAGCCACCGCGACAGCGGCGGCGGCGGCGGAAACGCCGAATTTCTCTTCCATCTCCTTGATCAGTTCGGAGAGGTCAAGAACGGTCATACCGGCGATTGCGTCGAGGATTTCAGCTTTACTAATTGCCATAATTACAACTCCTGAATGAATTTTGTTGCGTGATTGTGTGACGGATAGTCGCGATCAGGCGGTTTGTTTCGCATCGCGTACCGCGGCGAGGCCCCGAACAAACTTGGTCGGGACTTCGTTGAGCGTGCGAACGAACTGGGTAATGGGTGCCTGCATGGTGCCGAGCAGCTTGGAGAGCAGTTCTTCGCGACTCGGCATCGTGGCCAGCGCCTTGACACCATTTACGTCCATGACGTAATTCGGCATCGCGCCAGCCTTGAGGACGAGTTTGTCGTTGCTCTTGGCGAACTCGTGAAGCGTCTTGGCGGCTGACACCGGATCTTTGGAAATTCCGTAGATCAGCGGGCCGACCAACTGCTCCTTGAGACCCTCGAACGGCGTGCCGGCGACGGCCCGACGTACCAGGGTGTTCTTCAACACACGCAGGTAAACACCGGCACCACGCGCTTTGGCGCGCAGCTTGGTGATGTCTCCCACTTCCAGACCACGGTACTCGGCGACGATGATCGACTGGGCGTTCGCGATTTCCGCGGACACTTCGGCAACTACCGCCTTCTTGTCATCAAGATTGAGACCCAAGGTCAACTCCTTTCAATTGCCAGGCCGAAAAAGTCGGCGCTAGCGATACGGCGACCTTCATTCAGAAGTCCTTGCGGAATCCCGTTTTCGGGTAACGCCATCTGCGTGGGCCGCCACAGCCACGAATTCACTGTCACTGCGGCGATTAAGTCCCTGCTGCAACGGACACCTACGGTCTTTGACAACCCACAACCGCCACCCCTTCCGGCATGGCGGCCACGGCCCAAAGTTCCATACTGCAAATTTCCTTACTGCGCAACCGGAGCAACCAGCGAGGCCTGATCGACACGCACACCGCCACCCATGGTGGAGGACAGGGCGACTTTCTTCAGGTACTGGCCCTTGGCAGCAGCCGGTTTGGCCTTGTTCAGCGCATCAATCAGCGCCGACAGATTCTGCTGCAACTGTTCGACCGAGAAAGAAGCGCGGCCGATGGTGCACTGAATGATGCCGCCCTTGTCGGTGCGGTACTGCACCTGACCGGCCTTGGCATTCTTCACCGCAGTGGTGACATCCATGGTCACGGTGCCGACTTTCGGGTTCGGCATCAGGCCACGCGGACCAAGAATCTGACCGAGCGCGCCGACAACTTTCATGGCGTCGGGCGTGGCGATGCACATGTCGAAATCGATGGTGCCGCCCTTGACGGCAGCAGCCAGATCATCGAAGCCAACCACGTCGGCGCCGGCGGCTTTCGCCTCTTCGGCCTTGGCGCCCTGGGCAAATACGGCGACACGCACCTTCTTGCCAGTACCGGCGGGCAGTACAACGGAACCGCGCACGATCTGGTCCGATTTCTTCGGATCGACGCCGAGGTTCACCGCCACATCGATGGATTCATCGAACTTGGCGGTGGCATTACCCTTCACCAGCGTCAGCGCGTCGGTGACGGGATAATACTTATTGCCTTCGATCTTGGCGCGCAGCGCCTGGGTACGCTTGGATAATTTAGCCATGATTACAGGCCCTCCACGGTGATGCCCATGCTGCGGGCGCTGCCGGCGATGGTCCGCACCGCGGCATCCATGTCGGCGGCGGTGAGATCCGGCATCTTGGCCTTGGCGATATCTTCAGCCTGGGCACGAGTCAGTTTGCCAACCTTGTCGGTATGGGGTTTCGGCGACCCCTTCTGAACGCCAGCCGCCTTCTTGATGAGGACAGTCGCCGGCGGCGTCTTCATGATGAAGGTGAAGCTCTTGTCGGCGAAGGCGGTAATCACCACGGGAATCGGCAGACCGGGCTCCAGGCCCTGGGTCTTGGCGTTGAACGCCTTGCAAAATTCCATGATATTAAGGCCGCGCTGGCCAAGCGCGGGGCCGATCGGGGGCGAGGGATTCGCCTTGCCCGCAGGCACTTGCAATTTGATGTAGCCGACGATTTTCTTCGCCATGACTTACTCCTGAATGAGTGGTAACGCGTCGCTGGTTGCCCTGCCAACGCTCCTCTTGCCGGAATGGGTCCGGCAGCCCAAGCAACTAATCGGGTTTTTCTACGCCTTCTCTACTTGCGCAAACTCGAGTTCCACCGGCGTCGCCCGGCCGAAAATGGTGACCGCAACGCGCAGACGGCTCTTGTCGTAATTGACTTCGTCGACACAACCATTGAAGTCGGTGAAGGGGCCATCCTTTACCCGCACCAGTTCGCCCACCTCGAACAGCACCTTGGGACGTGGCTTCTCCACGCCCTCCTGCATCTGCTGCATGATTTTCTCGACTTCCTTCTCGGAAATCGGTGTCGGCTTGTTGGCGGTGCCACCAACGAAGCCGGTTACTTTCGGCGTGCTCTTGACCAAGTGCCAGGAGTCGTCGTCCATATCCATCTCGACCAGCACATAGCCGGGGAAGAACTTGCGCTCGGAGATGCTCTTCTGACCACCCTTCATTTCGATGACTTCCTCGACGGGCACCAGAATTTGACCAAACTTGTCCTGCATACCGGCACGGGCAATACGCTCGACCAGCGCGCGCATCACTGACTTCTCGAAACCGGAATAGGCGTGAACCACGTACCAGCGTTTTGTCATTATTTTTTCCAACCCAGCACCAGGTCGAACAGCACCCACTCCAGGGTCTTGTCCGTCAGCCAAAGAAAGAGGGCCATCACGACGACGAAGCCGAAAATGATGCCGGTTGTCTGCAGGGTTTCCTTGCGTGTCGGCCAGGCAACCTTCTTCGTTTCCGCCGTAGCTTCCTTGCTGAACACAAAGAAACGCTGACCGGGTTCGGTGAACCAGGCCACGGCAACGCCGGCGCCGACGCCGGCAAGCACCGACAGCACGCGCAGAATCATCGCCTGCTCGCCCAGCAGGTAGAAACCGGCTATACCGGTAGCCAGCAATAACAACGCCAGCGCAAATTTGATCCTGTCGACCATGTGCTTAAAGAACCTTCAACAATGCTACGTGCGGCTGACCAACGATCAAGCGACGATCTTGTGGTGGTGGCAGGGGCAGAGGGAATCGAACCCCCAACCTACGGTTTTGGAGACCGTCGCTCTGCCAATTGAGCTATACCCCTGCGGCAGAGACTCAAAAGGGCGGCACCCTCACGGGTACCGCCCCATCAAGCCGTAAGAACCCTTACTCGATGATCTTGGCGACGACGCCGGCGCCGACAGTACGGCCGCCCTCGCGGATGGCGAAGCGCAGGCCGTCTTCCATCGCGATCGGCGCAATCAGCTTCACCGTCATCTGCACGTTGTCGCCAGGCATCACCATCTCGGTGCCCGCCGGTAGCTCGATGCTGCCCGTTACGTCCGTCGTCCGGAAGTAGAACTGCGGCCGGTAGCCGTTGAAGAACGGGGTGTGGCGGCCGCCTTCGTCTTTCGACAGAACATAGACCTCAGAGCTGAAATGGGTGTGCGGGGTAATGGAGCCGGGCTTGGCCAATACTTGACCTCGCTCGATTTCTTCGCGCTTGGTGCCGCGCAGAAGCACACCGACGTTGTCTCCGGCCTGGCCTTGGTCCAGAAGCTTCCTGAACATTTCGACGCCCGTACAAATGGTCTTGACGGTGGGGCGGATGCCGATGATTTCGATCTCTTCGCCAACCTTGACGATGCCGCGTTCGACGCGTCCGGTGACGACAGTGCCGCGTCCGGAGATGGAGAAGACGTCTTCGATGGGCAGCAGGAAGGGTTTGTCAATGGCGCGCTCGGGGGTGGGGATGTAGCTGTCGAGGGCTGCGGCAAGTTTGATGATGGATTCTTCGCCCAGCGCGCCTTTGTCACCTTCCATGGCAAGCTTGGCGCTGCCATGAATAATGGGGGTGTCGTCGCCAGGGAAGTCGTATTTGCTGAGAAGTTCGCGTACTTCCATTTCAACGAGTTCGAGCAACTCGGCGTCATCCACCATGTCGCACTTGTTCATGTAGACGATGATGTAGGGCACGCCGACCTGACGAGCGAGCAGAATGTGTTCGCGCGTTTGCGGCATGGGGCCGTCAGCAGCCGAGACGACCAGAATGGCGCCGTCCATTTGTGCCGCGCCGGTAATCATGTTCTTGACGTAGTCAGCGTGACCCGGACAGTCAACGTGGGCGTAGTGACGGTTGCCGGTCTCGTATTCGACGTGGGCAGTGTTAATCGTGATGCCTCGCGCCTTCTCTTCCGGTGCCGCGTCAATCTGGTCGTAGGCCTTGGCCTCGCCGCCAAATTTCGCCGCCAATATCATCGTGATCGCCGCAGTCAACGTGGTCTTGCCGTGATCCACGTGTCCAATCGTCCCTACGTTTACGTGCGGCTTGTTCCGCTCAAACTTGCCTTTTGCCATGATCGATCACCCCAACAAAATTGAACAAAAATCCTGCAAAAATTCATGGTGCCCATGGCGTGGATCGAACACGCGACCTCTCCCTTACCAAGGGAGTGCTCTACCACTGAGCTACATGGGCAAAATCTGCTACGCCTAATCCGTATTACTTAATCTTAATACAACAAAGTCCAAAGCCGCATCCTCTTGCCTGGAGCGGGTGGCGGGAATCGAACCCGCATCATCAGCTTGGAAGGCTGAGGTTCTACCATTGGACTACACCCGCCCTTGATCACAAACAAACAAGACTAAAACCAATCAGACTAAAAGCACTTGGTGGAGGGGGAAGGATTCGAACCTTCGAAGGCAGAGCCGTCAGATTTACAGTCTGATCCCTTTGACCGCTCGGGAACCCCTCCAGCGAA
>JFJP01024594.1_pt1 | contig 16969 bp, 17 predicted proteins | sample 431651 | NCBI WGS metagenome assembly JFJP01 (sample SAMN02602958, study PRJNA72255) | Microbial mat metagenome, whole genome shotgun sequencing project. | biome: fresh water; feature: sink hole; material: water; isolation source: purple microbial (photo- and chemosynthetic) mats found in... | reverse complement strand
GCCGGTCGTGCTCGCTTATTCCGGAATATAATTTATGCGAAGCCAGATACCTGCGAGCGTCGCGCGCATCTGTCTCTTGGGAGCGCTGCTGCTGGCCCTCGCGCTCTCCGCAGACCATCTGCTGCCCAAATCCCAGCTCGAATCAGCCCGCAAAAACAGGCTCTTCGAACGCGCTCACACCGAGCGGCTCCTGCAAGAAATCGCGCCATCGACGCCTCTGACCCAAGCAGCCGAGCACAACCAGCCCGAAAGCGCGTCCCCCAGCGCCGAGCACCCCCAGCCAGCAGCCCACGAGCCGGGAGAAGCGCTCATCGTGTACATCGTCGCAGCCATCCTCGTCATCGGAGGCATCTGCCGAGAGGTCAAGAAAGCGACCAACCTGCCCTACACTCCCCAGCTGCTCGTGGCAGGCATCCTGCTCGGCGCCTACACCGAGTCGCTCGGAGACCTCGGCCACGCCTTCTACCTGCTGCTGCAGATCAACCCCCACGGCATCCTCATGATCTTCATCCCCACCATCATCTTCGAAAGCGCCTACAACTCGGACCCCTTCACCATCAAGCGGCAGTTCTGGCAGATCATCCTCCTGGCCGGCCCAGGCGTCGTCGTCGGCGCGCTGCTCATCACTCTCGGCTTCAACTACGGCCTCGGGTACTCGTCCGAACTCTCGATCTCCGGAGGCCTCACTTTCGGCGCCATCGTCTGCGCCACAGACCCGGTGGCCGTCGTCGCGCTGCTGAAAGAGCTGGGCACGCCTCTGAAGTTCAACATGCTGCTCGAAGGCGAGTCGCTGCTCAACGACGGCACCGCGATGGTCTTCTACATCGTCTTCAGCTCGATCTTCAAAGCGAAAGGCGTCTCTGCGCTGGGAATCCTCTTGAAGTTCCTCCAGCTGTCTTTCGGAGGCCTCGCACTGGGCGCAGTTGCCTGCTGGATCTCGATCGTGTGGCTGAGGAGAATCGTCAAAGACGAGATCCTGACCATCGCGATCACCTTCATGACCTGCTACCTGACCTTCTTCATCGGTGAGACGTACCTCGGTGTTTCGGGCATTCTGGCCATTGTGTCGCTCGGAGTGCTCATGTCGATGTACGGCAAGGTGCGCATCAACCCGGAAAGCGAGCACTCGGTGCACATCGTGTGGAGCTTCATCCAGTACGTCCTCGAGACCGTCATCTTCGTGCTCACTGGAGGATACATCGGCTACTACACCATCTTAAAGGGAGAATCCACCATCGTTTCTTCTGACTGGATTAAGATGCTCCTCTTCTACTTCGTGATGACACTAGCTCGCTACCTCATGATCTGGATCATGAAGCCCCTGCTCGACAAGACCGGCTACCCGGTATCCCACAAAGACATCATCGTGCTGACCTACGGAGGACTCAGAGGAGCCATTGCCCTGTGTCTGGGCCTCATGGTGTACACCGACGACGAATACTCGAATCGCTTCAAAGACCTGGTGCTCTTCTACCTTACCGGAATGATCACCATCACCGTCCTGCTCAACGGACTCACGATGAAAGCAGTCATGAAACTCGTCGACTTTTTACCCGAGAACAAACTGAGAACCAAAGTTAAGAACGCTCTGGTCAAGTCGCTTGTCGTGACCGCAGTTAAACACCAAGAAGAGATCAAGCATAACAAGTTCCTTACCCTCGCCAATTGGGACTCCGTCAATGAGCTCGCAGGCCTGAACGACATCATCAAGTCTCAGCGAGCTGTGAAAGAAAAAGAGCTGGAAACCGTTGACAGCTTTGGCTCAGAAGCTAATCTTATCGAGATCAGATACAGAGTCTACAGACAGATCAAAGCGCAGTTTTGGAGCAAGTTCGAGGAGTCTTTCTGTTCGTCGTCTGTGGTTTCTGTGCTCAAGGAATGCGTCGACTTCTGCATGGACAACCTCGAAGACAAGATATGGATCTACGAGTGCGTATCCGACAACATCATCGCAGTCGACAAGCTCCAGTCGCTGCTGTCTTACCGCAACACCATCTTTATCGGCTGGTTCGCTCGGTCTTTTATCAACTCGCACCTGCTGCAGACCTACGAATTGCTGAGCACGCTCATCGTATGTCTGGAAGCGATCATCGAAGACAAGCCCCACATCCCGCTTGCCCAGAACTACGTGAACCAGATCTTCGCCGAACTCGCGGACAACAAGGTGAAGGCCGAGCAGCAGCTGTACACGCTGTCCGACACGTTCCCCGACCTCATCGGCTTCATCCAGTCGAAGCAGGCAGCGCACATGGTGCTGAACCAGCAGAAAGAGAAGATGGCCCACGAGTTCCACGAAGGCACCATCAACGACGACGAGTACAACGAGATCATCGACTCGCTGAACAGCAGGATCAGCAAGCTCGACTACAAGAGCCTGCGCACCGAGCTCAAAGACATCTCGGACTTCGGCATCCTCGCCCCCTTGTTCGCGACCCTCGAAGAGTCCCAGCTCAAGCAGCTGTCCGACGCGCACATCAAGAACAAGTTCCCGGCAGGCACCGTCATCTCGAACAAAGGCCAGCCGACCAACGGCGTGTACCTGATCGTCAAAGGCATCGTGGAAGACCAGCTGAGCCCCGACTCCAAAGAACGCTTCGGACTGGGCAGCGTCTTGCACTGGAGCAACCTGCTGCTTTCCGACACAGTCGCCAAGTCCACGGTCACCGCAGTCACCGACACCTCGGCATACTTCATCAACAAGAGCGCGTTCGACGGAATCCTCGGCTCGAACGGCGAGTTCGAGGAGACCATCTACAAGGCGTCCCTCGACTACCTGCTCAAAGTCTACCCGCCGATGGACGGATCGCTCGGTTCTGCGGAAATGCTCGACCACCAGACTGTCACGCTCATCCTCAAAAACTGCAAGCTCTTCACCAAGAAGAACGGAGAAGCCTTCACGCTCGACTTCGGCGGCTTTCTGTTCAGCGGAGAGATCAAGCTCATCGACGACTCGGACCTCGGAGGCGCCGTCGTGGTCTCCAACCCCACCTACATATCCCCGCAAGGCAGCAAGAACTTCAAGGTCGTCAAGACCGCCAAGCTGCTGCGCTTCACAGAGGCCGTCTTCGATGAAGGCACCAACACCGACATCAAGAAGAGCATGTTGGGTCCGTCTTCGCGTCACCTCGGAGTAACCGGACAAGGCAGCTTCGGGAAACCCAGCGCATTCAAGAACTCCGTCCTCGTCATGGTCAACAAAGAGAAAGACATCGAGAAACTCTTCGAAGACATCATCAGAAAGAAGTTCAGTAACCTCGCTAATTAACTTTGATATTTCTTATGAATATTGGACCAGTTTGCGGCCAGGAGGATGATCAAGGACTTCACCATCGTCGCGAAGCTGGGTAGGCCTGTCGTCACCAGGCGAAGGAGCCTTTTCGACAGTCTACAAGGTCCGGAGAGTTACGGATGGACAGGAATATGCGCTCAAGCGCGTCAAGATGCTCAAGCTCTCTGAGAAAGAGCAGGAAAACGCTCTGAACGAGGTTCGGATTCTCGCGTCAGTCCGTCACCCCAACATAATAGCCTACAAAGAAGCGTTCTTCGAGGACCGGTCTGGCTCGCTCTGGTAACACCCTAATAACTCAGCATCGTCATGGAGTTTTGCGACGGCTCAGACTTGCTGCAGAAGATCTCAGAACACAAAAAAAGAGGCGTTTTCTACAAAGAATCAGAAATCTGGAATGTGCTGATCCAGCTACTCAAAGGCTTGGATGCTTTGCACGCCATGAACATCTACCATCGCGACCTGAAGGTACTTTTGCAATAAAAAAGAGTGCAAATGTTTTCCTCGCGTCGCAGTCCATCGTGAAGCTAGGAGACATGAACGTGTCGAAGCTCGCCAAAAAAGGACTACTGTACACTCAAACAGGCACTCCCTACTACGCTTCACCCGAAGTGTGGAAAGACCAGCCCTACGATCACAAATCGGACATCTGGTCACTCGGCTGCGTCATTTATGAGATGAGCACCTTGAAACCACCTTTCAGAGCTGAAGACAAAGAAGGTCTATACAAAAAAGTTCTGCTGGGTGAGTACAAGCACATCCCCGAGTTCTACTCCAAAGACCTGGCAGAGCTCATCTCGATGATGCTGCAGGTCAACGCGGCAAAGCGGCCAGACACCGGTAGCCTTCACTGACGCAGCGGGTCTGCTGAAGCATCCGCACATCGTGAAGCGAATCGACCAGTCTCACCTGAAGACAGTCGACCAGGAAGAGCTGGTTCCTGAGCTCCTCAGGACGATTAGAATACCCGAAAACCTGAAACAGCTCGGCGAAAGACTTCCAAAGCCGAACTACGAGCCACTCAAGCTCACTTCAGTCGACAAAGCGAACTTCCTGGCCAGCATCGACCGCAAGAAGCCGTTTACAAAACACGCCCAATCCGTCTCCAGCATCAAACGGTCTGGCCAGGGCCGGAGAAACACGCCCAGCCAGAGCGAGTCCGAGTCGCTGAAGTTCGACCGGAAGACCTTCGAAGACCCGGTGACCCTCGAGCGAGAAACCAAACCCCAAGCCTCGAGAACGCCAGACCTTTCGCATGGAAGCCTGCCACGGGTCGCTCAGTCGGACTCGAAGGCGAACGTGTCTCTGAACCTGAAGCTGCGGTACCTGGACAAGAAGGACTTCGCAGGCAAGTACCAGGCTGCAGTCATCCAGGAAGAGTACAGCAAGCGTAACTTTTCGCAAGAGAGCTACACGAAGAAATACAACTCGGTGATGAACAACCTGCGAGTGTAGGCCGGTCTCACGCAGCAGCAAGCGCAAAGGAGCCCCGCTTATCATTCCGGCCCTCAGCGCGAAGCAGTTCGCCGTCCCGCCCAGCAAGCTGCCCGAGCTGAGCGCAGAAAGGCTGAACGCGCTCCGGCCGATCGAACGCATCCAGCAGATGTACTCAGGCCAGCAGAACTAGCTCGCGTCTAACTAACTTACATACTCCCGTATAATTATATGGCTGTGTCCGCGGAAATAAGAGACTGGATCGCTGGCCTGGAACGCGAGCTGCAGATCGACCCTGCGCACGAAGAACAGCTGCTGCCTCTCAAGCTCAAGCAAGACGTCCTCTGCCTCAAACCCTGCTTCGACGAAATCTGCGATGCCTTGACGCTGCTCGCATCCGAAACTGACGCGCCTGAAGAAGCCAGCCTCAAGCTCGAGACACTCCAGCAGCTCGCTGGGAGCGTGCTCGGCAGCTCCAGTCTGTCCTTCGAGCAGGCCATCAATCGCTTCCTCAGCGAGACCAAAAGCCTCGGTGTGACCAGCAGAGACAAAGACACAGGACGCAGCATCCACCTGCGACTCAAAGAGGAAGACGGACTCAAACCGACCCAAGAAGTCCTCAGCTTCGAAGACTACTGGACCCAGTCGCTGCAGGACGGCGAAGTCAGGCCAGGCGATGGCCAAAGCGACACACGCACCATAGACCTGGTCGAGAAGACAGACGACTTCAACCTCAAGCAGCGAGCCAGAACCCTGCTCAACCTGCTCTTCGAAGCCTGGAGGCAGCAGCGCGCAACGCTGCTCGAGCAGGTCGAAAGGAAACTCATCCCTGCGCACCGAGCGCAAACCAGAATCGCGAATCTGTTCTGGGGCAAAGAGGTAGTCCTGAGCTGAGCAGCGAGAAGACGCAGCTGCGAAAACCAAAGTAAAGGAAACCTTCGCGAAAGATAAACAGCAAGCGGTTGACCTGCTCGTCAAAAAGAAACTGCTGGCCTCTAACTTCGCACACGACGCAGTCGCAGGACTGGCCAGACACCTGGTAGACAAGCTCGACCGGGTCAAGGCCGAAGACAAGTCCAAGTTTTCCGCACAGTTCACTTCTTTCTGCGACGAAGTGACAGGATTCCTCGCAATCTTCACGCACGAAACCCAAACCCAGCAGCTGATGGACGAGCTCAAACCGAAGCTCCTGGCCAAGTTCGAGAAAAGGATGCTCGATGCAGTTGACGCGCTGCTCGACTCTTTCTCCGCCGTCCTGCAACACTTCAAGCTCGCGCTCGTCAAAGGCCAGAGCGTGGCTATGGTCGAAGTCCCAGACACAGACTGGCACTGGTCGGCCAAGGAAGAAGACCGGCTGGCCTACTCCGAGTGTCTGCCGATGCGCGAAAACTTCTCTCAGAAGTACCCAGAACTCCACATTTTGGACAGGAAGCCTAAACCGAGGAAACCTCGGCAAGGCAGGTCGAGTCTGCCCAAGTTTTGGGACTCGAAGTTCGCGCCACAAGCCAAACCGGAGTTGGCGCACTTGAAAAACCTGCGCCAGTTCCTTGTGGACTTTTTTTCTATTGAACAGTCGGCCACTGTCTTCCACCGACACGGGATCGTCTACAACTCCGAGGCTCATTTGAGCGCGATTTACGTGATGCTGTTTACTTTCCTGCAGCGCATGGTACGCGAAGCTCACCAGACCGAAAGCCTTGCACCTGAAAGTCCAACAATAGTAGAAGAAGTCTCGTACCTGCTCATGACCGTGGAGCAAACCCAGCTAGCTTTCCTCACTGTGTTGCCTGCGCAGCTCGCTGCGAGTCTCGAATCCGACCACTGCCACTTCCACAACCTCAAGGAAAAGCTCACGACCACGTTTATCACGGGCTCGAAGAAGACCTGGAGCGAGCTGCTGCTGCTGGGCATCATGGAGCAGAACTGGATGATCAGCCAGCGTTTATTTCGAACCCCGAACCTGGCCTTCAAGGTCGAGAGCACGGAGAGCGAAAACCTGTACTGCGTGTGGCTGTTCATATGCCGGAAAGTCAGGACGATGGCGCGCGTGTACCGAGAAGCAAAGCTTCCCCTGCACCACATGCTCGTCCCAGTTTTGAAGCTCTACCTGGAGTTTTTCAGCGAAGCGTTCGAAGTGGTGGCTGCGACGACGACATCTGTGCAGCGACAAGAGATATTTTCGCGAGACGTGAAGCTGCTGGCCAGCTTGATCGAGTCGGTCTTGCCGCTGACCAACAATGTGACCGAGCAGCAGACCGCAGACGGTGGCCTGCAGTACACAGTCCGGTTTCCGCGGTCGACTCCAGTCAACCCGCTGGACTACGTGGTCTTGGTGAGGAAGCTGCAGCTGCTGCGCGGCCACCTGCGCTTCCTGCACGCGAGTCTTTCGGCGAACGGCAAGGGCCTGGTCTCTCTGGTGCAGAGCGTGTGGACGGGGCTGTTCAAGAACCGACAGGCAGTCTCGAAGAACGAAGACGTGCAGAGGAGCGCGCAGGGCTTCTTGGAGCAGATGAAGAGAGAGACTGCGAGACACGCGGCGTGCGTGCGCGAGCTGTAGGCCCGAGTCACCCAGCGAGCTGCAGACGCTGAACGACGCATCGCTGCAAGAGTCCAGCAGAATGCCTTTGGACCTGGGTCTGGGTTCGCAGACCATCGAAGCCTCGAAGCAGCCAGACGCGCTCTGCGAGCAGTCGCCTCTTGTCTCCTCGGCCGACATCGCAGCGCAGGAAGAGCTGGACCGACGCCTTAGGTTTTCCTGCGCGCTGGAGGCGCTGGACTCGGAGGAAGACCGCTGGCTGCAGCGCGTGGAGCGGCACTTCGCAAGCCTGCTCGAACCCAAGCAGTCGCTGCTTGCCGAACTCGCAGCGCTGGCCAGACAGGCCGGCCAGGAGTTCCTGGGCGAGGACCGGATCGACGGACTGCTGAGCTACTCGAAGAAGAAAGACTACCTGCTGCGTCGGGCCGAGCTGCTCGACCGCGACGACGAGCTGTCTGCCGCAGCGCTCGAAGCGAAGAACGTGATTGGCCGTCTATTATAACTCTCTACTTCCACTCAATTAATTGCCTGCTGCCTCGGCATCCGACCATAAATAACTCTCGCGAGATGGTAGCCTCGGTCTCAGCAGTCCAGGAGATACGACGCACGGACCAACACCTTCGACAAAGACGGAAGAATCAAGCAGATCGAGTACGCGATGGATGCCATCAAAGGCTCCGGACCGGCCATCGGGATTCTCTGCGCAGACGGCATCGTGCTGGCCACCGAGAAGCAGACCACTTCGGTGCTGCTGGAGAAGAACGTGAACTCCGAAAAGGTGTACAGAATCGACAGCCACATCATCTGCGTGGCTTCGGGTCTGACCGCGGACTCGAACTACCTGATCGAGTACTCGAGGGAAGTGGGCCAGCAGTTCCGCATGACTTACCGCAACCCGATGCAGGTCGAGCAGCTGGTGCAGCGCGTGTCGGACCTGAAGCAGTCGTACACGCAGTACGGCGGCATGCGGCCTTTCGGCACCAGCTTCATCTTCGCGGGCTTCGACTCCCGAAACGGATTCCAGCTGTTCACCACGGACCCAGCAGGCAACTACCTCAAGTGGAAAGCCATCGCACACGGTACGCGCGACTGACCAGGCACCGGCGAGGCCAACGCGAACTCCTTCCTGCAGAAAGAGTACCTCGACGCGATGGGCCTGGAGAAGGGCCTCGAGCTCGGCCTGGACACGCTCTGCAAGACGCTCGACTCGGCCAGCCCTCCCCCGGAAAAGCTCGAGCTGGTCCTGCTGACGCGCTCGGCGACGGGCGAGGGCCTCGTGCTGCGCGAGCTGACCCTGGACGAGGTGCGCGCAGAGCTCAAGAAGAAGGAAGAGCGCGAGAAGAAAAAGGCCGCATAATTAATACAACATTATGGATTGGTGCACGATCGAGTCCGACCCTGCAGTCTTCACCGAGCTCATCGAAAGCGTCGGGGCCAAAGGCGTGGCCGTCGAAGAGGTCTACTCGCTGGACGACCAGGAGTTCCTCCAGCAGCTCGGCCAGATCTACGGCTTCATCTTCCTCTTCAGGTACACCAAGCAGACCGAGCAGCGCGCCTGCCTCGCAGACTTCGACCCCGAGCTCTTCTACGCGCGCCAAGTCGTGACCAACGCCTGCGGGACCCAGGCGCTGCTCTCGGTCGTGCTGAACGTGCCCAGCCTCGAGCTCTCCGCCGAGCTGCGCGGCTTCCGCGACTTCGCCATGGCCGTGGACCCCGAGAGTCGCGGCCAGCTGCTCGGCCAGTGCGACATGATCCGCAAGCACCACAACTCCTTCGCCAAACCAGAACCCTTCGAGTACGGCTCGGTGCGCAGGGCCAAAGACGGAGACGACGTCTTCCACTTCATCGCCTACGTGCCCTTCAGACAGCAGGTCTACGAACTCGACGGCATCGAAAAGGGACCCATCCTCCTCGGAGAAGTCTCCGACCAAGACTCCTGGATAGATATCACCCGCAGAGAAGTCAACAAACGCATCGAGAAGTACCCCCAGCTCACCAGGTACAACTCCAGCGAAATCCGCTTCACGCTCCTCGCCCTCACCAAGAGCAAAACCTCCCAAGCCACCGAAGCCATCGCAGCGCTCCGCAGAGACAAAGGCGCCTTCCTCGAAGCCCTCGCGAGAGTGCAAGGAGCCGCCTTCGACGCTGGCTGCTTCCCCGACTTCGAGGCCTGCGTACGCGTCGCTCACCCAGACCCAGCTCGCCGCCTCGGGCATGAAGGTCGAGGTGCAAGAAACCGACGCTGAATCGCTGCTCGCAAGGATCCGCGTGCTAGACTCTGAGATTGCGCTGCAAGAAGAAGTGCTGGCCGAAGACAGGAAGCGGAGAGAGCGCTTCAGACTGGACAACGAGCGAAGGAAGCACAACTACATCCCGCTGATCCTCGAGCTGCTGAGTCTCGCCAGCGAGAGCGGCCAGCTCAAAGAACAGTACGAGAAGGCCAAGACCGCGGCCAGCCAGTCGCAGACTCCGGGCGGAGCGAAGTAGGCGCGCCTGCCTGCTGCAGATGAGCGCTAATTAATTATCCGCTGTGAACAACTACGCGATATATCGAGTGAAGCTGCGGAGTACTTGGGTACTGGTCGGCAGCAGCGACAATAATATGTCGTTCGAGGCAGAGAACCCCAAGAGAGCGCGCTACAGCAGACTGGAAAACGAAAAGAAGAACTCAAAGAAGCCATCAGTGAGCGACTTCGGAGCCTTCATGAAGGGAAAAGCAGCCAAATCGGACATCAACTCGGAGACAGACTCCGAAGTGATCAGCATCGACTTCACACAAGGCGAGACCGGAGCTCAGGGCACCACCAGCGCCCCGCAGCTGTCTTTCGACTCGCTGGCCGAGCAGCTGACGGGTGAGACGCAGCGTCGACTGGCGCAGGTGGAGGACGCCATTTGCCGGCACCTGAAAGGCGAGGCTTTGCGGTCCGAGGTGGAGGCAGAGACGGACCGGGTGTTCGTGCGGCTGCACGCGCCGGTCGCGCAGTTCCACGACTTCAGCCACCTCGAGCTCTACGGTGCGAGTCTGCTCCGCTGCCACTCGCTCTACCGCGTCTGCGCAGTCGGCACTCCGCAGGCAGGCCTCGCGCCCGTCCTCCTGGTCAACGCAGCCGCAGCAGTCACGGCCGTCGGCCTCTCCGCCCAGGCGCACTCCTTCCACTCCGTCTTCAAGTGCAGGCCCAACGACCTCGTCTCTTTCGTCGCTGCAGGCAGAAGCCGCTTCGAGTCGCTCGCGCTCTTCGCCACGCTCCTGGACAACAGCGTCTGCTTCGTCGAACCGCGCACAGGTGCGCTGCGCTGGAAAGTAGAGATGGCAGACGGCCACGGACCGTTCGCAGAGACCAAGTCAGCCACGACTGTCGGAGACTTACTCATCGTAGTCAACAGCGATTGGATCGTGCAGGCCTACCACGTACTTTCTGCTTACCCAGGTCGAGACTTCAAAGCTGATAGCGCAAGTCGCGGTGGCAGGCTTCGAAGCCTGGGACAGTCCGCTGAGCATCGAGGCCGTCTCTGAGGAGGAGGTCGTGGTCTTCTCTCTGGCTTCAGCTTTCAGAGTCAGTCTGTCGCAAAAGACTGTTGAGGTAGGAACAGCTCAAGCAGCGCATCAGGTCTCCGCTATCGACCTCCTGCGCGATAAAAAGCAAGCTGCACTGCGGAGGACTCTTTTCTGCCGAAATCGGAGGTCAGAAAGTCTGCGCTCTTGCTTCGCTCTCAGGAGACCAGCAGCTCACCTTTGAAACGGAAGAAGGCAGCTCGATTTTGGACTTCGACGTGGTTCCTTCAGAGAGAGAAGCGCTCGTCCTGGTCGCGACTCAGAACGCTGCCAGGAAAGTTCTGATCCTACGGCTAGATAACGGAGAGCTGCTCGAGGAAGACCAGATAAACGTGTCGGCCGAAACGAGCTCAGTTACCACGTTGACATCCGAGCAATTTATCGTCGAAGGTGAGCGTTCTTTTTCACTCCACAACACTTTCGACGCGGGATTGACGAAGCAGGTGCGAGCAGGACTACTCGCTAAACTCTGCTCGTCACCGGTGGTGGGACCTTCTCAGCGCCAAGACTAACTAACTCTGTCACCCTGGATACGTCGAAGAATTAGCGCAGCATTACATCTGAGACATTCCCGCGTTTACTTCACGTCGGTGATGAACTTGATGGCGATTTGCATCGCGGTGAGTTCCTGGAAGAGCAGCTTGCAGGCGTAAGGGATGCGGACCTGGACGATGTTGTTGTCTCCGCCAGCCTCGGTGTCTTTGCAGTACTCGCAGCGGTACTCGTTGTTCTTGAGGTTCGCGATGGCCATGAATCCGCACTTCTTGCAGACGTGGATGCGGTAGAGGTCCGAGACGTCGCAGAGTCTTTCCTTGAGGAACTTGGAGGCGCCTGGGTCAGCGGGTCCTACCGTGCGAGATCATGCAGTCACGCTCCATCTCTCCGAAACGCAGGCCGCCGTCTCGCGAGCGACCTTCGGTCGGCTGCTGGTTGAGGTTTTGCAGTTTGCCTCGAGCACGCGCGTGGATCTTGTCGTCGACCATGTGGCGCAGTCTCTGGTAGTAGGTGGGGCCGGTGAAGATTTTGGCTTCGAGTCGCTGGCCGGTGAAGGGGTTAAACATGACCTGGGTGAGAAGCGCGTACCTCGTTGCCGTGTTTCTGGTAGCCGAGCCCGTGGAGCTCTTTGCTGATGTCTTCGACGGTGACGTCGGTGAAGGCCGTGCCGTCTGCGCTGGTTCCGCGGAAAGAGGCGACCTTGGAGGCGAGACACTCGATGAGGTGACCGATGGTCATGCGCGAGGGGATTGCGTGGGGGTTCACGATGATGTCGGGCGAGATGCCTTCCACGGTGAAGGGCATGTCTTCGGGCTTGTAGGTCATGCCGATGGTGCCTTTCTGGCCGTGTCGACTCGCGAACTTGTCTCCGATCTGAGGCGTGCGGATCGAGCGCGTGCGGATCTTGACCAGCTTGCGGCCGTCGTGGTTCTTCGAGATGAGAACTGAGTCCACGGTACCCGCCTCGTTGTTGCGCAGCGGCAGCGACGCGTCTTTGCACTTGTTGCTCGTGCTGGTGTTGCCGTGCGGCAGCAGGATCTTGCCGACCAAGATGTCTGGACTCTCGCCACCGGTCACACGCTGGCCTGGGAAGATGATGCCGTCCAGGTCGAGCTTGCTGTAGGTGCCCAGGCGGAAGCCTTCGGTGAAGTTCTTGGGCGGGATGCAGAAGACCTCGAGCGGGTTGTACTTGGTGAACTTGGAGTGCACGCGGGGCTCTTCGATGTCGGCTTCGTCCATGTAGGTGCGGTAGAAGACGCTGCGGAAGAGGCCGCGGTCGATCGAGCCTTGGTTGAAGATGACCGAGTCTTCCTGGTTGTAGCCTGTGAAGCACATGATCGACACGATCGCGTTGATGCCTGATGGCAGGTCTTTGAAGTTCAGGATCTCCATCGCGCGCGTCTCCACCAGAGGCCGCTGCGGGTAGTACAGCACGTGGCCGAGAGTATCGAGCCTGGCGTTGAAGTTAGAAGTATATATTCCCATAGCTTGTTTGCCCATGGCAGACTGGTAAGTATTTCTGGGGGACTGGTTGTGGTCGGGGAATGGGATACAGGAAGCGCAGACACCGAGGATCATGGACGGATGGATTTCGCAGTGCGTGTAGGTGCGACAGTACTTGGTCTCTTTGAGGTTGTTGATGTACATCGAGATCATGGCAGTCTCTTCTTCCTCGACATCGAGATACTCGACCAGGCCTTCTTTGAGCAAGTCGCTGAAGTTGTAAGAGCTTTCGCCTCGAGCCAGTTTCCTGATGTCGCTTTTCTTGATGCGGAGTTTTCCATCTTCGACGATGAAGAGTGCTCGTTGGATTCTGCCTGAGTCTGTGTAGATCTTGATCTCTTTGTTGGTGATGTCTCGGATGATGCTGACTTCTTCAGGGATGTTCTTGTTCCTTCGAAGCTTCTTTAGAGTGTCGATGATGTGCGTGGCATTTCTATGCAGGCCGATCCAGTTACCGTTGATGAAGATCTTGGCTTTCTCGGGAATGGAATTCGGTTCGCAGTCTTCGAGGCGTTCGACTCCGAGTTTCTCGGTCATGAATTCTTCGACCTGCTTGGACAGCTTTCCGACAGAGATGTAGGCCATGAGCGACAGGTTCTTGACGAGGCCACAGGACTGGCCTTCAGGAGTCTCGGCGGGACAGATGAGACCCCAGTGCGTGTTGTGCAGCTGCCTCGGTTTCGCGAGCTTGCCGGTCTTTTTGAGCGGCGTGTTGACTCTTCTGAGGTGCGAGAGAGTCGAAGCCCAGGTCAGTCGCGACAGTTCTTGCGCGACACCATGCTTGGAGGTTTCTCCGGTGGCAGTGACTCCCCAGTTGCCGGTGGCCAGCGCGTGTCTGAGCGAGTGGGTGATGGTATCCAGGTTGAAGAGGTTGTAGATGCTGATGCTCTCGGAGTTTTTCTCGATGCCTTTGGAGAACTCTTCTTTGGCTTCTCGGGTGAACTTGACGAAGTTTTGTCTGAAGAGGTTTCCGAGCAGTACGCCGACCAGGTCAAGACGCTTCTTGCCGTAGTGGTCGCGGTCGTCTTCGCCAGTGCGGCCGAGCGCGGAGTTGCAGAGGCGGTTGACCATGTAGCCGATGAAGAGCGCTTTCTTGGGGTAGGAGTTCTCGTCGGTGCCCAGGTGCGGCAGCAGCTCCTTCTGCAGGATCATCTCTGCGTGCTTGAGTCGCTCTACCTTGGAAGCCAGCGAGCAGGCGCCGATGAAGGACTTGGCGCTCTCGGCGCTGAGGTTGTATTTGGCTTCGCGGAAGGAACCAGTCAACAGCTCCATCATCGCAGTGTCTCTGAGGTCGTAGCAGATGTGCTCGAAGATGTCTCTATCTGACACCACGCCGAGCGCGCGGAAGATGATCACCAGAGGGATGACTCTGTTCACGTTTCTGACCGAGCAGCGGATCGGCTGCAGCATTTCGCCCTGGTCTTCCGTGTCGAGGTTCGGTGCGCTGGTTCCTCCTTTGCAAAGACGGAGAGAAAATTTGGAAGGCGGTTTATTGGAACCCTCATGATAAGACCTGATTTCAGCTTCCCAGGAGTAGCGACTGATTTCTTTGTTGTGGAAGACGTAGACGAAGTTGTTGGCCATCTTCTCTTGGGCGAGGACGACCTTTTCGCCTCCTTTGATAATGAAGTAGCCTCCTTGGTCGAAGTAGCACTCTCCAGCTTGGACGATTTCTCGGTCGGTCATTCCGCTGAGGGCGCAGTGTTTGGATCGGACCATGATGGGGATCTTTCCGATGGGGATCTTTTCCATGAGCTCGTTTCTGAGGGTGCGTTCTTCACCAGTTTCTTGGTCGTTGTTGTAGATCCTGCACCTGACGTCCATGAACAGCTCAGATTCGTAGGTGAGGTTTCTGAGTCGAGCTTCGTTCGGGTACACGTTATGGGTTATCCTGTCCTGGTCTCTGTAAGTCGGCTTCTGGTAGACGTGCAGCTGCTCGAACTTGAGCTCATAGGTCTGGGAGTCTGGTGAAAACCGCCATACCTGCAGATCTGCGGTCTCCGGGTTTGTACTGCTTCTCGGGCTTGATCACGATCTTGCCGACTTCGTCGACGATGTCTTGGATCGTATTGGTCAAAAAGTGGTTGAAGGAGTTGACCTGCTGGCTCACGAGGCCGTTCTCAGCGAAGAAGGCGTGGATGACTTCCCAAGTGTCTGCCTGGGTGATCTGGCCATTGTCCTGCTGAGGCCGAGCCTACCTCTTCGTCATCGATCCTGCCTTGGTCGTGTGCGTAGGAGTACCTCGAGTCGTAGTGAGCCTCGGACCTCGAAGTAGCCATAAAGTTTATTATTAAACCCGGGCCGAGAGGCTAAGCGGCAATCGCAGAATTAATTGACAGTCAGGCAGGGTTTGAGGTTGAAAGATTCAATTAGTTAGGTTAGTTGACTGCGACTGGAGCAACGAAGTTGTAGGAGAAGTGCGCGCCTAGGTGCTGGAAGTCGCCGTTTTCGATGTTTGCGCGGACCAGTTTCAGGTGTTCGTTCAGCTCGTTCAACAAAGCGTTCAGCTGCGACTTCTCTACGCGAGACTCAGAAATCACCGCGCAGTACAGGTTTTCTTTGTTCGCAGCTGCAGACAGGCGGTCTTTCGCGCTCAGACCATCCTTCTTCTCGTACTCTGTGAAGAACGCTTCGATCGAGTGCAGAAGCGCCATGGTGCAGACGACTTTTGGGTGGTGGGTCTGGAACTTGACGTCGTATAGCGTGCACTGCAGGACGAAGAGAGCGAACTGTCGGATGTTGAAGGTCGCGATGTTTTTGCGGTAGTCGCCGAAGATGTCGAAGACGAGTTTGTCCATGTACTCTACGAGCGTAGGGTTGGTGAGTTTGAAGCCTATTTCTTTGGCGAGCAGGTGGATGTGCTGCTGGATTTTCACGGGTTTGAAGGTCTCATGGCCGAGGTCTTGGTAGGCTTCTTGCAGGGTTATGGGATGCCTGTCAAGCGGAGACGAGGCGAGGAACATGCTCGCGATACCGTAGATATGGATGTTTTCTGCATTGATCAGCTTCGAGTTGATTCCGCGGTCCAGAATGTCTACTGCTTTGAAGTAGGTAGTCTCGTTCGACCCTTTTTCGCCTTTACAATACACTGTGAAGACTTCGAGCATCCAGTCGACCATCCTGCTCCTGATCTCGAGCAGGCTCCTGCAGTCTTCCTGTTTCCTCATCTTCAGCAGATTAGAGAGCTTGACGAACTTCTCTTGCAGCAGCTCGGAGTAGAGGCGGCCGTAGCAGTGCTGGAATTGGAAGTTGGGTTCTTCCTCGGCCTCGTCCGAAGCAAGCTCTTTGCGGTGGAGTGCAGGCGTGTGGGTCTGGATTCGTAGGTTTTGGATGATTTCTTGGATCAACTTCGATCCTCGGATGGAGTTCTTGATGTTTTGGTTAGTTTTGAGTCTCGCGTAGTCGCGTTTGCTCCACGCGTTGGTTTGCGTTTTGCCGAGGTTAAGTAAGTTTGTGTGCGATGGAGTTTCGTTCATGATTGGTTGTAGCCGCAGTTGTTGGTTAAATCGTTGAGAAGGTACTGTCTGCCATCAGATCAATTATTATTTCACTTTAATGTGCTCAGATCGCTTCCCGGGTTTGGTTTCGGCTTCGTTTATTCGATTTAAATTGCTTTGTGAGCTGGCGGAAGCGTGAACTGACCAGCGGTTTATAGTGGGACAGGTCAACTGGGTGAGGTGGCAGGCGACCTGCGAAGTTGGTCAGGTCAACGGTGAAAGAATGTGGTAGACTGCGGTTTTTTGTGCGATGTTGCGAGCAGCTGTCAGCGGGGAGCAGTAGGGTGGTTGTTTGCTTGCATTTCACTGCTTGGATGTAGCGACTGGGAATGCGTTTGGTCGGGTTGAGCGTATATGTGATTAAGGTCTGATTCGTGGCAGTCGTATCGCGGATTACGATTTGTTAGCAGTATCATAATATTATAATCTTAACGCATTGTCTCGTATGTTTTTGAGTTTCCGCAGACGGTCCAGGTTATCCTTTACTGGATGTGTCGCATCGTTATTCGTTTTGGGTTTCGTAATCCCTCGAGACTACTCCTGACAAAGAGTGCTTTTGTCTTTTATCCTAAACTTGAATGTAGGCTAGATTCAACGACTGGGTTATAGGAGTGGAGGAGGAGCAGGCCGAATAGAATAGCCGACGGGTGAAAATTAGTTGTCGG
>JFJP01038670.1_pt1 | contig 16971 bp, 12 predicted proteins | sample 431651 | NCBI WGS metagenome assembly JFJP01 (sample SAMN02602958, study PRJNA72255) | Microbial mat metagenome, whole genome shotgun sequencing project. | biome: fresh water; feature: sink hole; material: water; isolation source: purple microbial (photo- and chemosynthetic) mats found in... | reverse complement strand
AAATTATGCAATAATTTCACTAATAACTCCAGCACCTACGGTTCGTCCACCCTCTCGGATCGCGAAACGAAGACCGGCATCCATGGCTATCGGGGTAATCAGTTCCGCAACTACTGAAACATTATCTCCTGGCATTACCATCTCTGTACCTTCAGGTAACGTCACAATACCAGTCACATCGGTCGTCCGAAAATAAAACTGGGGACGATATCCATTGAAGAATGGTGTATGACGACCACCCTCTTCTTTACCAAGGATATAACACTCAGCTTTAAATTTAGTATGGGGTGTTATTGAACCTGGCTTTGACAAAACCTGTCCACGCTCAATATCTTCACGTTTAGTTCCACGAAGCAGGGCACCAATATTGTCACCAGCCTGGCCCTCATCTAGAATCTTACGAAACATTTCCACACCGGTTATCGTCGTCTTGGCTGTATCACGAATACCGACAATAGCGACCTCATCTCCTACATGAACGACACCACGCTCAATTCGACCGGTGGCTACTGTTCCACGGCCGGATATCGAAAAAACATCCTCAACGGGCATCAAGAAAGGCTGATCGATATCACGCTTAGGCTGAGGAATATATGAATCAATCGCGTCCATTAAATTCCATATACATTTTGCGGCTTCAGGATCTTCTGGATTTTCCATATACATTTTGCGGCTTCAGGATCTTCTGGATTTTCGAGGGCCTTGAGGGCTGAACCATGAATAATAGGAACATCATCACCAGGAAAATCATATTTATCAAGAAGTTCACGCAACTCCATCTCAACAAGTTCAATAAGCTCAGGGTCATCAACCATGTCACACTTATTCAAAAAAACAACTATACATGGTACGCCGACCTGACGCGCAAGAAGAATATGCTCACGAGTCTGGGGCATAGCTCCGTCATTAGCGCCAACCACAAGAATCGCTCCGTCCATCTGAGCTGCACCGGTAATCATGTTCTTGATATAATCAGCATGTCCGGGACAATCCACATGCGCATAGTGGCGATTGGCTGTCTCGTATTCTACATGAGCGGTAGCGATGGTAATTCCCCGCTCTTTTTCCTCAGGGGCCTTATCGATTTCACTAAAGTCAGTGAACTTAGCCAGTCCTTTTGTGGACAGAACACGAGTAATCGCAGCCGTCAGAGTTGTTTTACCGTGATCTATATGACCCACTGTCCCAACATTGACATGTGGTTTTTTCCGATCAAACTTTTCTTTTGCCATTTTCACACCTCAATATGATTAAACTTAAATTCCTCTAATTTTCTTAACTATAATTTCAGCTTTTGGAGCTGGTACCGCTTCAAACTGAGAAAAAATCATTGTAAAACTAGCACGGCCTTGGGTTAATGAACGTAATGTTGTTGAATAACCGAACATTTCTGACAAAGGCACTTGCGCATGTACAATCTGAAAATTATTACTATTCTCTACAACTCCTATCTTGGCTCTTTTACTATTAAGATCATTTATTATATCACCTAGATATTGATCCGGGCTAGTAACCTCAACAAACATAACAGGCTCTAAAAGCAATGGTTTCGCATCAGCAACTGCTCTTCGGATAGCCATGGTTGCAGAAATACCAAAAGCCATCTCAGTGGAGTCTTCTTCATGATATGATCCGCCAATAAGCTTTACTTGAATATCAGTTAATGGGTATCCAATAAGAGGACCAGCATCGAGACAATCAACAATTCCTTTCTCTATAGCCGTCAAGTATATTCTTGGTATCTGGTCTTCATTCACTTCATTAATAAAAGTAAAACCTTTACCTCTCGGAAGCGGTTCTACCTGCAAAACAACATGACCATATTGACCTTTTGCACCAGTATGTTGGTCAAATTTAGCTTCTGATTGTTTGCTAACACTTACGGTTTCTTTGTAAGCGACTTGCGGCCTACCAATATTAGCAGAAGCCTTAAAATTATTTAACAAACGGTCAATAATTATTTCTAGGTGGAGTTCACCCATACCAGATATAATAGTTTGGCCGGTATCCTTATTGATAGAGATTGTAAAAGAAGGATCTTCAAGAGCTAACTTTTGCAATGACTCTGCAAGTTTTTTCTCATCAGCCTTACTTTTAGCCTCAATGGCAACTCCAATTACAGGCTCTGGGAAATCCATACTATCAAGAACTATGGAATCCCCACTCTTACATAAGGTATCCCCAGTTGTTGTATACTTGAGTCCAATTAAAGCACCAATATCACCAGTGCCTATTTCTTTAACTTCTTCACGCTTATTTGCATGAATTTTAAGAAGTTTAGAAACCTTCTCATGCCTCTTTTTTACCGAATTATAAACTCTATCGCCGACTTTTAATATTCCAGAATAAATTCGAATATATGCAATATTATCAACGAATGAGTCAGTCATTAGCTTAAAAACTAAGCCACAAAAAGAAGCACCATCACTCGCTTTTCGAACAACCAGCTTCCCCTCTTCATCAACACCCTCTACAGGAGGGACATCTAAAGGTGAGGGAAGATAACGAATGATAGCATCGAGCAAGGGTTGTATCCCTTTATTTTTAAAAGCACTACCACAAAGGATGGGAACCATGTCAAGATTCAGTGTTGATTTCCTAAGAGCTAAATAAATCTCTTGAGGTAACACTGGTATATTTTCCAGGTATTTTCCCATGATCACCTCATCAAAGTCGGCCAACTTCTCGAGGAGGATCATATGTGCGGCCGTGAATTGTTGTTTGTAAAGCTCAGGGATTTCAACTTCCCTGACCTGCTGTCCAAGTGATTCATCATCGAACAAGATCATCTTCCCTTCAATAAGATCAATAATCCCTTCAAAGGTACTTTCACTCACAACAGGAATTTGAATCGCGACTGGGTTAGCACCAAGTCGCTCGGATATCATCTTAAGACTACGTTCAAAATCAGCCCCAACACGATCCATTTTATTAACAAAAGCAACTCTAGGAATAGAGTACTTATCAGCTTGTCGCCATACTGCTTCAGTCTGAGACTCAACTCCAGCAACAGCACAAAAAACAGCAACAACGCCATCCAGCACCCTGAGACACCTTTCAACCTCAACAGTGAAGTCAACATGCCCAGGCGTATCAATAATATTTATCTTACAATTATTCCAATAACAAGTAGTAGCCGCAGATGTAATAGTAATACCTCTCTGCTGTTCCTGCTCCATCCAATCCATAACAGCATTGCCATCATGAACTTCACCTATTTTGTATGATCGTCCTGTATAAAAAAGAATCCGCTCAGTTGTAGTAGTTTTCCCTGCATCAATATGGGCCATTATGCCTATATTTCGCACATTACAAAGATCTTCATGAACTGCCATTACAAACCCTTAACGAATCAAAACATGACAGTTTATATCATGCTGCACACCGAGAAATCCCAATCAAACTAAGTAAACTACCAACGATAATGAGCAAAAGCTTTATTAGCTTCAGCCATACGATGAGTATCGTCACGCTTCTTAACTGCAGCGCCACGATTATTAAAGGCATCCATTAATTCTGCGGCTAGCTTTTCGGCCATTGATCTTCCAGAACGGGATTTAGCATAATTAATAATCCACCGCATTGCCAAAGCATTTCTTCGTGACTGCCTTACTTCCATGGGCACCTGATACGTAGCACCACCAACACGCCTTGATTTCACCTCTACTTTAGGGCGAACTTTCTCCATGGCCTCTTCAAAAACCGTCAGAGGGTCACTATCAACAATCTTTGTAGAAATAATGTCCATTGCCCCATAAAGTACATGCTGGGCAACACTCTTCTTTCCTCGTTCCATAATTCCATTGGTAAACTTACTTATCAAAACTGAATTATAACGCGGATCAGGCTCAATCTCTCTCTTCTCTACTATTTTTCTACGCGGCATTTTATATCCCTCATTGACTTACTAAACAAAAAAAACTATTTCTACTATTTAGGTCTCTTAGCACCATATTTAGAACGCCCTTGTCGCCTATTTGCAACACCAAGAGTATCAAGAGTTCCACGAACAATATGATATCTCACACCAGGTAAATCTTTCACACGACCTCCCCTGATTAGCACAACTGAATGCTCCTGCAGATTATGTCCAATTCCAGGAATATATGATGTTACCTCTATCCCATTTGTTAGCCTTACCCTGGCCACTTTGCGCAAAGCAGAGTTTGGCTTCTTGGGAGTAGTTGTGTAAACACGAACACATACACCTCGCTTTTGAGGGGATCCTTTTAAGGCGGGAGTATTAGTCTTTTTAACTATTTTTTTTCTGCCCTGTCGAACGAGCTGGTTAATTGTCGGCATTCCTGTTACTGCTCCTGTTCGAGGTTATTAATTAAATATTCTTTACAAGTTAGATGGTAATCAAATACTCTGGAGACAAAACATTATCTTTAAACACGAAACATGTTTATTTACTCCAAAGCCCTGAGAGTGTCAACAACAAATGATCTTTAAAAACAATTATTGACCTTATACATTTCCACGCAATCCAGTTCCTGCGGAAATCAACCTTCCCATGATAACATTTTCTTTTAACCCAGCTAAATCATCTACTTTACCGGCCATAGCAGCATTCGTCAGGACTTTGGTTGTTTCTTGGAATGAAGCTGCCGAAATAAAACTTTCAGTGGACAATGATGCTTTGGTGACTCCTAAAAGCATCGGCTCAGCAACAGCAGGTATCTTTCCCTCTGCAAAGAGTCGCTCTCTTTCTTCTTCGAACTTCCACCATTCAACCTGCTCACCTATCATAAAGCGAGAATCACCGGAATTAGTGATCTGTACTCTCTTCAACATTTGACGAACAATTACTTCAATATGCTTGTCATTAATCTTAACACCTTGCAGGCGGTATACTTCTTGTACTTCATTAACCAAAAATTTTGCGAGTTCTTTTACACCAAGGACTTTCAAAATATCATTGGGAAGCACAACGCCCTCCATTAGGGGCTCACCAGCTTGGACATAATCTCCTTCATGAACGATGGTATGTTTAGCCTTGGGTACAAGATATTCTTCTGCTAAGCCATATTCAGGGGTTATAATTACTCGTCGTTTGCCCTTTAATTCTTTCCCAAAGCTGACTCGTCCGTCAATCTGAGCAATGATGGCAGGATCTTTGGATTTACGGACTTCGAACAATTCCGCAACGCGTGGAAGACCACCCGTAATATCCTTAGTCTTTGAAGATTCACGAGGAATTTTACCAACTATTGCTCCAGGCTCAATAACTGCGCCTTCATCGACGGAAATAAAGGAGCCAACAGGTAAACTATATCTGGCAAAAGATTCCGAATTAGGAAGCTTAAGAGTCTTTCCCTTATCATTTTTTACGCTAACTCGTGGGTTCAATTGGGCCGTAGCAGTAGAATGCACAATAACCTTACTGGACTTGCCGGTTACTCCATCAAGTTTCTCCTGCATGGTCACGCCTTCGATAACGTCACCATATTTGATGATACCACCCACCTCACTCACGATGGGGATGGTATAAGCATCCCATTTGGCAAGAATCATCCCTGGCGCTGCTACTTCAGCTTCCTTTACAAAAATCTGGGCACCATAATTGACTTTATAGCGCTCTCGATCTCGATCATGTTCGTCTCTGATAGTTATCTCAGCATTACGATTCATAACAATCTTTACTCCAAGATTGTTTTCAACATAATGCATATTTTTAAATACTACCTTTCCACCACGTTGGGTTTGCACCTCTGCCTGTTCAACCGCTCGACTAGCCGTACCACCAATATGAAATGTACGCATAGTCAACTGGGTTCCAGGCTCTCCAATGGACTGAGCAGCAATAATACCTACCGCTTCACCTATGTTAACCATATGTCCACGGCCAAGATCTCGTCCATAACAGGCTGCGCAGACCCCTCGACGAGTCCGGCATGTAAGCACAGAACGTATATGAACCCGATCAATTCCGGCTTCATTAATCTGGGTTACTTTTGCTTCAGTAATCTCTTCACCTTCAGACACAATCAAATCACCACTATATGGATCAATGACCGCCTCCAACGCTACTCGCCCCAAGATACGATCACCTAATGGAACAATTACTTCACCACCATCCATCAATGGTTCAGCAATAATTCCATCAAGGGTTTTACAGTCAGCTTCTACAATGGTTGCATCCTGAGCCACATCAACGAGCCTTCTGGTAAGATACCCGGAGTTAGCAGTTTTAAGGGCCGTATCAGCAAGTCCCTTCCGTGCACCATGGGTAGAAATAAAATATTCGAGAACACCAAGTCCTTCACGAAAATTAGCCTTGATAGGTGTTTCAATAATTGCACCAGAAGGCTTAGCCATCAAACCGCGCATTCCGGCAAGCTGCCTGATTTGATCACGAGAACCCCTAGCGCCGGAATCAGCCATGATAAAGATAGAATTGAAGCTTGGCGTTTCTATTAAGTTGTTATCACGATCACGAACATAATCGACTTTGATTCCATCCATCATCTTATTAGCGACATCTTCACTCACCTTAGACCAGATATCAACGACCTTATTATATTTTTCGCCTGATGTAATTAAACCATCTGCATACTGTTGGCCAACGTCCATCACATCATTTTCAGCCTGTTCAATCAAGTCTTCCTTGCTGGTTGGGATTTTCATATCATTAATACAAATGGAAATCCCAGCCCGGGTAGCATACTCATATCCGATATCTTTCAAACGATCTGCTAAAATAACCGTTTCTTTAATTCCACCATGCCTGTATGTAAAATCAATAAGTTGAGCTAAGGCTTTTTTACTCATCACCTTGTTAATTTCAGCAAAAGGAACTGAGGCAGGCAAGAGACCACCCAACAAAATCCGGCCCATGGTGGTATCCACTATCTGACCATCCATTCTTACCTTTATCTTGGCTTGCAGATGAACGGCCTTATAATCATAGGCTATTTTCGCCTCAACAGGGCTTGAAAAGATCTTTCCCTCACCCGCAGAGTTAATTCGCTCCCTACTCATATAATAGAGTCCAAGAACTATATCCTGGGATGGGATAATAACTGGTTCGCCATTGGCAGGCGAGAGGATGTTATTAGAAGACATCATCAGTACCCGGGCCTCTACCTGTGCTTCTACAGAAAGAGGCACATGAACAGCCATCTGGTCACCGTCAAAGTCAGCATTAAAGGCTGCACAGACCAAAGGATGAAGCTGAATTGCTTTCCCCTCGATAAGCAAAGCCTCAAAGGCCTGCATGCCAAGACGATGTAATGTTGGTGCCCTGTTAAGTATTACAGGATACTCAGTCACGACCTCTTCTAAAACATCCCAAACCTCCTTGCCTCCTTTTTCCACCATTTTTCGTGCACTCTTTATGGTGGTAACGTACCCCTTCGATTCAAGCTTATTATAAATAAAAGGCTTAAATAACTCTAAGGCCATTTTTTTAGGAATACCACACTGATGAAGGCGAAGATGAGGGCCCACAACAATAACGGAACGACCTGAATAATCAACTCGTTTTCCCAGTAAATTCTGACGGAATCGACCTTGTTTCCCTTTCAGCATATCAGAAAGGGACTTCAATGGACGTTTATTAGCTCCGGTTATAACACGCCCACGACGCCCATTGTCAAAAAGGACATCAACGGCTTCCTGTAACATACGCTTTTCATTTCGAATAATAATATCAGGGGCATCTAATTCAAGAAGGCGTTTTAAACGATTGTTGCGGTTAATAACCCTTCTGTACAAGTCATTAAGATCTGAAGTAGCAAAACGGCCACCCTCCAACGGAACAAGAGGACGAAGATCTGGTGGCAAAACCGGGATTACCTCTAGCACCATCCACTCTGGCTTGTTTCCAGAATCACGAAAAGCTTCGATAACATAGAGACGTTTATACAACTTCTGCCTTTTGGTTTTGGAACTTGTGGAAGCCATCTCTTCACGCAACTGTGCCGACAAAGCAATCAGATCTTGCTTAGCAAGAAGTTCTCGAATGGCCTCAGCACCTATCGAGACGTGAAATTGCCCTGGAAACGAAGCCTTAAACTCTCGATATTTCTCTTCAGTGAGTAAACTGCCGACAGGAATTGATTCTTCCTTAGACTCAACTACAGCATATTGTTCAAAATAAAGAATCTTTTCAAGTTGCTTTAGGGTTAAGTCTAAGACAGCCCCAATTTTACTAGGAAGACTCTTGAGAAACCAGATATGGGCAACAGGGGCAGCAAGTTTAATATGGCCAAGGCGTTCACGACGAACTTTAGACTGAATAACTTCTACTCCGCACTTCTCGCAAACAACTCCACGGTGTTTCATGCGTTTATATTTTCCGCAATTACACTCAAAATCCTTAACTGGTCCAAAAATCTTGGCACAGAAGAGACCATCCCTTTCGGGTTTAAAGGTTCTATAATTTATGGTTTCAGGTTTTTTTACTTCACCATGACTCCAGTCCATTATCTTTTCAGGCGAAGCTAGCGTTATTTTAACTTTCTTAAATTTAACAGGAGCTTTAGGCTTTTGAAAAAAATTGAATAGTTCTTCCACGAGATTACATCTCCCTCAGTTTATAGAGTAAAAAAGTTTTAAGTATGAATTGGTTCCACATAAATTCAAGTCCTACAACTTAACACCCTTTATTCTTGCAATAATTCCATATCCAGACAAAGACCTTGCAACTCTTTCACAAGAACATTGAACGATTCGGGCAGGCCAGTAGTGAGAAAATTATTTCCCTTCACAATTCGTTCGTACATGGTCGTTCGTCCTTCGACATCATCAGACTTAGCAGTCAGAAATTCCTTCAAGGTGTATGCAGCTCCATAGGCTTCCATAGCCCAGACTTCCATCTCACCTAAACGCTGACCACCAAATTGGGCCTTACCACCAAGCGGTTGTTGGGTTACAAGAGAATAAGGCCCTGTAGATCTGGCATGAATTTTATTGTCAACCAGATGATGCAGCTTCAGCATGTACATCACCCCAACAGTTACCTGGTTTTCAAATGGTTCACCAGTCAATCCGTCATAAAGTTGACTCTGACCTACCTCATCGACGCCTGCTTCCACTAGTAACCGACGGATCTGCGCCTCGTCAGCTCCATCAAAAACGGGACTTGCGACATGGAGCCCCCTGTGATGTTTTCGAGCCCAATCAAGAAGCTCTTCATCGGTTTGATCTCCAATGATACTAGCGCACTCTTCTGGGGAATAAATTGCATACAATTTATTCTTTAAAGCCTCTACTTCATGTTGGTTCGCCAACTTATTGATCTGCTGACCAAGCTTTTTGGCTGCGAATCCGAGATGTACTTCAAGAACCTGACCGACATTCATTCGAGAAGGTACACCAAGGGGATTTAAGACGATATCTACAGTAGTCCCATCGGCAAAGAACGGCATATCCTCTTCAGGTAAAAGTCGTGAAACAACGCCCTTATTACCATGACGCCCTGCCATCTTATCTCCAACGGAGAGTTTACGTTTAGTGGCAACATAGACCTTCACCATCTTGACAACCCCGGGGGGAAGGTCATCCCCTTTTTTCATCCGGTCAATAATACCATCATAACGTTTCGTGATCAGTGCGGCCTGTTTGTCATAACGCTGATATGCCTGATCAATTTGCTCTTGATGCTTGGCTTTCTCTGAAAAGTCCAAGGTACGCAATCCATGAAAACCTATAATTTCAGCAAGATCAGAGCTAATTTTTTTCCCTAATTTAACAACAATATTTCCTTGTCTATCTGCAACATCACTTTTAACTGTCCTTCCATCGATAATTTCACCAATTTCTCGACAAACACCTCGTTTCAAACTCGTCAATTCATCAACTTTGTCTTGGGTCAGCCGTTCAATTTCTAGATCTTCAATCATTAAAGAGCGTTCATCCTTGTCCACCCCTCTCCGAGAGAAAACTTTGGCATCTATAACAACCCCCTCAATACCAGGCGGAACGCGAAGAGAGGAATCCTTCACGTCTTGGGCTTTTTCCCCAAAAATAGCCCTCAACAATTTTTCCTCGGGAGAGAGCATGGTTTCACCTTTTGGGGTTACCTTGCCGACAAGAGTGTCTCCAGCTTTTATCTCAGCGCCTATACGTACAATTCCGGAATCATCAAGATTCCTCAATGTATCTTCACTCACATTAGGAATATCACGGGTAATTTCTTCTTTTCCCAGTTTAGTATCCCTGGCCATGGTCTCAAAGACTTCAATGTGAACTGAGGTAAACGTATCTTCCTTGAGCAGTCTTTCATTAATCAGGATAGAATCTTCAAAATTAAAACCCCGCCAGGGCATAAAGGCAATCGTTACATTTTTTCCAAGAGCCAATTCGCCCTCTTCGCAAGAAGGACCGTCGGCAAGAACCGTGCCTTTCGTAACTCGCTCCCCAGGAAGGACCAGCGGACTTTGCGTGAAGCATGTATTTTGATTAGATTTTTTGTACTTACTGAGCCGATAGACTGCCACACCAGTGTCATACCCATCAACCCCAGGCCGATTATATCGAACAACTATTCGGTTTGAATCAACTTCTTCAACAACTCCGTCATCAGCAGCGAGAAGACATGCGCCTGAATCTCGTGCAACATATCGCTCCATACCAGTACCAACAAGGGGAGCTGCAGTAATCATCAACGGTACAGCCTGACGTTGCATGTTAGAACCCATAAGCGCTCGATTAGCATCATCATTCTCGAGAAATGGGATCAGTGAAGCCGCTACACTCACCAACTGATTAGGCGCAATGTCAACATAACTAATCTGATCTGAAGCGACAGTAAGAACTTCTCCTTCTTCTCTGGCAATAAGGAAATCAGGAATAATTTTGCCCGAGCCATCTAATAAAGTAGCAGCAGGAGCAATTCTTTGATTCTGCTCCTGAAGGGCGCTTAAATATTTAACTTCGTCAAGGACTATTCTATCCGCAACTTTTCGATAAGGAGTTTCAATAAATCCATAGGGATTTACTTGGGCATAGGTTGCAAGTGATACTATTAACCCAATATTTGGCCCCTCAGGGGTCTCTACAGGGCAGATCCTCCCATAATGTGTAGGATGAACGTCACGAACTTCAAAGCCGGCTCTTTCACGAGAAAGCCCACCCGGTCCTAGGGCACTGAGACGTCGTTTATGGGTGACTTCTGAAAGCGGGTTAGTCTGGTCCATAAATTGAGATAGTTGGCTGGTACCAAAAAACTCTTTAATGGCAGCCGATATTGGTTTAGGATTGACAAGATCATGGGGCATAAGAGTCTCGATCTCCTGAAGAGTCATACGCTCCTTAATTGCTCGCTCCATACGCACTAAACCCATACGGTACTGATTTTCTATGAGTTCACCAACGGTTCGAACACGTCGGTTACCCAGATGATCAATATCATCAACGGTTCCCTGGCTATCTTTTAAACGAACCAGATACTTAACAGACTCAACAATATCTTCACGAGTCAAAGCTTTATGATTAATATCAGTGGTCAATCCAAGCCTGGCATTAATCTTATATCTACCAACTTCAGAAAGATCGTAGAGATCGACGTTAAAAAAGAGATTTTCAAAAAAAGTTTCTGCAATTTCTTTAGTCGGAGGGCTGGAAGGACGCAACCTACGATAAATCTCAAGAAGAGCCTCATCTGAACCAGTTACCTTATCCAAAGCTAAAGTTTTCCTGAAGGCATCAGAATAGTGTACACCATCAATAAAAAGAACTTCAAATTGTGTAAGCCCACTGTCAGAAAGAGTCTGTAACAATGACTCAGTCAATTCGCTGTTACAAAGGGCAATTACTTCACCCGTGCCCGGATGAACAAGATCATTAACAAGAAAACGGCCCAAAAGTTCTTCCCGAGAAATTTTCAAAGACTCTATAGAAGCAGCTTTTATTTTTTTACACAGCGCATTACTGATCTTATGCCCTTTCTTTGCGAGCAACTCACCATCTACAGGATTTACGAGATCAAACTCAAGCCTATGACCTTGAAATGTTTCTGGTGTAAAGGAAATCGAATAATCAATCCCATTAAAAAGTACTGTATTCGTGAGATAAAAAATCTTTAAAAGTTCAGCAGACGAATAGCCTATTGCTTTCAGCAATGTCGTAACAGGAAATTTACGTCTACGGTCAATGCGAACAAAAAGAATATCTTTAATATCAAACTCAAGATCAATCCATGATCCTCGTATTGGAATTATTCTTGCTGAATATAATAGCTTTCCGCTGGAATGACTTTTGCCATTATCGTGAGTGAAAAATAAGCCCGGAGAACGCTGTAACTGAGAAACAATGACCCTTTCAGTGCCATTAACAACAAAAACACCATCACCAGTCATCAGTGGAAGACTTCCAAGAAAAACCTCTTGTTCTTTAATATCTCGTATAGTCTGAACACCTGTTACTGAATCGATATCGAAGGTAATAAGCCGAACCGTAATTTTAAGTGGAAGTTCGTAGGTCATGCCACGCTGTAAACATTCGTCAACGGTATATTTAGGTTCACCAAAATTATAACGAACAAATTCAAGAGAACAAAATCCATTAAAATCATTAATAGGAAAAATATTTTTAAATATACCCTGAAGACCAAATTCTTCACGAACATCAGCTGCGATATCTTTTTGAAGGAATTTTTCATAAGATATGCGCTGCATGGATATAAGGTGGGGGGGCTCCATGACAGATGACGCCGTGGCAAAATTTTTTCTTACACGTTCCATAGTTGTCCTCGAGGTTGCCTTGAAAACGATATTAAAAATCACAGACTTGCTGAGATAAAGAGTATTAGGACATACAAAGCTCTTTTAGATTAAATAAAATAACCCTGTAAGCAAAAAAAGAGGTAAAAAGAATATATTTGAAAATTGAATGGAAACAAGGAAGCTTCCTCAATAAAAAGACAGCCCAGTACATTCGGTAAAAAAATGAAATTAAGCTCTGGGAGAAATAGAAACAAATCAGTATATTATGAGTATCATTCGAGCAATAGAATGAATTTCCAAAATGTGAAAAAGCAACACGCTACAAGCCTTAAGGCGTAACGTGTTGCTTCATTACAAGTTGCCTTGCAATCAAATTTAAAAGTCATAAAAAAACTACTTTATGGCTATAACACCACCTACAGCTTCAATTTTAGCTTTAATGTCAGCTGCTTCATCTTTTGAAACAGCTTCCTTTAATGTTTGTGGAGTACCCTCAACTAAATCTTTGGCCTCTTTCAAACCAAGCCCAGTGATAGCTCGAACTTCTTTAATAACTTTAATTTTTTGATCTCCGGCTCCAGTAAGCACAACATCAAATTCAGTTTTTTCTTCTGCAGGAGCAGCAGCAGCGGATGGAGCACCAGCGGCAGCGACAGCAACAGGAGCGGCAGCTGACACACCAAATTTTTCTTCAAGCTCTTTGATCATTGCAGAAAGTTCAAGAACTGACATATTAGCAATAAATTCAATTACATCATCTTTTGAAACAGCCATTATAAATACCTCTTAAAGTTTAATTAAATATTTTTTAAAAAATATTATGAAATAATAAAAAAATCTTAGTTATCAATCTGTTCTTTTTGTTTTTCGACAGCTCGAAGACCATAGAGAAATGTCCTAGGTACTGCAGATAATACTTGAACCAAAGCAGTTGGTACTCCATTAAGTACCGAAAGTAATTGACTAAGTAAAATATCTTTTGTTGGAAGTTTTGAAAGAGCAATCAGGTCATCAAGGCTAAGCTTATCTCCCTCAAGCGTGGCACACCGAATTTTAAATTTTGCGTGAGTATCAGCAAACTTTGCAAGAGCTTTAGCTGGCATAACAGGATCATCATATGCCATTACCACAGCTGAAGTGCCAGAAAACTCATTTACAAGTAATTCACTCGATGTGTTTGTCACAGCTCTTTTTAAAAGAGTATTTTTAGCGACTCGTATTTCAGAATCACATTTACGCAATTCTCCACGTAATTCCTGTAATTCAAAAACAGTTAATCCACAATAGTCCGCTACCACAGTAAACTTGGCACGGTTGAATGAATTATTCAACTCAGAAACTACCGTTGATTTTTCATCACGATTCAAGGTATTCCTCCTTTGCTCGTTTGGGGTTAGTAATTAATCAAAAACAGCATTTACTAAGAAAATTGTCCATTATTTTTCAAAATTGCACTAAACAAATTAAAAAATGATCAATAAAAAAAATAATGAAAATATCTTTTTAAGTCTCGGCAGGTTATGAATATGCACAATTAAACAAAAAGTACCTGCTGTCTTTGACCGAAAATCTTGCAATGAACACAAGATATATACATTTATTTTACAATTGCTCTAACATCAATAGGGTCAACTTTAAAACCTGCACCGATTGTTGAAGAAACAGAAATAGACTTCAAATAAATACCTTTACTAGAAGAAGGTTTTAAATGAATAATTTTTTCTAAAAAAGCTTTAGCATTATCAAAAAGTTTAGCATTACCAAAAGATATCTTTCCGAGGCCAGCATGAACAATACCTGCTTTATCAACGCGAAAATCAACCTTACCACTTTTAATTTCTTTGACAATGTTAGCTACATCAAACGTAACTGTTCCGAGTTTAGCATTAGGCATTAGATTACGAGGACCAAGAACACGGCCAATTTTACCAACAGTTCCCATCATATCTGGAGTAGCAACAGTTTTATCAAAGTCAAGCCATCCACCCTGAATTTTTGCTACTAATTCATCAGATCCAACAAAATCAGCACCGGCTTCTCTAGCCTCTGCTTCTTTTTCACCTTTCGCAAAAACAAGCACGCGAGTAATTTTCCCGGTACCATGAGGCAAAACTACGGAAGATCGAACCATTTGATCAGCATGCCTAGGATCAACGCCTAATTTAATGGCTATATCAAATGTTTCATCAAACTTTGCATAACTACACAGCAGTACATTCTTTATTGCATCATCCAATGTCATTAAAACAGAACGATCTACGCCTTCAACTTTACTTCTATATTGTTTTCCATGTTTCGGCATTTTTTTTGGCCTCCTACTTTTAAGTAAACACTATTTATAGTGAATATTTTAAAGAGTAGTAAAATTAATAAATAAAATTATCCTATAACTGTTATTCCAATACTACGGGCTGTTCCAGATATAATTCGCATAGCCTTGTCTATATCATAGGCATTCAAATCAGGTAGCTTTATCTCAGCAATTTCACGGATTTGATCTTTAGTGATTTCTGCTACTCGATCAATCTTAGGGTTACTGGACCCTTTTTTAAGACCAGCAGCTTTTAATAATAAAATAGAGGCAGGCGGAGTTTTGGTAATATATGTGAAAGATCTATCCTGAAAAACAGTAATAACCACAGGCACAACGGTATCGCCCATGGACTGTGTCTTCGCATTAAAATCTTTACAGAACTCCATTATATTAACACCATGCTGTCCCAATGCAGGGCCAATAGGTGGTGAAGGATTTGCCTTACCAGCAGCAACCTGTAACTTTATATATGCCGTAATTTTCTTGGCCATACTCTAACTCCTCACTCTAATCTATACTAAATTTACACAACAAAGTATTGCTGCTGCGTCGCTATTCTTAAAATTGTATCGGGGTACTAAAATAAGATCTATTTTACATTAAAAAAAATTATTAACTATTAGATACTTGGATATATTCTAATTCGACCGGTGTTTCTCTGCCAAATATTGAAACCATAACTTTAACTCTACCTTTTTCAGGAAAAACTTCATCTACTACACCTTGAAAATTCGCAAAAGGGCCGTCAATAACCCTTACAATCTCACCTATCTCAAAAATTACTTTTGGTCGAGGGGACTCTGATCCATCATGAATTCGACCAATAATTTTTGCTGCATCTTCTTCTGGGAGAGGTGTGGGGTTCTCATCATTCCCAACAAAACCAACAACCCTCGGCATATTTTCATGAACGGTATGCCATGTTAAATCATTTAATTCCATTGAAATAAGAATATATCCTGGAAAAAATTTACGAGCGGATGTTTTTCTTACACCTTTTACCATCTCAACTACTTGTTCCCTAGGAATCAAAATATCCCCAAAAAAATCTCCAAGGGCTTCATTCTTGATTCTCTCTTCAAGAGTTAATTTGACTTTATCTTCAAAGCCTGAATGAACTTGCAGGATATACCAATTCTTTGCCATGAATATACTTTTTTCAAATAAAGGTTAGGGCATTAAAAATTAAAAAAAATACATAATCAATGAATTAATTAACTATCAAAAATTACTCAATCAGATAGGAAATCACAAAACCAATGATCAAAATATATCGTTATGAACATGCCTATAACGATCACTTTCAATTCAAAAATGAGGAAATTAATTTCCCAAGTAAGAAATCAACTGTGCCAAGATATATTGAAATTACTGTAGACAATAAAATAACGACAACAGTAAGACTCATCGTTATTTTCTTTTCAGGCCATACTATTTTAGTAGCTTCACTTTTTACTTCAAGAATAAATTTCTTAATATTCATAAAGGAAAAGATTGTTGCTTGTTCAACTATCGCTTTTGAATCTTTAGCAGATTTTGAATTATTTAAAGCCATATTGAGAACCCACTGTTTCAGCGATATTTACAAACTTAAATGGCAGGCCAGGAGGGACTCGAACCCCCAACATCCGGATTTGGAGTCCGGCGCTCTACCATTAGAGCTACTGGCCTACAACCTTATAAAAAAACTACTTGGTCTCTTTATGAGGAGTATGAACTCTACAAAAAGAACAATACTTTTTCAATTCAAGCTTATTCGGTGTGCTCTTCTTATTTTTTGTCGTTGTATAGTTTCGACGTTTACATGTTCCACAGGCAAGTGTAATAATATCTCTCATACTGTTCCATCCAAAAGTAAAAAGAAACCTTTCCTAACGGTAAATTTCTTGTTGTTAAAATTATGCAATAATTTCACTAATAACTCCAGCACCTACGGTTCGTCCACCCTCTCGGATCGCGAAACGAAGACCGGCATCCATGGCTATC
>JFJP01005816.1_pt1 | contig 16972 bp, 15 predicted proteins | sample 431651 | NCBI WGS metagenome assembly JFJP01 (sample SAMN02602958, study PRJNA72255) | Microbial mat metagenome, whole genome shotgun sequencing project. | biome: fresh water; feature: sink hole; material: water; isolation source: purple microbial (photo- and chemosynthetic) mats found in... | reverse complement strand
TCGGCATGTTTTTGGCCGTGTACTCGATGATGTCGCCAATGATCTTCATCGACGGCTCGGGCGGGTAGATGTAGGTGTTGCGCACCATGAACTCTTTCAGAATGTCATTCTGAATGGTGCCACTGAGCTGGTCTTGTGCCACCCCCTGCTCTTCGGCGGCAATCACATAACCCGCCAGCACCGGCAGCACCGCGCCATTCATGGTCATCGACACACTCACTTTGTCCAGCGGAATCTGGTCAAACAGAATTTTCATGTCTTCGACCGAGTCGATCGCCACACCGGCCTTGCCCACGTCACCGGTCACACGCGGGTGGTCGCTGTCGTAGCCCCGATGCGTCGCCAGGTCAAACGCCACACTCACGCCCTGCCCGCCTGCGGCCAATGCCTTGCGGTAAAACGCGTTGGACTCTTCAGCGGTAGAAAAGCCGGCGTACTGGCGAATCGTCCACGGACGCACCGCGTACATGGTGGCTTGCGGGCCACGCAAATATGGCTCAAAACCCGGCAAGGTGTCGGTGTAGGGCAAATCTTGCGTATCTTGCGAGGTGTACAGCGCCTTGACGTTGATGCCGTCTGGGGTTTCCCAGCTAAGTGCGGCCACATCACCACCTGGCGCTGATTTGGCCGCAGCTTTGGTCCAGGATTCAAGACTGGCAGGTTGATATTGGGGGGTTTTTGAGGTCATGTTGACAACCAATCGCAGGTTATTTGAGGTGGGCACTCGGAGGCACATTCGGCAAGACACTCACCAACAAGGACGCCAGGTACATCCTAAGTTCATGGCCCATTTTTTCATGTGTTTGTGGTGACTGCGCAAGGTGCAAAGTTTACGTTATTTATAATTATTGATGCAAAAAATTCCGCTGAGCTTACAATTTCTGGCATGTCAGCCCAGTCATTAGCCCCCCGGGCGCTCTATGAAGAAGTAGCCGAATTGCTGCGCCAACGCATCTTTAACCGCGAATTGGAGCCGGGCAACTGGATTGACGAGCTGAAAATTGCGCAGGATTACGGCATCAGCCGCACCCCACTGCGCGAAGCCTTGAAAGTGCTGGCCGCCGAAGGCCTGGTCACCATGAAAGTCAGGCGCGGCGCTTACGTTACCGAGGTGTCCGAGCGAGATTTGACCGATGTCTATCATCTGCTGAGCCTGCTCGAATCTGATGCGGCTGGCATCGTGGCACAAGCCGCCAGCGACGAGCAACTGGCTCAATTGCAGGCCCTGCACGATGGCCTGGAGCAAGCTGCACAAGCACAAGACCGGGAGCGTTTTTTTGAACTCAACGAGCAATTTCACATGCGCCTGCTGGACATTGCCAACAACCGCTGGCGCAACCAGATGGTGGCCGACTTGCGTAAAGTGATGAAACTCAACCGTCACAACTCGTTGCTGAAATCCGGCCGTATTGAAGAATCTCTGAACGAACACCGCAGCCTGATGGCCGCCCTGCTCACCAAAGACCGCGCGCAATGCCAATTACGCATGCAGGCGCATTTTAAAAACGGACTGGAAGCTGCAAATTAAGCGGTTGCCACCGCACAAGTCACAGCCAGCGCGCCAGTTCCGCCACGTCTTCGGCAAACATCTGGCCTTTTTCGGCTTGCAGCACGCGGCCATCGCGCCCCAACACCACGGTTACCGGCAAACCCTTTGGCTTGGGCAGCACTTGGTGAACGGCGGCATTCACCCAGCCTGACGGAAAGGTGTAGCCTTTTTTCACCAGATAAGCCTGAGCGTCTTCAGGTTTGCTGTCGATTGACAGCGCCAGCATTTGCAGCCCTTTGCCGTGCAGTGATTGCCAGAGTTTTTGCATTTCGGGGCTTTGCTGGGCGCAAAACGGACAGGTGCTGGCCCACCAGTAGATTACCGCGATCTGTCCGCGCGCTTGCTGCGGGCGAAATACGCCGCCACCCAACAAGGACACCTCGGGCAGCGCCAAGCTGCTGCCCGGCTTGGGTAACTCTGGCGCTGTACGTTCCATTTGCGCTGGACTCGGTGCCGCGCCGCCGTCTGCGCCGGCCGCCATTGCGTTGTGCTCAAGGCCGACCAGGCCGCCAGCCCACAGGCCCAAGCCCGCTTTGAGCACCCCACGTCTGGGCCAAGTTGAAGAGATCATTTTGTGCATCGCCGATCCGCTCCGTTAAAAAAATGCAGGGCATCAACCCACCGAGTCGATGTGGACGAGCATGGTAGCGCAGGCTGGCCTGCCGCGCAGTCCAGACAAACCCGCGCCGGTGTCGATCACCCGCATGGCTGGCCATTGCGCAAGGCTTCGCAGACTGAGGCAGAATCACCCCCCGACCACGCCAGTCATACCAACCGCGCTCGCACCGACCTTTGCCATTTGACAACTGCCGTGATGTGTCCCCGAATTTTTGTGTTTTCATGACCACTGACCTCTCCGCTGCCTTGCACCACGCTTCTGCCGAGGCCCTTAACCGCGACTGTTTTTGTCGCACCCTCAACACCGACCGGCTGCGTGAACAACTTGAAAGCGACCCCAGCCTACAGGGCCTGATGGCCAACATCTGGCACACCCGGCCCAACCTGTTTTCCAGCAGCGTGGTGTTTATTTCAGACAAGGTACAGCAGCAAATCAGTGCCACCGTAGCTGCCATAGAACGGGTTGCGGCACTGCCCGGTTACCAGACGCAAGCCTTGCTGCGCAGCGAACCCATCGCACAGCACGCCTTTGGCCCACTGGGTGCGTGCATGGGCTATGACTTTCATTTGAGTGACCACGGCCCGCAACTCATCGAGATCAACACCAACGCCGGCGGCCTGCTGCTCAACGCCGCTTTGGCACGCGCGCAAGAGGCCTGCTGCGATGAGCTGGACTGGGCGTTTTTGCCAGGCAGCCGCCGCGACACTCTCAAGCCCGCCTTGCTGGCCATGTTTGCCCAGGAATGGCGCTTGCAACGTGCTGATGCCGTCTGGCGCAATGTGCTGATCGTCGATACCGCACCCACTGAGCAATACCTGGCGCCTGAATTCGAGCTGTTTCGCCAGTTGTTTGCCGAGCACGGCATCCAGGCCCATATTGCCGACCCGACTGAGCTGACCTGGCAAGACGGCCAGTTGCTGCACCAGGGTCAGGCCGTCGACTTGGTCTATAACCGTCTGACTGACTTTTACTTGCAAGACGCGACGCACCAAACGCTGCACCACGCCTACGATGCAGGTGCCGTGGTGCTAACACCACACCCACGTGCCCATGCGATGCTGGCTGACAAGCGCAACCTGATTGCGCTCAGCCAAACCGCGTTGTTGCGTGATTGGGGGGCCTCTGCGGCTGACTGCCAATTGCTGGCCACCAGCGTGCCGGCAACCCGGCTGGTCACACACGAGCAAGCCGATGACCTGTGGGCACAGCGCCGACAACTGTTCTTCAAACCTGTGGCGGGCTACGGTGCCAAGGCCGCTTACCGGGGCGACAAACTCACCCGCCGGGTGTGGGGCGACATCCTGGTGGGCGACTTTGTGGCGCAAGCGCTGGTGCCGCCCGCTGCGCGGATGATCGAAGTCGATGGCGTATTGACTGACCTTAAATTTGACATCCGCGCCTACACCTACAACGGCCAAGTCCAACTGCTGGCGGCACGCATGTACGCCGGCCAAACCACCAACTTTCGCACCCAGGGTGGCGGCTTTGCGCCAGTCATCGTGGTGCCAGACCAAGGAGCCAACTGATGTGCGGCATTTGTGGCGAACTCCGCTTTGACGGCAAATCCCCAGACATGGCGGCCATTGGCCGCATGTCCGACCAGCTGGCGCGCCGTGGCCCGGACCACGCCGGCACCTACAGCGACGGCCCGCTGGCATTTGGCCACCGCCGCCTGTCGATCATCGACCTGTCCGCCCACGCACACCAGCCGATGGTCGATGCCACACTGCAGCTCACGCTGGTGTTCAACGGCACCATTTACAACTACCGCGAACTGCGCACCGAGTTGCAAGCGCAGGGCTACCACTTCTTTTCCGAAGGCGACAGCGAAGTCATCCTCAAGGCCTACCACGCCTGGGGTGAGCAGTGTGTGACGCGTTTCAAGGGCATGTTTGCCTTTGCCATCTGGGACCAGCGCAGCAGCCAGCTGTTTCTGGCGCGCGACCGTTTTGGCATCAAGCCACTGTACCTCACGCAAGACTGCCACCGGTTGCGCTTTGCATCGAGCCTGCCGGCGCTGCTGGCCGCTGGCGGTGTTGACACCCGCATTGACCCGGTGGCGCTACACCACCATTTCACCCTGCACACCGTGGTACCGGCCCCGCGCACGGTGCTGGCCTGCCACCCGCTTCCAGCATGATGCTCAACCCCGACGGCAGCATCACCAGCCAGGTCTATTGGACGCTGGATGCCACCCGGCCCGACCCCGACCTGAGCGAAGCCCAATGGCTGGCCGAAACCCGCAGCCAATTGGCGCAAAGTGTTGAACGTCGCCTGCTGGCCGCCGATGTGCCGGTTGGGGTGCTGCTGTCGGGTGGACTCGACTCCAGCCTGCTGGTAGGCCTGCTGGCCGACCACGTCAAAGACTTGCGGACTTTTTCAATCGGTTTTGAAGACCTCGGCGGCGGTGCTGAGAAAGCCGATGAGTTTGAGTTTTCTGACCAGGTGGCCGCCCATTTCAAGACTCGCCACCACAAATTCAGCATTCCCAACAGCGAAGTGATGGCCCGCCTGCCTGAAGCCGTCGCCCAAATGACCGAGCCAATGGTCAGCCACGACGTGATCGCGTTCTATTTGCTGGGCGAAAAGGTCTCCAAAGAGGTCAAGGTGGTGATGTCGGGCCAGGGCGCCGATGAGGTGTTTGGTGGCTATTTCTGGTATCCGCGCATGAATGCATCCGAGGGCACGCCGTTGCAGCGCTTTGCCCCGCACTATTTCGACCGCGACCACGCCGAGTATTTGCAGATGATCACGCCCGAGTTTCAGGTGGGCGATGTCACCTCCGAGCTGGTAGCAGCTGAATTGTCCAAACCCGATGCCGATGAGTTTCTCGACCAGGTCTGGCGCTTTGATGCCACCACGCTGATCGTGGATGACCCGGTCAAGCGGGTGGACAACATGCCAATGGCATGGGGGCTGGAGGTGCGCACGCCGTTTCTCGACCATGAACTGGTACAGCTGGCCGCCAAAATGCCGCCTGCCCTGAAACTCGCAGAAGAAGGCAAATTTCCGTTGAAAGCCATTTCGCGCGGCTTGGTGCCAGATTCAGTAATTGACCGGCCCAAAGCGTATTTTCCAGTGCCAGCCCTCAAATATGTACGCGGGCCGTTTCTCGACCTGATGCGCGGCATTTTGATGTCGGATGCCTGCATCCAGCGTGGCCTGTACCAGCGTGACTATGTTGAAAAGCTGCTGGCCGCCCCGGAAGCCCCCGAACACTTCACCCGCATCAACGGCAGCAAACTGTGGCACCTGGCACTGCTGGAGTGGTGGCTGCAAGTGCATGTGGATGCGCTGATCGCCTGAAAGCGGCTTGCGCGGCAAATTCGCCCACTAGAATCCGGCTGTAATAGACATATAACGATCGTCGTTGGTCGAACAACAATTTCTTGACACCCAACCGGTGCAAAGGTAGGTCATTTGAAATCTATGGGTACGTCCGACGGCGGCCGGGCATGAACGATCAAACCCGGCAAACCCTGGACGACAGATTTTCGCAAAACTTGTTGAAATTTGCGCTTGCCGTCTTGGTGCTGGGTCCCATTGTCACTTTAGTGGCTTTAGGGCCAGCGGTGCCTGATGCGCCGGTCAATTATCTTGGTCCATCAATGATGCTGGCGGTCGCACTGCTGGCTTGGCGGCTGATTGCCCGTGGCAAGTACAGCGCAGCCGCCCACGCCATGGTTTATGGCGTTTGTGCAGCCATCACCGGCATTGCGATGTTTACTGGTGGCGTTCGCTCGCCAGCGGTGGTGGTGTACCCGGTTCTGATTTTGGTGTTTGGCTGGCTCAGCAACGCCCGCGCTGCCATCCGGGTAGCGCTGTTGATCTGCCTGCTCACCATGCTGCTTTGGACTGCCGAAATTTTGGCACTGTTGCCACCACCGGCCTACGCGGCACCGCTGATTTATGCCATTCACGCCATCATCACCTATGTCTTGTCAACCGCGTTGCTGGTATTTATTCTCAAGGCCTACAACCGGCAACTGACCGAGCTGAAAAAACTCGGCACCGATCTGGCCGCACGCACCCAACTGCTTGAGCAAAATACCAATCTGCTGGAGCGTGCCCAGACGGTAGCCAACATCGGCAGCTGGGTGGCAGACATTGCTGCTGACCGGATCACCCCGTCCAGTCAGGGCTGCCAGATTCTTGGCATCACGTCAGATGACGGCATCACTTTTCAGCAATATCTGTCTTTGCTCCACACAGATGACCGCCCGGCTGTCATGCTGGCCTGGCAGCTGGCACTGAAAGGTGGTACTTTTGATGGCGAGCACCGCGTGGTTGTCAACGGCAGCACGCGCTGGGTAAGACAAAAGGCCGAACTGACGAAAAACGCACAAGGCCGCGCCGTCAGCGCGCTGGGCATCGTGCAAGACATTACCGAGCGCAAATTGACCCAACTGGCGCTCAACGAGAGCGAAAAGCGCTACCGCAACATGATCGAATGGACACCCGAAGCGACGCTGGTGCACCGTCAGACGCAAATCCTGTATGCCAACCCTGCTGCCGTCAAACTGTTTGGTGCGCCAGATGCAGCCAGCCTGATCAGCAAAACCACCACAGAGCTGATCCACCCCGACAGCTTGCCCATGCAATTGGCCAGAATGCAGCTGATTCAGAGTGGTGAGCCGTTGCCACCCAAAACCGAGGCGCGCTTTATGCGACTGGATGGTGTCAGCATTGATGTCGAGGTGCAAGGCACGGCCATTGAGTTCGACGGTGCGCCAGCGATTCAGGTGTCGATCCATGACATCACCGAGCGCAAACGCATGGAACTTGAGATTCGTCAACTGGCGTTTTACGACACCCTGACTGGCCTGCCCAACCGCCGCCTGCTCAGTGACCGACTGGCGCACGCCATTGCCAGCAACCGGCGCAACGGCTGCTTTGGTGCGCTGATGTTTCTTGACCTCGACAATTTCAAACCGCTCAACGATACCCATGGCCATTCGGTGGGCGACCAATTGCTGGTTGAAGCCGCGCAGCGCATTGCCGGTTGCCTGCGTCAGATGGACACGGTGGCGCGCTTTGGCGGCGATGAATTCGTCGTGCTGCTGACCGAGCTGGAAACCGACCATGCACGTTCAAACCAGGGTGCCAGCCATGTTGCCAGCAAGATTCGTGACGCACTGGCCAAGCCCTATCAGCTTCGAGCGCACAGCCACATGGCTTCTAATTTCGAGCTTGAACACTGCTGTACCGTCAGCATTGGCGTGGTCGTGTTTGCCGCTGCGAACGCCAGCGAAGACGACCTCACGCGTTGCGCCGATACCGCCATGTACCAAGCCAAAAGTGAAGGTCGCGACCGTATTTGTTTTTACGCCCCGGCACCGGTCTGAAAACCACCGCTGGCTGACAAAAATACTATGTTAAGTATAGCTGCTTGCGCTTACAGAATAAGGGCTAGAGGCCAATTTGTTATAAATTTCTAGGCCAGCGCCAGCTTCAGCCGCCGGATACCTTCTTCAATTTTGCCCACGTCGGCAGTGGCAAATGACAGGCGCAGGGTGGACGTGTCGGGGTCGTGCGCATAAAACGGCGCGCCGGGCACGAAGGCCACCAGTTTGTCAATGGCACGCTTGGCAAACTCGGCGGCATTGGCAGGCTGGCCTTGGGCACCGGTGAGCCGCGCCCAGAAAAACATGCCGCCTTGGGGCGCGTTGAACTCAATCGCCTCGCCCAGATCGCGGCGCAAACACTGCGCCATGACGCGCGCGCGCTCGGCGTAGGTGCTGCGCACCACGGCCAGCGTATCGTTCAAGCGGTTCAGTGTCAGGTAGTGGGCGCAAATGGCTTGCGTCAGGTTGCTGGTGTGGGCATCGCTGAACTGCTTGCACATAGTGGCTTTGGCCAGCAGCTCTGTCGGCGCAATCATCCAGCCCACGCGCAGGCCCGGGCTCAAAATTTTGCTGAAGGAGCCGCAATGCGCCAGCAGCGCGCGGCTGCCGGGCACGCCATCGCTCAGGTTCAGCAGGCTCGGCGGCGGAGCCGCGTCAAAATACAACTCGCCATAGGGATCGTCCTCCACGATAAAAGTTTGCGTACGCACTGCCATTTCCAGAATGCGTTGGCGCCGCGCCAGGCTCAGCGTGGCACCGCTGGGGTTGCCAAAGGTCGGAATCAGATACACCAGTTTGGGCTTGTGTTCTTCAATCAACGCTTCGAGCTTGTCCACATCCACCCCATCGGCATCAATCGGCGCGCCAATGATGTGCGCGCCATACAGACGAAAGCACTGGATGGTGGCCAGAAAGGTGGGGGCTTCCACAATGATCTTGTCACCGGGTGAAATCAGGCATTTGCCAATCAGGTCCAGCGCCTGCTGGCTGCCGGTGGTGACGATCAGGCCATCCGGTGCCACCGTGCTGCCCTTGCCCGCCATGAATGTGCTGATGCCTTCGCGCAGCGGGCCATAGCCTTCGGTGGCACCATATTGCAGCACCGGGCCGGGGTTACTTGCGAGCACTGCGGCGCTGGCTTGTGCGATACCACTGGCATCAAACAACGCCGGGTCCGGAAACCCCCCCGCAAAACTGATGATGCCGGGCTTTCCCAGCAGTTTGAAGAGTTCACGAATGGCAGAGGTTTCGATGTTTTGAAGTCGGTCAGCAAATTGCATGGCAGCAGGCTCGAAGTTAAAAAAAGAACAAATTTGAAAAATGCGGCGGTCAGTTAGGGTAAATTGTCACTGATTGGTCAACCTCCCCTACAGGAACAACAATGCAAGGTCTGGACGCTTTTTTTGCCACAGTCAAACTGCCCTCCATCTCGCGCGTGACGCAGGCACTGATCAAAACCCTGAACGACGAGGCCGCTGGCATTAGCGAGGTCAGTCACATCATTGCGCAAGACCCGGCCCTGGTTGCCAAGCTGCTGCGGCTGGCCAACAGCGCGCAGTTTGGTTTGCCGCGTGGTGTCAGCACCGTCGATGAGGCGATCCAGATGGTGGGCATCAGCAAAGTGCGCAGTCTGACACTCGGTGCCAGCCTAAGCGAGTCATTCCCCCCTTTGCCCGGCCTGAATTTGCAGGATTTCTGGCGCAACAGCCTGGCCTGCGCCGGCTACGCCCAGTGGCTGGCCAGCAGCCTGAACATGGAGGCGCAGCAAGCCTGGCTGACCGGCATGATGCTGCGCCTGGGTGAGTTGCTGATGGGCCAGGCCAATCCGCTGGCACTGCTTGAAATTGAAAAATTGCCGCACACGCCGGGCAGCCGCTGGAGCCGCCAGCGCCGCCTGATCGGCTATGCCGAGGGCCAGGTCACCGCCGAACTGGCGCGCCGCTGGAATTTTCCGATGCAGATCGTACAAGCGCTGGAGCGCTCTTATGACCCGCTGGTTGAGCAGGCTTTTTCCAGGCTTGGCGCAGTGATCCATCTCGCCGGCCTGCTCGCTGACGTGCCCAATGCCGATGCGCTGGCGGTCGATGTGTTGCCGCAAGACGTGATCAGCGCACTTGGCCTGGACGTGCGCCGCATGAAAGCGACTTTTCCTGCCGCAGACAGCTTCATCAAGCTTGACTAACTTTTATGTTTGCACCGCTACCCCGAATGATGAAATTTACCTGTCATTCCAGCAAAGGCAGGACCCCAGCCACTCAGCAAGCGCTGGTTGCCGGTCTTCACGGGCCTGATGAAGCTGTATTTCACGTTTACCCATGAAAACCGCCGACATCCAGGCTTTTTTTGCCACGCTGGCCGCAGCCAACCCGCAACCGCAGACCGAACTTGAATTTGCCAGTGTGTTTGAGTTGCTGGCTGCCGTGCTGCTGTCAGCACAAGCCACCGATGTCAGCGTCAACAAGGCAACGCGCAAACTGTTTCTGGTAGCCAACACACCACAAAAAGTGCTCGACCTTGGGCTACACGGGCTGGAAGAACACATCAAAACCATTGGCCTGTTCCACGCCAAGGCTCGCCACTTGCTGCAAACCTGCCAAATGCTGGTGCAGCAACACGCCGCACGGGTGCCATCCACCCGCGCGGCACTGGAGGCCCTGCCGGGTGTCGGCCGCAAAACCGCCAATGTGATTCTTAACGTAGCCTTTGGCGAGCCCACCATGGCGGTGGACACGCATATTTTCCGGCTCGCTAACCGCACCGGCCTGGCCCCGGGCAAGACGCCGCTGGCCGTCGAGCTGAAGCTGCTGCAACGCATTCCCAAAATCTGGCTGACGGATGCCCATCATTGGCTGATTCTGCATGGCCGCTATGTTTGTCAGGCGCGCACACCGCGCTGCTGGGAATGCGCGGTGGCCAGTCATTGCGGCTTCAAAGGCAAAACACCCCAACCCAAAACACCCCCATGACCATCTCCCTTTACGACGACATCAGCGCGCTGTTGAAAACTGTTGACTGGCCGGTGATGCCAGAGGTCGGGCAGGCGCTAATTCGCACTTTCAATGACGAAGATGCCGACATCCAGACGGTATGCCGCATCATCGCCAAAGACCCGGCCCTTACTGCCACCTTGCTGCGCATGGCCAACAGCGCCATGTTTGGGCTGTCAGGCCAGGTCGATACGCTGGAGCGCGCCGTCAGTGTGGTTGGCATGACGCTGATCCGGGCACGGGCGCTGTCTGTATGCATGTCGCGCGTAGCCAAAATCCCGGCCTGCCTGGACCGTCTGGCTTTCTGGCGCTACTGCATGTTGTGTGCTGGCTATGCCCAGTGGCTGGCTGGCAAATGCCAGGTCAATGAACAAGAGGCCTGGCTTGCCGGCATGATGCTACCCTTGGGCGGCCTCAGCCTGTGCCAGGCCAGCCCACAAGTGCAAGCAGCGCTGCTGGCCAAACCGTTGGAACCCGGAGAACGCTGGCTACGGCAACGACAACTGGTCGGTTTCGATGAAGGACAAGTGGTAGCAGAGCTGGCACAGCACTGGGATTTCCCCGCCGAGCTGGTGGAAGGCTTGCGCCACGTCGCACAACCGCTGCTGAGCAAGGAAATCGCGCGCCTGGCCGCCGTACTGCATCTGGCAGCGCGCCTGGCCGACAGTGGTGACATCAACCAAGCCAGCCTGGATGCCCTGCCGCTGCTGGTGCTGCTGACGCTCAAACTTGATGTGGCAGCGTTGGTGGTCAACGCCCCCGCTGCAGAAACACTGGCCGATATCACCATGTTTCAAGGTTGAGCGTGCTGGAGCAGCGGCACTGCGGCCGTCAGTGATTGCGCGTTAATATATAAATGACTGTAGCCCATACACAGACTGCGCTGAGTGCTATATTATTAAAAGTAAATAACACGCTACTCTGGTGCAAGTGGAAATCCAGTGGACACCAGATCAGCAGCATGGGCAGTGCCTGGGCATCGGCCATCCTGTGCGTCACCTATGAAGCGGCTTTGCCAAAGCCGTGGCCGACCGTGTGATCTTCATGAATCAGGGCCAGATCGTCGAGCAAAACAACCCAAACGACTTTATCAACAACCCACAGAGCGCGCGCAGCAAAGACTTTTTGTCAAAGATTCTGGGGCATTGAGCGCCACGTGGCTGGAACTTTGTGCCCAGTAGCAGGCACATAGCACACCATGCGCCTGGCTCTACTTATCCTCATGATCGCCCTGCTGCCCCTGCGCGGCTGGGTGGCAAGTGCCATGGCAGTGGCGCATGAGGGACACCTGGATGACTTAACTTTAATAGCTGCCAGCGCAAGTAACGTAAGGGCTAAGGCCAATTTTTATGCTGATATAGCGCAGCCTGATTCGGCCTGTCTGCATGCCGCAACCCAACGCGCAACCGCCACCGCCACCGCCACCGCCGCCGAACACGATCACAACGGCCAGTACAACGCTGCCACCTGTGCCTGTCAGGCCTGCGGGCTATGCCACTTGAGCAGTGCCGCCCTCCATCAACCAGCTGCGCCTGAAGCCATGTCGCGGGCGGTCATGCCAGCGCAACGCACCACCGGCTTTACCAGCGTGACGACACCCCCAGGGCTTAAGCCGCCCATCGCCTGAACAAAAAAACGTGCAACAGGCCAATGCCAGCGGCACAGCCACAAGTCGGGTTAGCCGCAAGGTGTAACCCAACGTCAATTTCGCTCTACAGATGTCGGGTTACGCTGCGCCAACCCGACCTAAGTGCTATCTATTAACTAGCTTTTATCGCATAGCCAACAAGGGCTACAGCTCAATTTCTTATACATTTGTACGACAAGTTTTATCATGCAAAAACGCACTTTTCTCGCTGCCCTGGGCAGCCTGCCCTGGCTCGGTTTGAACCCGGCCTTGGCCCAAACCATGGCCGGCATGGACCACAGCCAACACGGTATGGCAGCAGCAACCCAACCTGCTGAATCCGCCATGGCTTTGGCCCCGGTCAACACACTGCCTTCGGGCGCACCGCTTGCCACGCTGGCCAAATTGGCCAACACCAGCACCACACCTGGCGTGTTTCAAGCCACGCTGACGGCAGCACCCATCACCTTGGCCCTGATTGCCGCCGGAGCAACCGAGCTATGGGCTTACAACGCCAGCCTGCCTGGCCCGCTGATTGAGGTTTTTGAGGGCGACACGGTTGAAATCGTGTTCATCAACCTCCTGCCGCAACCCAGCACCATTCATTGGCATGGCCTGCCGGTGCCCAGCGAGCAAGACGGCAACCCGCAAGACGCGGTGGAACCCGGTGCCCAGCGCATCTACAAATTCACCTTACCCAAGGACTGCTCAGGCACTTACTGGTACCACCCGCACCCGCACGGCTTGACCGCCGAGCAGGTGTACCGCGGGCTGGTTGGCACCTTCGTCGTGCGCGCCAAAGACGACCCGCTGCCACAGGTGCCCGAGCGCCTGCTGGTCTGCTCTGACCTGAAACTCAAGCGCGACGGCCGCATTGCCCCCAATGATGCCAACGACGAGATGGATGGCCGCGAAGGCCAGTTCGCCCTGGTGAACGGGCAACACCGGCCGGTGCTGAAATTTGCGCCGGGCGGGCGCGAACGCTGGCGCATCTGGAACGTCAACAGTGCTCGCTACTTGCGCCTGAGCCTGCCCGGTGCCACGCTGACGCTGGTGGGCACCGACGGCGGCTTGCTGGAAAAGCCAGTAAGCGGCCTGACGGAGCTGTTGCTGGCCCCGGCTCAACGGGTTGAGCTGATCGTCGATGCAGCCACCAACGCAGGACAGGTTGGGCTGCAAGCCGGCGTGTATGCGCGCGGCAAAATGGGCAACGCGCCGCCCGACCAGGCCTTGACGCTGCTGCAAGTGGACTTTGGCGCTGGCAGCGACCAACCACTGCCAGCGCTTCCCGCCGCCCTGCGCACCATGGCCAACCTGGGGCCCACACAGGCCAAAAAACGCGTGGTGTTCTCAGAAAAGATGTCCATGACAGATGGCGTTCACAACATGAAGTTCCTGGTCAACGGCAAAACATTCGACATGGACCGCATCGATTTAACCAGCCGCACAGGGGAGGTAGAGCTGTGGGAAATTGCCAATGAATCCGACATGGACCATCCGTTTCACATCCACGGTACGCAGTTTGAGGTGATCGAGTCAGTGTTGGACGGCAACACCACACCCGCCCCTTACCGCGCCTGGCGTGACACCGTCAACCTCAAATCCGGCGAAACCGTGCGACTCAAGATGGTGCAGCACTTCAAGGGGCCGCGCATGTACCACTGCCATATCCTGGAGCATGAAAACGCCGGCATGATGGGGCAACTGAAAGTGGTGTAACCACCGAGCCAACGCAGCAGGCGCGGGCCTTAATACTGGGAGCCGCCCTGTCCAAAGAAGGGCGGCCAGCGGCCCACCAGACTCTCCAGCATCGTCAGCTCGTCATCGGTGTGGTTGATGACACCGGCGGGCACCATCATCTTCGGCATCTTCATGTCGTTGTAGATGTACATCGGCTTTTCGTGGTGCCCAGTGCTGTAGCTCTCACTCTCTTGCGGGGCGGCCGACGGTGTCAGCTCAACGCTGCCGTAGCACAGGCAAAAATAGGTTCGCGCAGCCGCACCACTGCCCTCGTCTTCGATATAGCAGCCGGTGCCGCGAATACCGATGGTGGCGGTGGTTGCCTGCAGCGTCCGCTTGTCCTGGCTTTTACCAAACACCGACAACACCCGACCAGTCACCACCCGAAAGAGACTCTTGGCTGCATCGGCACCAAACATCAGGGTGGTTTTGTCGCGTTGCAGGAACGCATCACGCCCAATGACGTAAATCGCCTCACTGTCAGCGCCGGTCACCACGGTGTCGCCCGGCCCAATCAGCTGTCCCATGCGTGCCGGCTTGCCGTTCACCGTCACATCGCCGTGCATTTTGTACACACCAGGAGACACCGGGACTTTGCCCATGGCCAGCGCCTGGCCCACCACACCGGCAATGCCCGCCGGTCCAAACACACCGGCAGCAGCCAGCACCTTCAATAATCGGCGACGCAGTTGCATGGTGTTTTCCTTTGTTGTTCGAGATCGCTGGGCCGCCAGCTAGCTACCGGCCACCTTCATGCGCTTGATCAGGATGGAGCCCACCGTTTTGGCACCATAGTTATAGGCATCCGCGCCCACCGCGACGATGGTTTTGAGCATGGTTTTCATATTGCCGGCAATGGTAATCTCATGCACGGGATAGGCAATGCGGCCATTTTCAACCCAAAAGCCACTGGCACCGCGTGAATAGTCGCCGGTGACGCTGTTGACACCACTGCCCATCAGCTCGGTAACAAACAGGCCGGTGCCCAGTCGCTGCAACATCGCCACCAGATCATCGCCCGGCTGCGTCAGGCGCGAGGTCAAGGTCAGGTTGTGCGAACCACCCGCGTTGCCGGTGGTCTTCAAGCCCAGCTTGCGCGCCGAGTAGCTGCCCAGAAAATAGCCCTGCACGCGGCCCGCCTCCACCACGCTGCGTGGCTGCACCCGCACGCCTTCATCGTCAAACGGCGAGCTGCCTTTGCCACGCCGGACAAACGGGTCCTCCAAGATGTCAATGTGCTTCGGGAACACCGGCTTGCCCAGCGAATCGAGCAAAAACGAGCTCTTGCGGTACAGCGCACCGCCGCTGACCGCCTGCACAAAACTGCCCAGCAGCCCGGCCGCCAGTGGCGACTCGAACAGCACCGGGCATTCGGTGGTGGCGATCTTGCGCGCATGCAGCCGGCTCAAGGTGCGCTCGGCAGCGTAGCGACCAATGGCTTCGGGCGAGGCCAGGTCGGCCGGATCGCGCTGCGAGCTGTACCAATAATCACGCTGCATGTCGTCGCCCTTGCCGGCAATCGGCGACACCGACAACGAATGGCGCGAGCTGGCATAGCCGCCGCGAAAACCTTGCGTGTGGGCGCTGAAAAAATGCGACTGCTGCGCCGACACGCTGGCCCCTTCGCTGTTGTCAATGCGCGGGTCCACCTTGAAGGCAGCGGCTTCGGTTTGCAAGGCCAGTTGCGCCGCCTCTTCGCTGGTGATGATCCACGGAAAAAACAGGTCCAGGTCGGCGCGCTGCTCGTCAGCACGGGCAATGTCAGCTGCATCGGGCAAAGCGGCAAACGGGTCTTCAGCGGTAAAACGGGCGATGTCAAACGCCGCCTGCACGGTTTGTTCGATGGCTGCCTGCGAAAAATCAGAGGTGCTGGCGTTACCGCGGCGCTGGCCAAAATGCACCGTGATGCCGAGCGACTTGTCGCGGTTGCGCTCCACATTTTCCAGTTCGCCCAGGCGCGCCGACACACTCAGGCCACAGGCTTCAGAGGCGTGCGCCGCAGCATCGGTGGCACCCAGTTTTTTGGCGTGGCTGATGGCACTGTCCACCAGGTTTTCAAAAAAGGCACGGCTGTAGGCAAAGCCTTTGTCCGCTGGCTGCGGTGCAGCCAGCGCCTGGGATGCGGCAGCGCCCTCGGGAGTGCGCTGACGCGCAGCGGATTTGGCAGAAATAGAAGGCATATAGGCAGCAGTCAGATAGATGGCACGCCGATGGGCGCTAGGCAAATTTGTTCTTAGTCACTATCAAGTCAAGTCTTTGCACATCGCGCGAAGATTTCAAGCATTCAAAGTCATTCGTCGCAAAGGCTCCTCGATTCCGGCTCGTCCGGTTCAGGTATCTCCGTCATTCCTGCGCAGGCGGGAATGACGGCAAATCAACGGCTTGGCGAAAGAACAAATCAGTCCCGCACATGGGCGCACCTTGGGTTGATTCTTGGCGGCTATGATACTTGGCTATGTCAAGAAAACTCAAAAAAGGCTATTTTGTTCGTGGTGAGTTCGTCGCCGAAGGCAGCGAACGGGATCTGGAACTGAAAGCCGAACTCAAAGGTACCAGCGACCAGAGCCGCACTGACCTGAAGCGCGAAAGCACCGAGCTGCAAAAGCTGGGTGAAGAGCTGCTCGACCTGCGCGCCGACCTGCTGACCCGCCTGGCCCTGTCCGACAAGTTCAAGGATGCGATTGCCGATGCCAAGCGCATCACCAATTTCGAGGGCAAGCGCCCTGTCCCCTATGCGGCCCCTGACACTGCTGCCACCACGGCGGCCCAGCCTGTCACACCAGCCGCCAACCCGTTTGATGCCATCCAGGTCGGCATCGTCTCGATCAGCGACCGTGCCAGCAGCGGCCAGTACGTTGACAAAGGCCTGCCAGCGCTGCAAGACTGGCTGACCCAGCACCCGGCCACCGATTCCCAGCAACTGCGCGCCTTGGTGCGTCAGGCACGCAAGGATGCCGTGCCTGAAAAACCCGGTGCGGCAGTGCGCCATGGCCGTGCCTACCGCGATATTTTTCAACTGGTGCGTGAGACGCTCACTGCCATTCCTGACCCCGAGCCCGCCGCCCCCACCTTTAGCCCTGCCCGCGAAGCCTCATGAAACCATCC
>JFJP01027205.1_pt1 | contig 16973 bp, 20 predicted proteins | sample 431651 | NCBI WGS metagenome assembly JFJP01 (sample SAMN02602958, study PRJNA72255) | Microbial mat metagenome, whole genome shotgun sequencing project. | biome: fresh water; feature: sink hole; material: water; isolation source: purple microbial (photo- and chemosynthetic) mats found in... | reverse complement strand
ATTTTTGTAAGAATTTTAAATTGGAAAGAAGATGCAGGGATTTGCGAAGAATTTTTTGTGCTTTTTTGATTGTTTCCCATTACTTTATTGAAGTAAGTTGTTTAAATGATTATAAATTCTGATGAAAATCGTTTTTTTAGAGATTGTCAAATTGAATTTTTTTTTATATTGATGAAAAATTGAGTAATTTTTTTTTAAGAAAATTCAAATTTTAAATTAAATAAATCATAAAACATTTACTTTCATTTAATTTAACAATTTTTAATTTTTTTATACAATTCGATGAACTCCTTCATTTTTCTTTCAGTCACACTTATATTTTGTTCTGATGTTTCTTGTTTTTCCACTTTTCCCATACCCGACTTCATTATATTTTCATCCGGAATTCCACATAATTCAAAAAGTATCTTCGGATTCAGATAATTTTTTGGATTTAGAAGAAAATCAGAAGCACAATCATTTTTCTCTAAAAATTCCATATTAACTATATTACCGAATAATGAAAATTCGTAAAACCATCCGACTTCAATTTTAGGTGGGGATTTCTTCAGAATGTTTCCCTCACACATAATATTCATTCTTTTGCAATGGTTAATCTCATGAAGGATAGTGATAATGAGATGAGCTTTGAGTTTCTTTGAACTATTATATTTTGCATATAATGAGTTCATAAAAATATAGCCATCATATGTTGTGATTGCATAAACATTCTTCACTTGTTCAAAGTTATCAAAAAAATATAAATTGTTAAAAACACGATTCTCAAGTAAAAAGTCGATTTCTTCTTTGGTTTTCTCCATTGTTTTGCTGATTTTCATTTCTTCTGTAATGGATGCGTCTGATTCATCATCCTTATTTTGTCCTTCAGTTCCCCAATTATAACAATTATTTACATCGTTATAAATATGATTTGTTGTGTAAGCGATGTCTTTAATTATTATTTTGAGATCAGGATCAAGTTCAAATGAATTCATATCGTTGAAATTGTCATTATCTTTGAGAAGATCATAGGCCCAAGCTTCTGGTTTATTAAATAAAACGAGACAGGAATTTGTCAAAATATGAAATAAAGGGTCATTCTTATTCAGTTTTTCTAAATTCTGAAACAAAAACTGATAATTATATTTGAAAATTTTAAGACAAAATGTCTCCATCTTATTTGTTTCCAAAATTTTGAAATATCGTTTGAGACCTAAAACTCTCATAAAATATAGAACAAAAAATTGCAGTTTAAAAGCATCAAAATCAAAATCTTTTTTAAGTTTTCTCTTAAAGTTGATGTTGTTTTCTTGGAAAAGTTTGGCGATGTTTAATTCTTTTAAGTATTTTTCTGTTCGAATGATAAAATCATTTTCAATAATTGCATTTTTCACTTCTTTTTGAAATTGAACAAAACTATTTTCCAAAAAAATCAATGGCTTGGAAGAATGGGGTTGAGATACTGTTTTCAGTTTTTTCAGAGTTGGATGAGGAATCTTTTCTTCAGACTCGGAAACGCTCTCAGAATAATCATCAACTTTATTCATTTTTTTCATTTTAATTCAGAGGAAAATTATAAAAAATCCAAATCAACTTGATTTAATTAGTTTTTTTTACGATTTTAGAATTTAAAAAAATTGCTTATAAAATAATTTGTTTATTTTTATATTTTTCATTTATTTGTAATTTAATTTTTTAAACTTTATAAAATGGGCAGTTGCATATTTCCCAAAACTAAAAAAATCAAGCCAAGTCCTGTTTATTTTTATTTTTTAAAAAAAAATCATTTAATATTTAGATGTCAATTTTTCTCCAACATCCTTTATAGGGTTCAATCCGAATAAAATTTCCGATGAATATCTATTTAGCAATGATTTAATTCTTGGAAAAGGTAAAACTAAATTAAAAAAAACAAAAAATTTAGCATAATTTTTATTCTGAAGGAAGTTTTGCCACTGTGTTTCAAGCTCTTCATAAAAAAACGAAAATTACAAGGGCAATAAAAATCATAGACAAAGGAAAATTTTTTGAAAAATTTGTAGAGAATGACTTCGAAGATGTAGATGAAATTATAAAAAAAGAATTTGATCTTTTAAGAACGATTGTATTTTATTTAGATTATTTATGGTTAAAAAATTGAACAAATGTAATTTTTTAAAAAGGAACATCCTAATATTTTAAGACCAATTGAATATTTTTTGGATGCAAAAAAATTCAGTCTTGTCTGTGAATACTTGAAAGGGGGAGAACTTTTAACAAAATCAAAGAATTTCTCCCAGAAGATAATAAAAGATCTCATGACACAAATCTTAACTGCATTGAACTATTGCCACAAAAAAAAAATTGTACACAGGTTTTTTTTTATCATTTTTAAAATTTCCTACGTTTTTTATCAAAGGGATATAAAACCAGAGAACATTCTTTTCGTTAGTGAAGAACCCAATGATTTCCAAATAAAACTCATTGATTTCAATATTTCTTGTTTCTTGAAATCAAAGACAACGGCTAAAACTTGTGCAGGATCTGTATTTTTCATCATCATCATTTAAAAATATTTAATGTATTTAATTAAGACTTTTTATGTTTCTCCTGAAAGCTTAAAAGATGTTTGTAGTTTTGCAAGTGATATTTGGGCATGTGGAGTTTTATTTCATCTGCTATTAGTTGGTTACCCCCCTTTCAGAGGAAAAACGCATCAAGAGATTTGTGATAAAATCAGAATCGGAAAATTTGACTTAGAAAATGAGGACTTCAAAGAGATTTCAATAGATGCAAAAAATCTTTTAATAAGTCTTCTAGAGTATGATCACAATAAAAGAATTAGCGCAGAACAAGCTTTGTCATATAAATATTTTGAAGAGAAAAGTGATGATTTTAAAGAGTTAAATTTTGGAAAAAGAGCGAAGAATTTAGAAAATTTTAAGGTTTGAGTGAGTTTTTTCCTTTTGAAAATGAGTTTTGAATAAAGATAGATTGCAAATTATTGCAGGGAATTCTTTCATTCTTTTATACCTTTATAGATTTAACAAAAGAAGAGAAAGAAATCAAGGAGATTTTTTTGAAATTTGATAAAAATCACGATGGAGTTTTGACAAAAGAAGAAATAATTTCTGGTTGCTAAAAAAACAAATATTGATTTATTTTAATTTAACAAAAAAAGCTTACAAAACTTTTGAAAATGGTATTAATGTTTATGAGCCGAATTTTTTCGAAAATATCTTTGACAGTGTGGATTTAAATAAAAATGGGAAAGTTGATTATCATGGTAAAAAAAAATATACAATCTTTAATTATTTTCACACAATTTCAGAGTTTCTTTTAGCATTAATTGATAAAAATAATGAGATTACGAACGAAAATATTATGAAAACCTTCAATTTAATGGATAAAGTTTTTAATTATATTGAAAAATTACTAATATGAAGAATATTTAGGATGGAAATAGTCTTATTTCTATAAAAGAATTGAAAGAAATTTTTAAAGGAGAAAATGCAATTTCTGAAGAAGTTTGGAAAGATTTATTATCAGATGTTGATGAAAATAAGGATTTTAGTGTTGATTATTTTGAGAAAATTATAATAATTTAGAATTTTACATAGTTATCTCTGGAGGAATTTCAAAAAATGATGAAGAAATTCAAAGAATGCCATATAAAAAATATTAGAAATTAATTATAAATAAATCCATTTAGACTTTAGAAATTTTCCTTTTGATTCAAACAAATAAAATGAATAAAAAGATACATATTTAATCAAAATCGTTCATAATTTTTAATGCATATTTTTCTAAGTCATTATATTTTTTCAATCTCTCCTGTTTTGAATTAGTTTCAGCAAGAAATTTTTCTTGTAAATTTGTAGTTTTTTGTTTGTTTGAAGGTAAATACTCTGTTTTGCATTTATAATTTTCTTCGAAATTTATGGAGTTTTGATTTTCTTTCTCAATAAAGGGCTTATAAAGGATTTCTTTTTTCTCAATGATTGTTAATAAATTTGAAACTTGGTCAGAGTATTGATTTATTTTTTGTTTTAAACTTCTGATTTTTTCTTTTTTTTGCGTCATTTTATCAGTCAAAATTCTTGTTTTATTCTCCGATTCAATGACTATTAAAAAATTATTTTGTTAAATTAATAATAAACAACCTCCTTTTGCTTTTTCTTCATTCAATGCATTCATTTTTTCATTTAATTCAAATAAAATTTTATTATAATTGAGTTCTTGTTCCTATAAAAAGATATTTTTTAAGCTCAATAAAAAATGATAAATAAACAAACATTTATAATTTGTTCTTTTTCTTTTTTGATATTGAAATATATTTCTCTGTTCTTTTCTTCCATTTTATGAGTCTCCATTTCCAATCTTTTTTGAAATAAGCTTTCCCATTCCTTTATTTTTAACTCAAATTGCATTAAATTTTCATCTTTTTCTTTTAAAATCGTTTCAAGCTTTTGAGCTTTTTCTTCATAAATCGCAAACCTTGATATGGTTTTTGTCAAATCATTAATTTTCTCTTGCAGTTCTTGATTTTCTTGGTTTTTTGTTTTTAATTGCAATTTCAAAATATTCTCCATTTCTTTTTTTTCACTTGTGTAAATTTTTTGTTTATTCTTTAAAAAAAATTGTTCAAAAGTAAAGTATTGTCAACAATAAAAATAATTTACTTCGTTTTCTTTTTGCTTGAAGTTTAGTAATTGTGTTAAACCTTTCAGTTCCAAAACGATATTTTGGTATATTTCATTTTCAGTTCGTTTATTGCTTAAATTGATATTGTTTGTATTTTTTGTTTCGCTGAGGGACTTCACCAAATCCTCAATAAAATTCAATTTTTCTTTATACTCTGAACCTCTTTCTATAATTCTCACTTTTAAAGTTTCTTAAAAAAATTAGAATTTATATAAAATTTGTCTTTTATTTTCTATAAACCGAAATTTCTTTGTTGAAAACCAATTTTTGTGTCGAAATTCTTTATTTTTTCTAATGTTTTGATCTATTGTTTTATTTGTTGATTAATAAAAAATGGCAAAGAATATTACACGAAAAATGTTAAAATTCTGTAAGAATTTTGCTACTTCATTTGAAAAACTGATGAATCTTTGGCTTTCAAAATTCTTGATTTTTGTGACATCTTTCTTCTCCAGCTCTTTTTTCTCTTCAAATTCTTTAAAAAGTTTCATAAGTGAATTATTTTCACTAAAGAGTGTCTGTTTTTCGAGATTTGCTTCATTAATTTTTGAATTTAACAATCTTTAAACAGAATTTAGGCAAAAAATAAAGAAGAAAATGACTCATTTTCATTTTGTAAGAGTGTTATGTCATTTTTAAGGATTTCATTTTCTTTATTAACAATATTATTGAGTGTTTTTGTTTTTTCTAACTCTGAAATAATCTAAATCAAAAAAAATTTAATTTATAATCAAATGCAATCAATCACTTACAAAACTTCTTTCATTTTCAATTTTTGACAAAAGTACTTTTTGTTCATTTGTTTTTAAATTGTTCTTGAAAATTATTTGAAAGGTCTGTTCTTATAATAACAATATTAATCTATTTTATATAAAGGAAAATACCTTTGTTCTCCATTTGTCAAATAGATCAAAACCTTGAAATTTAGTTTTTTAAAATTGTGATAGGAATAAAATTTTTAACCTTTTGTGTTCAAATTCTTATAAATTTCATTTTCATAGATTTTGTTTAATTCTTTGAGTGACTCAATTTGACTATTCAAGCTAAGGATGTTTATATTGTTCTGAAAAAAAGAAAAATTGGATAATTTTCGAAAAATAAGAAAAAAATTACCATTTAAGTTTTAAATTAAAATTTAAATATTTGATTTTGTAAATAAATATTTAAAGAAAACATTATTAAAAGTTTCCATTTTTTAATTTATTGTTTTTGGTTTTCTCAGAAATATTTCTAAGAGAAACAATTTTGTCATATCATTTTAGAACAAATGTTTTTACATTTTAATCTTTACGCTTCAATAAAAAAATTTTTCATCATGGATTATCTATATTATTTAAAAAAAAATTTAGCATCTCCAACATTATATGAGCCAAAACAAAAATGAATAAAACAAACAACGATTTCATGTCAAAAAACAATATTTTAAATCTCCATTTCATTTAGAAAATTTTGCTTACAAACAGTCAGTCAATTATTTATATTATTGTATTTTATTTCATTCCTTTAAATAAACTTCATATGATTTTGAGAAGAAAATCACAAAGAAGTTTTTTTCGATGTTATTATATTATGAATCAATCCCAAAACAAAAATTAGGAATTAATAAATTATTATAAATGACAAAGATATTATCGATATAAGGCTGCAATCTTCAAAAAAAATTCAAGTTTCTAATTTCTTTTTAATTCATTTCATGTCATCTTTTTTTTGGTTAAAGTTATTTTTCAAAAGAAAAAGATTTTGGTCATTTTAAGCAAAAGGCAATTTGATTAGAGTGTAATTACTGTAATTATAATGCAATTTCTTTTAATTTTCTTGACTATTTGAGGGTTTTTTTAATTTTAGCTGATTTTTTTTTTTTTTGGTACAAAAATCTTCTCAAATAAATTTCTTTTATTTCGAATTTAACTTGATTTTTCTTTACGCTTTCATTTGAGTCAGATTCTATAGATGATCCCCCATTAAAACTTGTTGAATTCAAACAGATTGGAGGTAATTTTTTCATTTTTCTTTCGTGAAATATTTTAATTTTTTGTAAGAAAAAATTAAATACAAGAAAATTAATTTGTTTAAAAAATTCACTCTTCATTCCTTTTTTGTCAAAAGATATTTATTAAAGGAAACATTTAGATTTTTTTTTATTTGAAAAACAATTTTAATTGAACGAAACGACCCTATTTGGCATTTAATTTTTTTTCTTTTTATAGTGAATTTCATTTATATTTAATTTTATAAATTTCCCAAAAGATCTAAAAAATTTATAATTTTTAATTAAAATTTAAAAATCCCAAATCCATCCGCCTAAAAAAAATGCTTTCAAACAAACCAGACCCAACCCTAGAACATTTGAACAAGTATTACTTTTTAACTCTATTCCCCCTCCCCAAACAAGAAAACTGATTATTTTATATAGTATTTCAACTTCTTCATTTTTGCATCAAAAAACTTCCACAGATGAACCTATAAAAAAAAAGTGGCTTTTTCCGAATAGTTTTTGGATTTCTAAAAAAGACGAGAAGCGAAATCATAAAAGAAATAATACCCCCTGCAAACGTTGGGGTCACAGCGTGATCTTATTTGAGAATCAGATGTTTTTGTTTGGAGGCTCTGGCAATAACAGCAATGCTCGAAATTGGGAGACGATTTATATCTTAAATTGTGAGACTTATGAATGGGAAAAGGTATGTCCGAATGATGCTTTGGGTACAAATACCCCTGAACCTCGTGATTCTCATGCTTGTGTGCGCATTGGTAATAATATGTACATTTTTGGTGGTAGCAATGGCGAAAATCCATTAAATGATATGTTCGCTTTTAATCTTGTCTCCAAAACTTGGAATAAAATTGACACTATAGGTGATATACCATCTCCAAGAGAAGGTCATTCAGGTGTGGCTTTATTTGATCGATATTTCTTTATTTTCGGTGGTTGGGATGGCAAAAATATCTTTCAAAATTGCTATTTGTTTGATTATATAACAAAGAGATGGAAGCTCGTTGAATATATTCTAGGAAGTGAACCTTTGCCTCGGGAAAGCCATTCTTGTGCTTTAATTCATGACACTATCTACATCTTCGGGGGACAAGGCCTTTCTATTAAGAAGAAAGAGACTTATTACAATGATCTTTTTAGATTTAAAATCAATATAGACAAAAGTTTAGAAAAGGTTTCTGGGGCTTGGGAGAAGCTTTCCAGCAAAAACGGGACCTATCCTTCCCCAAGAACTTCCCATTCAATTATTTCTTATAAAGACAGATTCCTTCTAGTAATAGGAGGGGAAGGATATAGTTCAAACAATGAATTTGTTGAAGTGGAAGAAAATAAACTCGTAAAAGAAAATGGCCAACATGAGAAAGTAATTCAAAATAGAGAAGAAAGTGATGAAGATGATGATAATCATCACCCTCCTTGTTTTCCAAAGTCAGATATTTGGATATATGATATTGAAGAATACACATGGAATTTGTTAGAGGTGAAAAACTCTGAGTTTTTCATGCCTAGATTCACTCATTCTTGTTCAGTTTATAAAGATTGTTTAATAATTTTTGGCGGTTTAAAGGATTTCAAAAACTCAATAGATGATTTGATGGTTCTTTGTTTAGAGGACAATGAACTCAATAAACCGATTCATTTATGCAGTTGTTGCAAGAAAATATTGAATTCTGAACAAAATAATGAAGAGCACCATGCTCTTGACAGTGAAAAAATAGAGCCAGGCATTAAAAAAATCGAGCCTATAACTGAGGAAAATGAGAACGAGTGTTTTGAATATAGCACAAACCCAAAACCATTTATTTCTCTCTCTTATCTACCCAAAATAATTAATTTAATTTCTTGGCCTTTAGCAGCTTTTGGTCTCTTCATTGATAATGCCTTGTTAATCAACGCCAAAGAAGTGAAAATTCATTGGGAAAAAAAATTCCGATGCTCTTATAACCCAGACAAAATCATTATTAAAGACAAAGAACATTTACAGAACTTTATAGTTGTTGAATATAGTGGCAATTTTGTTTATTTTAATGAGAGAGTTTGCATTTTAGATGGGTTTTTGAATTTTACTGAGAGCTCATTTGAGGAAGAGCAAAAGAATTCATTCTTTAATAATCTAAAATATGCAGGTTTGCGATTGGGAGAAGTGATATTTTTTGTGGCGAAAAAAGATAAAATAATAGAATTGTTCTATATGTCGACAGATTTAAGAATGAATCCTGATATTAATGATTATATAGTTTTTAATTGTTCTTGGAATTTTGAAACCAAAGAAATTTTTTCTTCTAGTTTCCATCAAAACAAAAAGTGCATTTTTGATAATATCAGTCATCTTTTATCAGAACAAGAAATATTAGATCTTCCATCAAATCTCACTTTATTTATCTTTAATTTAAAGAAAGTGGCTCTAAAAAATAAAAATGATATGCATTATGAAATCAATTACAATTTAAAGAATGATGATATTTGTCTTTTAATGCCGAAAATGCTAGAAGGTCCGCCCAACGACAATGTTTATTTCTCTCTGAGGCAATATTTGGAAAATTTCTATCTTAACCCACGAAATAATTCATTGGAAGTTTTATTGAATAATAAAAAAATCGTTTTCACTGATCATTTTAATGATACTTTTAATTTCGAAAATTCTGAAATTGCACAAGATTTGAAGTTTTTTTCAAAAAAATTTCAAATTTTAGCAGAGTTTGTTAATGAATATTCTGAAAATTGTAATAAAGGAAAAGAAGACGAAGAATTTAAACAAGTAGAAAACAATGTTGAGGTACCCAATAGCAATAGCATGAGTTTTGAAAAAACAAACAAAGAGAGAACAAAAGAATGTGCTAAAAAAGGATTGTTATTGTACCAGAATAATAGATTAATCAGAAAACTGAATGAAATTAAAATTAAGACATTGGATTGTAATTTCAAAAATCAAGGTAAAAGTTTGGTATTTTATGGGTATATTGAGCTGGTTCCTGAAATAACTCTTGATTTTTCCAAATCGGTAATATTTTATTTTGTAATTTGAAGATTTTCTTTCATTTGTTTTTGAAATAAAAACAAAATCTTTTTTCTTTTTCCCTAAAAAAAATTTAAAAAAATTTTATTGAAGAATATCGAAAATTTGGCTGTAAGAAATTGTTTTTTACTATCTTTGAATGATTATGTGAGAAGAATGAAAGAGGAAATAAGCAAAAACAGCAACAAAAAAAGAGAAGAAGATAGTGAGATGAAGAGTTTGGAACTACCATTACGAAAAAATTTAAATAAATGAAAAATTTTTTTCATGGTTGTATTGTAAAATTTTAGCAAATTTCCATTGGAAAAGAAGAGGAAAATTGTTCAATTTTAATATAGAATTAAAAAAACTTCTTTTGGAATACAAGCAAAAAAAAATTTATATTTATGAGAATTTATTTTCTTCAATTAGTTAATTTTTTAAAAAAACAAATAATAATTTTTCTGTTTGTAAATGGATTTTCCAGGTGAAAAAAGTGGAGTATGGCTTGTTAAGGGAAAAATAAAAAGGAAATCTCAAAAGAAAAAGAAAACTTTTCTTATTTTAGGTCCCCAATCACATTTACTCCTATATGCAAAAAAAAAGTCCTAATGAAGAGGTTGGATCAATGAATTTATCAGATGTAAATAAATTTTTATTTGAATTCGATTTATTCCGTGAAAAAAATTAAAAATATAGGGCACCTTTAAGTTGAAGGTTCCGAATGAGCCTTATAATATGAATTTGAAATTAAAAAAAAATCAAAGAGGGATGTTTTTAGTGAAAGAAAATCCAGAAAATTATGCCATTTCAGAACGAATCTCATTTACAGGAAATTTAATCGACAACAACAATCGTATATTAAAAGAATGGTTAATATATCAATGAAATAATTTAAGTGAATACACTTAATTTTGCGCAGAAGGAAGAAGAAGAAACAAAAAGAAGAGTGGTAATTATAAAATATAATAATTTATCAAAAGAACAAACAATTTTCAGGATAAAATCGATTTTCTTGATCAAAAAGCAGACACAAAAAAAATTGAAATTATTTTTCATGATGAACATAATGAGATTGGTGAGGAATTAATTAATTCAACTTTTTTCATAAAATATTAATCAAAATTTATGACAGTTAATGTGAAGAAAAAAATTGATAGAAGAGAAAAAATTTCAGAAGAAGAAATTTCTAATCGATTGTTTGAACTATTTCAAGACAAAAGATCTTACAACTTTCAGGAATTAAATAATGAATTTAATCAGCCCAAAGTTTTTTTTATTGAATTTTAATTAAATCAAAAAAAATTTCAAAAAATTTAGGCATATTTAGATAGTGTTCTAGATAAATTTTGTGAGATTGACAATAAACAAAAGAAGAAAATGTATCTTTTAAAGCCTGAATATAGAAAAAAATAAAGACATAAAATGAAATTGTAAAAATTAAAGAGAGAATTAACTTTGTTCATTTTATTAGTTTAATCATGCATAAACAAAAATCTTTAACTTTAACTCGAATAAAACAAAAAAAAATATGATGATTCAATCAAGTTTTGTGAATTTTTTCATAAGAAGCTCAACAAATTCATCTGCTGATATCTTTATAAAAATCTTCTTATAATCAAATTTATATTTTTATTTACTCTTCCATCTTGATTATTATCAGATTCTTGCAAAATGGCTTTCCAAGTGTCTTCATCCATAATTACACCTCCCATAATATTTTCCAATTCTTCTTTAGTAATAAATCCATCATTATCCTTTGAACGTTTTATAAATAAACCAGAAAGAAACAAAAGAAAATTACTGCATCAAACATTTTAAATGCTTGTTCCATTTTGCTTTTATTTAACAGATTTTCTTCATTCATCGCAGCTATCAGAAATTCAGTGAAATCTATCGCTCCGGAATCATTTGAATCAGCATCTGCCATTATTTGTTTAGCTAAATTTATAGCTTTTTCTTTTTGATTCTCTCCATAAATTTTCACGTATCCTTTAAAAAAAAAATACCATTTTATTATTTAAATTATTGATGTAAAATTGAACAAAGACCCTCTATTAACTCATCTAATGAGAGTTTACTATCTCCATCTTTATCTAAGGCTTTGAATGTTTTATGAAGCTCTTCTTTATCATTTTGCGTAAGAATTTGAGTTGCTATGAAAGTACATAAGGCAGATTGCAATTTGCTTTTTGCCTGTTTTAAAATAAATAAAGAACAAATTTTGATTAATTTTGATAAAAAATTATTGATAATGATAAAAATTTCAAATTACATGGAAGTTTCCTAAATTTTGCAAAACATTTGAATTTAAAGGATCATTCGGAGCATTTTTCTGAATCCATGGAAAATTTAACGCTGCAGAAGCGGAAATTCTTTTTTCGACATCAAAAGTAAGCATTTGTTTTATTAGGTTTTTCGCATCTTCTGATATTTTGGACCATTCCATTGCTTTTTATATGTTTTTTGTAAAAACAAAGATTCAATGAAGAAAATTACGATCAAACTCAAATTTCCCTAATTTAACTTTTTTCAAAATTTCTTCTTCAGATTTTCCTGTGAAGGGGGGATAGCCGCATAACAAAATGAACAAAATAATTCCACAAGACCAAACATCACATTTTTCATTATAATTTTTAATCAAAACCTCAGGAGCAATATAATAAGGCTTTAAATTTATAGTTTTTAATTTTATTTATTTAAAATTAAAAAAATTACAGTTCCTAATCGTTTTGTCATTTTAGTATTTTTTTCAAATTTTCTTGATGTTCCAAAATCTATAACTTTCAATATTGAGGAATTTTTTGAAGCAAATAATAAATTTTCTGGTTTTAAATCCCTTTTTTTTTTTATAAAATTTTAATGATCAGAATTTTTAGTTTGCCTATGAACAATGTTCAAAGAATGACAATAAACAACAGCAGATAAAATTTGTTTCATATATTCTGCAGCAATTTTCTCGGAAAAGTTAGACATGGACTTAATCTTATCAAACAATTCACCTCCTGAGCAATACCTTCAAAAAATATTGATTAGTTTTTATTTTAGTGCATAATAAAACCCACTCTGTAATCAAAAAATAATTTTCTTCATCTTGGTAAAGCTCATACAGTCGGACAATATTAGGTTGATCCAAATTTTTCAAAATATTCATTTCTGCAAACATTTTCGTTTCCTCTTCTTTCAACAATGAAGTTTTCTTCATCGATTTCATAGCTCTCACCATCCCTATTATAATCAAATTAAGTTTAAAAAGAAGAAATATTAAATAATTTGCCTGTAGTTTTGTAAGTAGCTAGGCTCACTTTTCCAAAAGCTCCTAAATACATAAAAAAAAATTAAATTTTTTTTTTTCTATTTTTTCTTAGAAATTAACCTTCTCCCAAAGTTTTTCCAATCGTATAATATTGATCAATGCTTCCTTTTTTTAAGGAGACGAAAATATCAGGACTTACCTTAATACCCAAAGAAGTATTGGTCCCTTTTTTTGTCGATGATTTTCTTTCCCCTTTTTCATCTTTGGAATAATTTGAATCGGTATGTTGAATTTTAGATACTGTTCCCATCCCATTCTCATTTGGCTGTTCGACGATTTGTTGTAAAACTGAATTTGATTTGATTTGTCCTTTTAATGCATCTGTGGAAACGCCTTCTTTTAGAGATTTTAATGATTGATTCTTGATGGTTGGTTCTTTTTCATCACCTTTGTTTTCGAAGTCCATTTTTTCATTATTATAATTTTCTGATTTTTGGACTGATATTTTTTTTTGTGCCATTGTGGTTTTCTTATCAACTTCTACAATCTGAAAAGTGATAGAAGATTGCTGAAGAGTTTGATTGGGTGTTTTGTTATTCGTAATAAATTTTAAGGTCTCACTTTTTTGATCTAAGTTCTTTTCGAATGAAATGGTAATCTCATTTTTTGAATTTTGAGCACCACCTATAAGTAAAAATTATTAAAATTGTTTAATAAAGAGAAAACCATTCAAAAATGGGGAAGTTGCACAGCAACCCATATAATTTTTAAAACTTTATAAAGTGAATATTTTTCTATAATATTAATTATTGGACTATTTTTTTTGTTGTTGCTATTTTTTATTTTTTTGGGGATGAAATTTTTTTTTAATGATTAAGGGAAATTTTTCAGAAAAATTAAATTTTCTTCAATTTTTTTAAAAATGTTTTAAAAAAAATTTTAAATGTTTTTTTTTGTTTCTTTTTAAAAAAGAAAAGAAACAAAAATTTAAATTTGATCTAAAATAACAAAATTATTTTAATAATAATTTAAAAAAAAACAAAAAACAAAGATTTAAAATTTAATATCTTTATCAGTTTATGTGTATATATCCCAAAATATTTCTGTTAATAATATAAATTTAGGACAAAACAAAAAATATCTTTATAAATAACAGGAAGGAACTATGTCAACAAAACAAGTAATAACATCATAAAGCCTTTCATTAATCCTAATTCCTTTATAGAAAGCCAAAGTAGTCGCACCACCAAAAGAGACAACCCCTAAAACAGGTCCTGTGAAAAAAAAGCTAGCTGAAAAAGAAGTATATCTCTATCATTCATTTCTTTTTCTTAACATTCAAATTAAAATTTAGATCGCTTTACAAGACGACAAAGCCACCAAGAAGCAAAAGCTTGAGCAAGGCAAGAAAAAAGTCAAAGTTCCAGAGCCTAGTTCAGATTCTGAGGAGTCTTCCGAAGAAGAAGTTAAACCAGTCGCAAAAGTTGTCGCAAAGCCAGCCAAGCAACAAGCAAAAGCTGCACCAACAAAAGCTGCCCCAAAAGTAGCCAAACTTGAAGAATCCAGCGAAGATTCAAGCGAAGAGTCTGAAGAAATTATTAAGCCAGTTCCAGCTAAAAAAGTCGCAGCCAAAGTGGCCCCTGTTAAAGCTGCTCCAAAGAAGGTCGAGTCAGTCGATTCAGATTCTTCTGATGAGGATGAATCACCTCTAAAAGTCGCCCCTGTTAAGACAGTCGATTCAGTTTCAGATTCCTATGATGATGATGATCCAGCTTTTGCTCCAACGAAAGTAGTTCAACCTGCACCTAAAGCGGCATCAAAAGCAACAAAAGCGGCACCAAAAGCGGCACCAAAGGTAGCATCTTCAGATGACAGTGAAGAAGATAGCGATGCAAGTGATGAAAAACCAGTCAAGGCAAAGGCAGTTGCAAAGAAAAAGGTTCCAGCCCCAGTTGCAAAGAAACCAGCCGCCAAGATCGAAGTTGAAGAAGACAGTGATGAAGAAGAAGAAGAGAAACCAGCCACCAAGAAAGCAACAACATCACAGGTGAAAAAAGCCAAAAAAGTAGAAGATGATGATGAGGATGAGGATGAGGAAGAAGAAGTTGCAAAGCCTGTAAAACAAGCACCAAAACCTGCTGCTGCTGCTGAAGAGAATGGCCAAGAATATGAGGCAAAGATCTTCGGACTCTCTTATCAATCAACAGAACAAGATATCAGAGAGTTTTTAAAGGATTGTGGACCAATAAACAACGTCAATGTTTTGAAAGACAGAAACACTGGCAAACCAAAAGGTATTTGCTTTATCAAATTCGGAACAGAAGCTGCTTTGAATGAAGCTGTCACTCTCAATGGATCTGAATTCATGGGCCGCTATCTTGAAATCTCAAAGGCAGAACCTAGAGGAACATTTGGTGCTCAAAAAGAAGGAGGCTTCAATCAAGGAAATGGTTTCAATAGACCAGCTGCGCCTGCTGGTGACTCATCAACCTGTTTCATTGGCAATTTGAGCTATGGCACAACCGTTGAAACTCTCAGAGAATTCTTTGAAGATTGTGGACCAATCGTCGATGTGAGAATCGCAATGGATCGCAATACCGGCGAAGTAAATTTCCAATAAAATTCAATTAAAATTCATATTTATTAACTTTCTAGCCAAGAGGTTTCGGACATATTGATTTCCAAGACAAAACAGGAGCAGAAAAAGCCTTATTAAAATCTGGTGAACAAGTCGATGGACGACCACTAAAAGTTGATATATCAGCTCCTAAACAAGGAGGTGGCGGCGGCGGCAGCTTCGGAGGCGGCCGAGGAGGTGGCCGAGGAGGTAGCCGAGGAGGTGGCTTCAATAGAGACAACGGCGGTGGATACGGTGGTCGAGACAATGGTGGTTACGGCGGTGGCCGAGGCGGCGGTGGATTCCGTGGAGGTAAATATTAAAAAATAAATATAATGTAAAAAAACATTAATTTTGGAAAAAAAAGCAAAATGAAAAAAAAAAAATTGATTGAAAAATAATTAAACGTGCTTAATGCTCATTTTTTTTTTAATTTTTTTTTTGTAATTAAAAAATTTTTTCTTAGGCCGAGGTGGAGGAAGAGGCGGTGGACGAGAGTCCATTTTGACAGAAAATGATAAAGCAGCCAAGAAAGGAACCATTGTTCCCTTTGAAGGCACTAAGAAGAAACTGTGAAATAATATTTAAAGAAATAACACAACAATATTATTATATTTAATATGGTTTTTATTTTTAATGAATGAATGAATAGCCATCATTAAAAATTAGAAGTTTAGCAAATCCCTTTGAAAAAGTTCATTTTTAAATTTTTATAAGAAAATTCATTCTAATTAGACAGTGATTATAAAAAAATTAATTTTTTAAAATTGCTCCATATTATTTAAGGATAAATTATTGAGAATTTAATCTAAATTAAAAATTTTTTACAAAGAATTCATGAATAAAATTGAACTTGATGAACAATTGAATCCATTGCCTTTGAGTGAAAATCCCATTGAATCCCCTCCGATGGAAGAGATAAAAGAAGAAATTCAAGAACAAAACAATGAAGCCCGTATCACATGTCAATTTAATCCTCTTCTTTTTAATGAAGAAAAAGGCTCTTCAGAATCCAATATTGAACTTCCTTTAAAATTTATGGATATTTTAAAGAATTTGATCGTTTATAAAATCCCATTAATATTACTGATGATTTACATAATTCTAGTGAATAATTATGTGACATTAACATATTTTATCGTCGGACTCTTTCTAATTAATTTAGAATTTGAAAATTATTATATGAAGACAGATCTAAACCCTTTGAATATCCCTTTAAGAAAAAATAATCCACCACAGTTTCGAAGACTTAATTTCAAATTATTCATTTTCGCTGTTTTGAGCATCATAACACTTCTTTTATTTATTATCAAAGTGATTTATTTAGTTTTATTGATGTTTGACCCTCTATTTCTTTCTGAACTTAGTGTTTCCTCAGAATTTTTGGAAAATTTCGATATATATGTTTATGAGAAATTTAAAACAAAAGATGTTCTTTTAACTCTTATAC
>JFJP01041102.1_pt1 | contig 16974 bp, 2 predicted proteins | sample 431651 | NCBI WGS metagenome assembly JFJP01 (sample SAMN02602958, study PRJNA72255) | Microbial mat metagenome, whole genome shotgun sequencing project. | biome: fresh water; feature: sink hole; material: water; isolation source: purple microbial (photo- and chemosynthetic) mats found in... | reverse complement strand
GCGGATGCAGATTGGAACAAATGGCTACCAAACCCAATAATCGGTGCCCTCCAAGGCGAGAGTTATTCCCTCAAAACTCTTGCCCAAATTGGCCATCGACCTCAAACGGTCTGCTCGCTGGATACCGGATCTCCCTACTCCCTCCTAAGGTCGGACACCTATTTCACCCACTTTCGGGAACTCCCCAAAAGAGACACCAAAGTGCAGTTGTCAGCCTACAACGATCAGGAACTGACGATGATTGGTGAAATCGACCTGCCTGTGACAGTGGGAGCCGCTCAAGCAACAGTCCGATTCCTCATAACCGACGGAGGACCATACCCAGCTGTGCTAGGAATGGACTGGGTCCAACTGGTTGGCCCCATTCAAATCAATCCGACTACAAACACACTGCAGATCGGTAAGAGGCAACCACACCCACTCTATCCTGCACTTCCAACGACTCGCTGGCCACTCCTCCTAACGGAAGACATAATCATTCCCGCCAGGTCGCGAATGATCGTCGAAGCAAAACTCCCAAAATGTTTCGTGCTGGGCACGTTAATCAACGTTGAAGGCGCCCCCGAACTCCATCGCCATAAGCGAATCTTCGTTGCTCACTCACTCCACCAACCAGACGAGTATTCAATTCTCATTGAAGTACTCAACACTATGGAACGAGAAAGGCCATTAAGCATTGGAACCCTAATGGGTCATGCTCACCTGACTGGCGACGAAGAAACTCCCATAGAACAGCTCGAAGATCGAGCGGATAAAGTCCCAGAGGCCAATGACCTCTGGAATGGATACCTCCACGATTCCGATCGGCATGTAAATGCCCTTCAACAGTCACCTACCTTAGAGGATCTCCAACCTGACCTCCCACCAGGCATCAGTTTCACTGACAGCGACATGACCGACGAACAAAAAGTTCAAATGGCCCAGTTGATCATCCGCTTCAAAGATGTTTTTGCCTCACACCCATTCGATGTTGGCAATTGCGACGTTGTCAAAGTCCAAATTGACACAGGTGACGCCAAACCGTTTAATCTCCCAAACCACAGGACTCCTGAGGCGTACAAGAAAGTTGCTCAAACATTCGTTACCGATATGCTGAAAGCCGGCATAATCGAACGAAGCAACAGTGCTTACGCCAGTCCAATCCACATTGTGATCAAGAAGGACGGAACTCCCAGATTCACAGTGGACTTCAGACGCCTCAACAGAGACACCAAACGAGATGTCTATCCACTCCCACGAATTGACACAACATTGGATATGTTGTCCAAACGTCGTTACATGACAACGATGGATCTCAACTGGGGATTCTACAATCTTGTCATCGAACCAGCTTCACGAGAGAAGACTGCCTTCAGGGTTGAAGGGGGTCTTTACCAGTTCGTCAAAACTCCCATGGGATTATCAACATCCCCTGCCGTTTTCCAACGAGCGATGGAAGTCATCCTGTCCGGCATTAACCAAGTTCTCTGCCTGGTCTACATGGATGACATTATCGTCCCATCAGCAACATTCCCAACTCATCTGATGGCATTGGAGAAAGTCTTCCAAGCCCTCCGCATTGGCAACATGAAACTTAAAGGTAAGAAGTGCCACTTCGCTTGTAAGGAACTTCTCTTTTTAGGTCATATCATAACGGCCGAGGGAATCCATTTGGACCCCGAAAAGCTTAAAGCTGTTGCCCAATTCCCAGTTCCCACAGATGTGCGAATTCTTCGAGGATTCCTTGGCTTAGCGAACCACTATCGACGCCACATACCGTCGTTCGCTCGGATCGTAACTCCCCTTGTCCAACTCTTGGAGAAAGACCAACCCTTCGTGTGGACAGAAGTTTGTCAAAAGGCCTTTGTCACACTGAAGGCGTTTCTCCTATCTGACCTGATCGTCACTATCCCAGATTTCTCCAAACCCTTCTATCTCCATGTCGATGCATCTGGCTACGCGATCGGCGCCTGCCTAATGCAGAAAGATGACAACGGCCTCGACAAGGTGATCTCCTACAACAGCTTCAGCCTCAACAAGGCTCAAAGGAACTACATCATCACCAAACGAGAGTTCTACGCCATCTACAGGGCGATGCGACACTATCGTCCCTACCTGCTTGGAGCCGTTGGAACTGTGGTTATAACTGACCACAGCCCTCTCACAACGATCCAGACGAATCAAGGCGAACTGTGTTCAGCACAGATGATCAAGTGGCTGTCGAACTTGGAAGAGTTCGACTACACGATTGTCCATCGTGCAGGAAAAGACCACTACGTGCCGGACACGCTGTCTCGCTTCCTCCCAACAGACGAGAAACAGCCAACTCCTCCCCTAGCGGACATGGAAGAATGGCTGAAGGAATACCACCCAGATATCAAACTCAACTCTGAAGGAGCAGAAAAGATTCGGAAGAAGATGAAAGGCCTCAAGCGAAGCCGATCCCTTCCACCAATCAAATTCTCCAACCCTCATCACGAACAGTTGAAGAAGGACTTCTACGATCAAGAAGAAAAGGCCAAACAATCCGAGCCTAAAGAGGGTAAAAAGTTCCTCCGACATTTCAAGTCTCTACTGGATGTCAAAGATCGTCCAGATGTGGCTGACTTACACCCACCAGTTCCCCCAGTGGTAGGCGCAATAATCGACTCGAATGAGTCTGCCGAAGCTGTGATACAAACGCCTCCAATTTACCTCACGCTGGCGACTGAACTCCCACCTAGACCGGAAACCCCGGTTCCTCCACCAATCGACTCCTACAAAAGGGCTTCGACACAACCAGTCGAGTCGAAGGACCCAATCAAGCGAGTCAAGAAGGATCTCTTCGGAGTCAATCCCAAATCCAAGAAATCCACCATGGGCAGCATACAGGAGCAAACCCCAACGCTTCCCAAACTCACAAAAAAAGAGCTCAAGAAGGAAGAGGTACGCAACCGACGATTGGCTCTATTCGAGGAACGATTCAGCGACACCCAAAAGAGAGGCCGACGTTCACTCGGTATACCAGATACATACCTGGGCGCCATCAGTCGCTATGATATCTCCAAAGCGCATAAGGAACGCCTCGAAGAAAAGGCGAAAACCAAAGCGGCCAAACGACAGAGGCCCGACGAAACACTACAGGTGGAACGTGCCGATCATATATACAGCCAACCAACAACCACAACGGTACTCCCAGGCATCGAAGAGACTTTCTTCTCTCCCAATAAGAGACCTAAGAAACTCCTCTTTGACCCCCGGGCGATCACACCACCTGCGTCTCCCACATATCATACTCTTCAGCCAGTCCCGCTATCAAGTGATGAAGGCCAGCAGCCATTCCCTAATGGACTTCCACCACTTGACGACTTCATCTGGTCTGAAGACCCAACACTCCCAACTTCGCTGCCCCGCGCTTACACTTCAACTCCAAAACCTCCAACAATGGGTGCCATTTTGAGCAAAGAACAGCCACCTCCACGGCCAGTGTTTTACCCACCTCCAAATGGCCCCAGAATGACTATGAAGGAAGTCAGAGTCTTCCATCAGTCTCAAGCTTACTTCTCCAACGAAGATTTGCTCAAGCGACGCAGCCTGGGCATTCCTGACTCCTATTTAGGCCCCGTGGAAAACTTTCGTCCCCACAAGATCCGACCAAACACGACTCTAATCGTACCGGAACTGACAAACGCGCCACCCAAAGCTCCTTATGTGCGACCCACATTAGCCCAAATCTTCCGGAAACAACCAAAACCACCAAACATGGGTGGAATCCTGGATCGCACCTACGCCACGGCAGCTGGACCTATGACCAATCGCCCCCCAACGTCAACAGTCTTCGACCAGTTGTTCACAAAAGAACAAAAGGCTGACCGACGAGCTCGTGGCATTCCAGATACCTACATGGGCCCCATCGAACGATTCAAACTTCGACAATACCAGACTGAGATGTCTCCAAGGTTTATGCGTCGACCTCCCACAACGGATCCAATCCCAATTCGTTCGGTCATTGGTGGCCTAGAGGACACCAACCCAACGTTCAACAAAATGGATCCGATGAGCTATTTCAAGCCTGAATACATCCAATCAGGCCACATCCAGAAAGTCCCAGATTTTCTGACCGAAAAGGAGCGGGCGGCGTTCACTAATAACGCCAAAGTCATGTATGACCACCCAGAGTCATACAGAATCGCCCACAACGGTCAGTTGGTCATAGAAGACCGAGAACACAAGTGTCTTTATGACTCGGACTCACTCCCATCAGTCACGGCAATGGATCTCTCGACACTCCCATGGTCGTCGAAGAAATTCGACCTCAACTACGACCCAAATGTGCCACCACGGCCAGATCCAGTCTGTATCGTTACAGAACCCGAAGGGCCTCTGGAGACGACCGACAAATGTCCTACATGTGGTAAACCCGAGGATTTCTCCAAGCCAGAAGCCTGGACACAGTGTGACAACTGCGACCTTTGGTTCCACGTCGAATGTACCGACTTCGTGCCGGCAAAGGACCCACATGACGACAAGATCGACCCTTGGTACTGTCAGGAGTGCAAAGACAATCGAGTGATCCTCCCACCTGACATGGTTCACCAAATTTACACCAACGAACGAGCCAATATGTGGCTGCAACTCACAAAAGCCGACTTGGCCCAAAGACAGGATAACGATTTGGAGCTGTTCTGTATGAAACAGTTCCTGGAATTCCACAAACTCCCAATCCCCATGCCAGACGAAGTCGTGAACAAACACGAGCGCTCGTCAAGGAACTATTTTCTGGAAAATGACATCCTCTACAGGATCGTCCAAGCCAATAAACCTGGCCAACTCAACATGACGGTAAACGTCATTTGTGTTCCAGAATCACTCCAGAAAATGGCCATGGAACTCTGCCATGTTCATCCCATGTTTGGTGGCCACCTGGGTAATTTCAAAACCTACGGAAAGGCCATCGCCCTGTTTGACTGGCCCTGTATGCGTCGGGACATAAAGAACTTCTGCATGTACTGTTTCAAGTGCCAAGCCAGAAAGCTTTCCTCCCACAATCGCCACGCGCCACTACAACCAATCGTCACCAGTCAACCTGGCGAGAAATGGGCAATGGACTTTGCAGGTAAGTTCACTCCCACAAAAGCCGGAAACCTCTACATACTCACATTTATCGACCTATTCACGGGTTATGCTGAGTGTTTCCCGACTAAAGACCGTACCGCTGAGACAGTCGCAAAACTCTTCATAAATGAGATTGTCTCTCGCTACGGAGTCCCTCATTATCTCCTATCTGATCAGGGACCCGAGTTTGTCTCCAAACTTTTCTCCCAAATCTGCATGATGGTCGGAACGGTCAGAATAACGACTGCAGCCTATCACGCACAGTCCAACGGGAAGTGCGAACGACACCACCGTACCCTCAATAATATGCTGGCCGCATACGTCAATCAGGCACATAACAACTGGGACGAGATGTTGCCATTCGTCAAATCTGCGTACTGTAACGCCCCACACGCCTCAACCGGCTACACTCCACATGAACTTATGTTCTCTCGGCCAGCCCGACCACCCACAGCCCACCTGTTATCTACATCGGAGATGTCAATGGCCGAACAAACCGACTATGTCACCAACGCCAAGCAACGGATGGAAGAAGCTTATGCAATTGTCCGTGGACAAGTCGCAAAAGCTCAACAACGGCAAAAGGCTCATTATGACCTCAAAGCCGGTCTGGACATGCTTAATGTTGGCGACTTGGTTCTGGTTCAATCCGATGTCAAAGCCCGAGGGCAATCCAAGAAATTCCTGTCCAAAGGAAGTGGCCCCTACATAATCACCCATGTCTTCGAACCGGCCAATTACAATTTGGCCCGTCTTTACGAGGCGCCCCGGAAAAAAAACTACATCGTACGGGCTGCCCGTGATCGACTACATCTCCTCAAAATAGCCCCTTACGAACGACAAGCGTATCGGGAACAAATTGATCGTCGACTCAACGACCTCCAATCTTACGTCCTCAAATATGGCGAAATTCTAATGCCAGACGAAGATCCCGACGAACCAATCTCGTACCCACTTGGCAAGCCAAAAGTGCCGTTGACAATAGACATATCTGACGAAGATTTGTCCTCTTCACCGGAAATGTCACCTAATACTTTCGGCACGCCAGATAGCAACAGATCTTCGACATCCCAAGTCTCCGGCTCATCAGTGGATTCGAGCCCACAATTCAACGTGTCAATGACCAATCCTGACATAGACATGGCTGAAGTATCACCCCCACTGCCGTCACCGCCACCAGGATTGTCTTTACCAGACTCTCAGGCAGACGCCAGTGAAATACCTTCCACTTCCACTGCAAAGATCCCATCACTGTCCCCTATACTGCCAGCCAGTATAGCTGACGAAGTGGTCGGATCCCTCCAAGTCTCTCGACTTTTTCTCAAGGATTCATCGGGATTTGTACTCCCAACTTGGACCCAATATGCCCAGGTTAACCGATGTTATCCCCTAACTCAAACTCGCTATCTCCCAAATGAGAAATACAACGCTCAGCTACACATCTACACTGGCAACATCGTCGACCTGCATGTAGATGCAATCGTCAATGCCGCCAACTCTAACCTACGAGGTTGGAAAGGTGTAGCAGGTGTGATAACAAGAGCAGCAGGCCCGCATATGCAAAAGCAATGCGACGCCCTTGGCCAATGTCCAACAGGTGAGGTTCGCCTCACCACTGGATGTCTCCTACCGGCCAAATATATCATACATGCGGTCGGACCTCAAGGCAGACACCCACAATTGCTTGCCCAAATACTTGCTATGTGCGTCGCTAACGAATTCAAATCCGTGGCGATTCCGTGCATTTCTACTGGTTTGTTTGGGTATCCAAATCGTCCGGCAGCCCACGTTGCTCTCAGCGCCATCAGAGATTGGCTGGATCTTCACCCAACTGATCTCCAGATCGTCTTGTGTCTGTTCCACATCACCGACAGAGTCCTGTACGAACAGTTTCTCCTAACCTATTTCCCCCTTCCCTACAACGAAGTCCAGATCGCTACGGCGACTGTTCAACAACGACTCAAAAGTCTCCAGTTGAACAAAACGCGACGATCCGATGCGGTTGAAATTCCATCAGACACTGACGACAGTCACCTGTCTCCCCCCAAACTCAATTTCAACGCCATTCCGTTCACACCTAAGTCCCCAGCGAACAACTCTCCTCCCATAACTGACGATCGGAATTTTCAGCTCAGCATACCGCCATTCGATACCCGTTGGATGAATGAGACGGTTGTGTCACCCACACAGGTGTCACCTCCAAAACCGATCCTCAAACGACAGCAGAGCCAATTAACTCCGGACGCAGAAATAGAGGAAATCAACAAAGTGGAACGAACAGCCAAACGGCCAGACCTTCGACCAACAACGCCTCGAAGGTATGTTGAGTTCTCACTCCCATCAAATGATCAAGCCCAAGTCCTTCAGGACTTTGAGCTTGATTAAATGGAACTCCCAAAAGCTTCACAGCTACTATATATATTGTACTTACTTGTAATCAGCTCTACATTCCATAACTACGGCTTACCCACTTAGGTGTACTGTAACTTACTTCCACTTACGTCATTCCTATGTACTTTACATAACTAGGCATAACGCCCTGTGCTCATGTTCAAAAGGGTCTAAACCCCCGTGTATACAGTCTACTCTAAAAACATTTTTAAAGTTACGTAAGGTCCTGTCTACATAATGCCTACGTTAACTGCCCTACTGTGTTAGTCGTGTGCATAAAATGTTTATTCCTACAGTCATATATTGTGTGTCTGCGCATAACCTGCGAAACTCCCAATTTTCAATTCGTCCCAATTGGCATTCACATGTGCCATCCCCCTACGATGCAAATTTGCTCCCACAATTCCTCCCGTACTGACTGCGGAGTTGAGAATTCTTCCCGCCTTCAAAACTGGTCTGAGTCAGCATTCTACTATTGCCCAACAGCCCAGCCGTGTTACAGCTGGCAAATCCCCACTTTGTCCCCGTTAGACTCCCATGGAAGTGTCTTTCCACAGCTAATCCGTTACACATCAGTTCGCTGATGTCTTCGGTTGGCTTTTCTCCCAAAAACTGTGTGGAAAGTGAACTCCAACCGGCTAACTAATGACGAGTTTATTTGCAGGAACTCCCCAGCTTTTAGCCGTCGAACTCCCAACGCCCAAAGATGACCTCCATGTCCAGTCAGCCAGAACGAATGGACACCGATGGGTTCGCTGACGCCGCAGTTCAAACTGACCCACCAGTGGAGCCGATGGAAATTTCTCCAATCAAGGCGACTCCCAAGGTCTCTACGACCACCACTCAAACTCCCAAAAACCCACCGGTCACCACGGTTGCCACTCAAACCGAACCGCCACCGGAACCGCTGGGAATGGTTGTTACCATCATGGGTGGAATGGCGCATGTGGCTCAAATCCACTGAGTCCCTCAACGGCACTCCAAGTTACGTCCGTTCAGCTTATCTGAGGACCCCAACATTTGCTCCAAAACTTGGCTACATCCAAACCTCTGCCGGTATCGACCTCAAATTGATCTGATCACCAATCAGATCCCGTCTAAAATAACCCTGGCTAATCCCCCGGATCTCTACTGGAATCTCCCATACTAACTCAAAAACCCCCCGGCACTAACCAGCTAATAGCTTACTGTATCTCCCCTATGTGTAACCCTACACCCCACATTCTGCACTCGTATGTGCCTTGGAAAATTACAGGTCGACTCCCATTGAAATAAAAACTACCGTAACACCCAAGTGTTTCTCAAAATGTTTCTCAAATTGAACTCCAAAAGTAGCGAAGGCTAATTGAAATGTCTGTGCTAAGATGTTTCTTTCAGCTTCTACCCGGTCGGACATTCAAGGTAAGTTGATCACTCAAACGGTCATCATTCCTATGTGCCGGCCACCCACATACCTAAATTGGCAAACACCCAAGATTCTCCGGATTGTGCATAAGAGTCTATTTTGTGCCAACATAGCAGCTTATTTTTGTTGTGATTTTTTGGCGACCTCCTATGGCTAATGAAATAATCAGCCCGTCTACAGCTGACTGATTCTCCTCCGTTTTACAATTTTTGGCTCTTACCTACCTCAAATTTTATCCCCCTTCCTATCTACAGTCCTACTGTAGCTCATGCCGGTTCCTATGAAATTGTGTGTCTCCCTCATTCCCCTGTTTTATCGTTCCGGCAGTGCAGCTTCAACTGTACCGCTTATCAATGGTGTGGCGGCCCGTCAAAGTCTCGTTAGAGACTAATTACTACGGGGCCGAAGTTTTCAACTTTCTCCCACACTCCACTGGCCAATCGGAGTGACACAACAGCTGAATGGAGTGACCCCCTAAACCTACACACTGGCCACGCGCCAGCAGCCGATTACACCTAACTGGCCATTCAACTCCTAATTGTCTGTTGACTTCTCCTCCCACTTACTACCTGACTCCATTCAAGGGGAATTGGACGGATTCCACCCAAATTATCTCCCAAAATCCCTCCGATTATCCCTCAGGTGGCGACTGTTAGCTAACCATTTGGACTTCAATATTTTCAGGGTCTCCCAAGGTCTCCAGCTTATCAGCTTATCTCCCACTTGTGACTCCCACCTATCAAGATGAACTCCTACGCAGCCGCCATCAGTCAGCTCATTCAGGCCTTCGCCGCCCTGTCCATCTATGACCCAATGGAAGTCGATGTCAACCTGGATGCCAACCCACCTGTGGCCACCCCAATGGACCTGGATGAACCTCAGTTCCACCCAGAGGAGATGGAAATCGACGCTGATCCAATGGTCAACAGCCCGACTCCCCTTCCACTGATGGTCATTCAGGCGACCTTCCAAATGTCTTGCGATCTGGTCATCACCTACAGTCCCCAGTGAACTCCCAATGGTCAGATCAGCCGGATCCCTAGACGAACTGCTCAACTCCAATGCCTCTCCCTTGGCTTTGTACAGTCAACTGTGCCTCAGTGGTTTGTCTCCAACGGTCAAAACTCCTCAGTGAGTCTGTAACTCCCACATGTGCATAAGTGCCTCCCAAATATGCTGTAAATATTCAGCTGTTCCCCGGTAGTCCCGTGTACATTTGCAAAGTTCTACGGTCGGTCGGATAACTCCCAAAATAAATGTGTCAATCCTTACCAGTTTTGACTCATTTGGAACTTCCAACCTACAGTAACCTGCATGTGTCTCCCACATTCGTTTCAGCTTCATTTCGGTTTCCAATGAGCTTCTGATGCTCACCTCTACAGCCTTGGAAGGAATCCGCTCAGCATTGGACTGGAGCCAAAATTCCCCTCATGTGTCGACCATCTTGAACCACCAATGATCCTCTACACTGGCAATCTAGGATGTCCTTGGCGTTTAAGTTCTCCTACGGTCCTTCCATATCAGTTATGCCGTATTACCGCTGGTTTCTCACTGTCAGTAACTCCCCCTGGGCGCTGACTATTCCCTGTCAGTAACACCCCCTGGCCGCTGGTCTATCCAACCAGTAATCCTTTTTTGGGCGCTGATATGTCACTACCAGTAACTCTCATAGGGCGCTGATAATCCTTTCCACATTGGCGAATGATCTCCCTTCCAAGCCCTTAAGCGATTGGAAACCAGCTGAAACAGCCGTGGCTACAACTACCGTAACCCCACAGCACTTAGTTGGCAGCACAACAACTTCTTCCCACATTGGCTATCCTCCACATTGCGATCTTCTCGGCATTCAAACGCATTTAGCTGTCAGATCGGTTCCAATATCGACTCTGATCAATGGCCTTCGATCTCCTTCCATTGGCCGATCGAGTATGGCCTTAAAGACTCGCATACAGCCATCCAGTGGCATCTCAATTGGATAATTCCCACAGTCTTATGCGCATAGCGCCTCAGTAATGGTCTCCCACACAACATAACCTGTTGAGAAGTACTTGGAATGCCTCTGTATTCTAAGTAGTCTCCCCTAAGGTGTCATTCGTCACCAATTGGGTTGGGTAGAGGCGACACGATTTGGTTATATCTCGCCAATAACCGTTAGCGAGTCTGGCAAACTCCTATAAAACCAAATAACTCCCTGCCGTCCATTTAATGCGAAGCATAACCATTATGCCTAGCCCCAACCTATACCTGTCACTTTGCTCATGTCTCAAACAGTCATATTTGCCTTTCCTAACGCGACACCTACCTATAGTGGTGTTGTCTGCGATGCTTTTTCATCTCATTTGGCAATGAGATTCTCCTCAGATGATTACTGTCATCAGTGATCCACCTGCTTCTCTCATCTAGCCGAACGTTTTGAAATGTTTTATGGCCCCAAGGCCAAATGGCATCAACAGGCGAACTCCCAAAAACCTCCCCTGCTGAGATTACCTAACCCCTCTGGTCAGCTCAGATTTCTCTCTGGTCCCAAACAGACCGCAATGCCACCCCAACGGCATTCCTCCCCCTTACACCAGTGATTAATTGCCCCTTGGCTATTCATCACCTCTGGCGAAAACACCTCGAGTGAGATGTTTCACAGCCGCACGTGTCTCTCTCCACTGTAGACCTACAGTTACACAGACGAGCCGCGGCGCCATTGTGGCCACCAGAGTGGACTCCACTCAGCAGTCTCATCAATCACCTATCACCTCCACAAGTGATCACACACAACACCGCCGACCAGAACCATCGGCAAACCTACAAAAGACAGCCAGTCAGCCAATGGGACTATCAATCAGCTTCGGACTCCCACCTCAACTGTCCGATGGCCAATAGCATTTCTCCCACTAAAGCTAATTGTTGTCTCCCACCAATCTCCCACAGACCAAACCCATCTGGACTTTAACAGTCTGATGGATGAGGTTATTTTGCCCCTCCGTCAGTTCCCTAAGTGTTTGTGCATTTCTCACTCACTCAAACTGTCGGTTTCCCTCTCATTTTTGTTTTGCAAGCCTAAATGCCATCCTTATCTTACTTTTCCCAGCCTTTTCAGCCGCCTGTAAGCCACTTTATAAGCCTTTGCACCCCTCAGTGGTTTTCAGTTGCACGTTAAACTCCCGCTATAACCACTCGCGTTTCCCGCCAAAACTCCCAGTTTGTTTGCACTCGCGTACACTTTTATCGGGCGTACGAGCGGCTGTGTACAGCGTTTAACCACAAACAGCGCCGCACGCTCGTTACAACATCACTTTGTTGTCATTACAACACAAATCCCCCCAAATTCACTCCTGTGTGTTTGCGGTATCTGTCAACTTCAACACCTCAAAATTGGGTTTCCCCCTCATTAATCACTCCTAAAACTCCCACATTCGCGTGTCGGATCACATCTCCTACGGTCCTACTGTAGTTTTCTCCTAATTAATGTGTGTTGCTTCCCTTTCAGGATTTGTGTATGTCCCAAGAAGAGCTGAATACTCTTGCGAAGGCCATCCAACAACTCAACATTGCTTATGCCCCTCTCGCTTACTCAAAAATGGATCTGGAATCGCTACCGCCGAATGATCTGCGACCCCTCAGCGGCAACCACGAGGCGTTGGCTCCTCCTAAGACGGATCCGAGCGATCATCAAACGCTACCGGATGCGACGGTCCACTCCCCTCAGACGGAATCAGCAGATCCTCCCAACCTTCAGCGGGATCAGCCCTCTTCCGCTCAACAGGACTCACAGGTACCCAGAACTTACAGGTCTATTGGCTCAGTCCACTCCCTCCCCCACTTCTACTGGTACCCCAAGTCCTCCGACGAGCCCTCCTCGGACTCCACTCTCACAGCTTCAAGTGACTCACTGGCCAACTCCGACTCAGCCGTTATTCCCAACCTTATAGCTGAGTCACCCAACATTCCTCCCGAATATACAGTTCTCCAAACGCGACAAAGTCCCCCCGGACCTACTCGTTACCCCAATCTACAGTCTTTGGCTTACGTAGAAATACGGAAATTCCCCAAACTACCTCAAGACCCAAGATCTCTCCCACTACCAAAGATCTCTCAGGATCCAAATTGTCCCTCTAACAATCCTCCGCTCACGGAAACCCAAATTGAGCAGATTAAGGATGGGATGAAACCAATTTTGTTTCAGGCAACTCTCCCAGCTCTCAGCATTGATGTTGTTGAGCCGCAGAGTGTCTCGAGTGCGACCCACTCCCATCCGCAGGACAGCAAAGCAGTGGTGATCTACAGTCCCTACAGTCCCACTCGCTGCCAGTTCAATCCCCCATCTGTGGATTCCAGTCTGTCTGCGATCAGTCCGTATCAGCCAGACGCTGATGCCTCAACCGATGTCTCAATGGCCGAAGCTGTTCAGCTCGTCCAACAGGCCGATCGACGACCACAGATTCCGTCACCAGACGCCATCTCACCTCCAAGTGGTCAGCCCTCACCAGAGTTCTGTCTGGCCCACAATCGCAGTTGTGCGTTAAAGCTGTCTCAACTCATCGAACGCCAAGTCGATGATCAATTCCTCAACGGCGGAGAAACTATCCCTAAAGAAATCTTCGTCGATCCACGAATGCTGCACATCGGTCAGGAACTCCTCGATGCTGCAGGCATGCAGCTACTCTACCAACTGAAATTGCCAGCTCACCTCAAAGATCCCACAGCCCATCTCGTCGCTGTCGACCGAGCTAAAGTCACTGACCTGCAGGATCGCTTGGCTACGTTGGCCCGGAGTCTTCAAACTACCCCCATTCAGGTTCAACCCGAACCCTTTGGCAATCTGCAATCGATGCCATCGCCTCCAGCTGACCCTCGTACGGTCCCCTTCCAAAGTGCCACGCTGACTCCTGATCAGGTCGACTGTATGCTGGAAGCTGCCCACACCCTGTTGGGCCTCCTTCAGGCAGAACAATATGCCGACACCATCACCCGCAAGTCAGCCGACTGCCCAACAATCAACGTAGACAAAAGGCTGCTGGACCTGTCTGAAGACCTTCTCGCGGCCATGGACACCCATCAGCCGTACATCTTGGTCCTCCCAACTGACCCCAGTCAAACCCAAAAGGTTCCAGTCCCCCGACTGTTGCTGGCGGACATCATGAATAAGTTGATGGAACGGCAGCTCACTGGCCTTTACAGCCCTGACATAACTGCTACAGAGCAGCAGAGGAACCCCCAACCCCTCGGACAACTGCCCAAACTCAGCCAGCAGGACACTCTGCCACTTCCTATGGAGACATCTGAACTCCCAAATGCCCATGTGCAACCGCGAGTGGCCACTCCAGATGTTCCAGCTGACGAGGTTCTCATTATCGATGAGGCCTTCCCCTCACTCGACTCTGCCATGGATGAACTCCAAAATAATCTCGATGGGCTCGACCAACAGAAACGGGAATGTGAGACCCGCATGGCCGCTCTGACCACCAAACAGGCAGCCATTGAGGACGCCACCAAAAAAATTGGCGATGTTGTCCGTGCGCAAGCGGAGGTCGTAGCTAAACGCCGACCGGAACAAGCCCGACTGCCAGCCCCATTGCCACCGTTGGCCGAGGACTTTCCAACTCGGGCGGACGCCTATATCAAAGGACTCCCAAATACAGCCGCCTTGGCACCCCTCAAACAACTCTCAATGCTCCGCCGGAGCCCTTCTGTCATGCGGGCCCTGTACAACAACCAAATCAATCCACTTCCATGGGAACACCCAGAAGCACTTATCAGTGCCGTGGAAGACTGGAACCAATATGTCATAAGAGTGATAGCCGCTGAAATGCCTTATCAGCGACCACCCACAGCCGCCATCTACACTCATCTGGCGACAACCTATCACTACTTGGGTCGATTGGCGAGTACCCCAGTCAGCTATCACCCACTACAGCTATCTCCCAACCGCTGGAGTAACTCAGCCCTCACTGAGTGCCGTGATGCTATCCAGACGGCTCTAATCGAGCCCTTATCAGTGTCAGTCTGGCGATCTTCCAGTACTCACCAACGCCACTATGATCTCTTCCAAGAGGTGCGTAACTACCTGGAAGGCCACCTGGAACAGGTCATCAACGCCTATCAGCTCACTCCCATGGTGGACATCAACGACATCGTCGAGTTCATTGGCCGAATCGACATCGAAGTCCGACTGATCCTCAACGGAGTGATCCCATATGCCCGTCATAACCCCAAACTGCTATCCAGCTCTATCCGAGCCGACTACGTGACGCGCTGGGAATCCTTCCATATGGACCCAAGGGCGCCTTACTACTTCCCATTGGAAACGGTCGTAGCCCTCCACAAATTGGTTCCTCAGGTCGAATCCGCTAGCGAAATGCAGCAGCACTTTGACGAATGGACACAGAAGTACTTCGACTACTTCGACAACGGACCAGTCCCAACTACGGTGTTGCCCGATAGCGTCATTGAGGACCTCAAATTTGAGTTCAAAGAAGGACGACCCCCAGGTGTGGGAATGCCAGATGTCCACCAAATTTTCATCACGTCTCCCAGAGGCTCCCCAACTCCAACTACGTCTAAACGCCCAAATCCGGATAGAGGAGCAATCCCAAAGGCCAAAAGGAGCAGCCCTGAGTCTCCCACTCGCCATCGCCGGTCTGCTTCCAACTATCGGCCATCTCAGTCATTTGCAGACGTCCGAACGAACTCCCCTGTGGCTACCCCTTCCAAGGGTCCTGTCAACCAGTTGGAAGTCCACAAACATTTCCCGGCCCTCTGGAATCAACACTACAAGGCCGAAAAGAAACTCAAAAAGGGGATCCGCACAGCCCCCGGCTATGCTGGACGGCATCTTCCAGTTATGCACCAAACCCCATCGACGACTCCCTGCAACAATCCAGTCCCGTGCCCAAACGCTCATCAGGACATTCTGCTACGGGCTGTCGACCACTTCTACCGCGACAACGTGTGCTTCTCAGGCCGTATCTCCCTGGCAAATGTCCCCAATGGACTGAGTGGAGACGAACATTTGTTTCTCAGCCAAGCTGAAGAACAATCCGCTTGGGATCTCTGCTGCGCTGCAGTTCACTTGGACAATCTGAAGATGGACTTCTTCATTATGGCGTACCCGCAACACCCATATTCTCTGTTGCGTAAGCACACTCAACCGTTGGCCTTCTACGAAGTGGACTACCCAACCACGGATAACTCCAACGCCACTATGCCCATGTCGGCCGACTGCAACAGACTCCTGTTGGTCATTGAGAATCTGGCGGTTCTCTACCAAAATGAAGAGGTAATGAAACTCTTCAAAGACTACTCCCCCGCAGCCGATGAAGAGAGCCAATTGGTCGCTTTGACGGAAATCCTGGAGCAATTAGCCCTCATCTACGATCGCTCCCGCATCCGCCATACGATCGTTGTCAGTAGAGAGGCTACCCATGACCCAGTCACCCATGAGCGCCCCGCTCTCCGCATCAAACCCAACACTTTCCTCCTAAATCTCCCAGAAATCATCTGTTGGCTGTACAAGCGGCTCTTCGAATCCTCCAAAGCGATTATCGCTAATCACGCGGAATTGGAGAATTACACCCTCACTTATGAGAAAGCCGCTCGCAAAACAGTTGACGGCGCCAAACCCACTTCCGATCTTACAGATCGTCAGTACAGCCTGGCTCCCCTCTACTATGGGCCCGCCTATCCTATCCAGGAAGGCACGGATTTGCCTCAATATCTGCAGACCTACCGTATCCCCTCCAATATCGCGTTGGGCCAAACTAAACGTCAGCACAAATCAGCCAGACGCCTCCACTCCTACAACAACGACGCCTATCCAGCGGATCAACGCGTCGGCCCATCCAGGACGGATGAACCCCCGGAGACGAACAGAAATTTCTGGTTCAACGATGGTAACCTGTGTGGCACCCAACTCCTCCGAGCGGTCCAACTGGCTGACTCCACCAAACGCAGCGACACCAAAAGTCTTCCACGGAAGATTCCACCCTTCCTCCATCGGGATTCCATCAACAAAATCAAAGTCCCTAAGGATCACATTAATGTGCTGCATATCGGCGATGCCAACATGCCTTTCCTGGCCTCCAAGTTGGGTCACTCCGCTATCAGCACTCCCA
>JFJP01042285.1_pt1 | contig 16975 bp, 9 predicted proteins | sample 431651 | NCBI WGS metagenome assembly JFJP01 (sample SAMN02602958, study PRJNA72255) | Microbial mat metagenome, whole genome shotgun sequencing project. | biome: fresh water; feature: sink hole; material: water; isolation source: purple microbial (photo- and chemosynthetic) mats found in... | reverse complement strand
TTTTCACACCCTCAGCTTTCATACCTTCAAACAACATTCCGGCCGCAGCTGTATATTCAAATCCTGTCATCACTTCAGAAAAATACGGGAATGGCACCTCAGGTCTTCCCTTCGGCCAGCTTGCCATAAGCAAAGCGGACTCATTTCCAAGGGCATAAGACCTCATATTATTGAAATGATCATCCATTGTCTCGCGATAGTTATACTTCAAAATACTATTAAGTGTAGTTTTTACATTTATTTCATTAACCAGGTAACCAAGTCCGCAGATATGTGCCATGTACTGGCCTACAAGCTGATCGACAAGACATCCTTTCTCAAGCTGATAATCCGGTTTCTTTTTCTTCCCTGAACCCATACCGGCCGAAAATCCGTTTGCAACAGGCTGACCCTCTTCCGGAACCATAACAATCTGTTCATAATATTCCCCGTTAAAGAGATTCTTGTCAGTCCATTCTGAACCATTTTTGAAAAGATCGTGTGTAACTTTGGCAAATACAGTATCGTTAACGGCTTTTGACATCTCTTGTGTTATGCTGAATCCCTTCCATTACTCCGTCTTTATTAGCATCCCATCCGCCGGGAATCCAGCAGAATGAGAGCGCCGATTTGACTTTTGGCCAGTATTTCTCAAGAAAAGCATTGTCACCTGAGATCTGCCAGTCGCGGTAGAACTTCATAATTGTCCCCATCTGTCCGTCGGCAGCTGCAACTTTCATGCTCCTGGCATTTTTCAGAGGCAGACCAACCCTGAAGCTCATCAGTCCTATAGTATCAGTTGCATATCCAAATTCAACCTCCCTCATTGTTTTTGACAGTTTCCCGAAAAGGAAAGGGGTAACCTGTTCATAATTCCATACATGAGTGCATGATCCATAGCACGATCCCACGTCATCCATTGTACCTTCCCATCCGAATAATCTGCCGTCTGCTGTGCGAAATACTGTCTGCGAACGAAGGGTGGACAGATTAAACAAAGCTGCTTCCAGTACCGGTTCAGGGAGATTAGTTTTAATGAGTGTATTTACAAATTTTATTGTCTGACTTTCAAGAATCGGGATCCTGGGTGCAATTTTTTTTGCCACATCCCATCCGTTTATGTAATCTGGGGGGTAGTAGTTTCCCACAATTTCTCTGCCCGCCCAGTCCATGCGGTTTGGAAAAACCCAGGTGAGAAAAAATTTAAATGTCCTGATTTCACCAGGGTATATTGTGTCTTTAACTGCGAGCGAAGCCATTGGCTGGTGATCAAATGGAAAATCGCGTTCGGTAAGCTCACCATCCCTGCTGAAATCGTCCCAGAAATTAAGAACGGCATTGCTCCAGTCGTCGGGAACAGTGCCGGTACGATATGTAACCGTATCCTCGGCAATTGTAGAAAGAGCTATTGTTCCCCAGGCAGGATCATCTTTCTTCACACTGTCGGAATACATAAAGATCCCCTGCAGATCGCGGTACTGAAGAAACTGGTTTTTATTATGATTTGCACCAACCGGCTCATACTCCCCCTTCCAGTTTTTCTGTTTCTTGCTTCCATCCATACCGATGAAGTTCCTCATTGTACCGCAGACAGCTACCTCCAGAGGAGCATCAGTAATATTTTTCACTTCATAATAGAGAACTGCAATGGGAATCCCACTGGCTTCCGCCTGTCCCGGGATAAGCGGGTTAAAACCTTTAATTGTAACAGAAACAGGCATTTTACTATCTGTCAGATGAACCTGACCAAAAGGATAAGCCGCATCGAATGATGCTTTTTCAAAGCGTGGCATTCCATGATTTGCAACACTGCGCCCCTCCATATGCTGATATTCCCATGGATATAATGGTCCTAATAAAGCCTTTGTAACGGGTACTTTTCCCTTTTCCTTTGTATAAATTGAAAAAAATGGAGCATTATTCAGATTAGCTGTGGTGTTAAACCCTTTCGCCGGACGGTTCATTATCTCCCAGTCGCGCAGTTCTCCGCGTCCTCCAAGCGATACAGTACCAGTGCCGATTCCTCCGAGAGGAAGAGCAATATTGTACAAGTGTTCTGAATCGTAATGCTTGATAACAGGCCAGGTGGTTTCATCAACAACAGTTTTTGCCGGTTCTTTACATGAGATTGAAAACAGAATGATTGTTAATGGGATTAAAAGCCTGATTGCTGTATTCATATGCTTTTTTTACAAAAATAGGAAATTTGGGAATGGAATTTTAGATTAATAAAAAAGATGTCAGGGCTAAAGCCCCATAAATCTTGATTTCTCACTAACCCCGGACTTAAGTCCGGGGTTAGTAGCAAATACATCATATTGGACTTTAGTCCTGAATATGAATTTAATAAGAAAAAAATGAAGGAGATCCCTCGCTTCGCCACTAATGACAACATATTATAACTAACTTATTATTTTATACTTGGATATTCGGATTATAATCTGTCTCTTGGTTTGGGAGATCCCTCACTTCGTTCGGGATGACATTGTTTGGTCTGGTCAGGTTTTGGGGAGGGAAGCAGGGGCGTTTCGAATGAGTTCTTATAAAAATTGTCAATTTTTATTCGAAACGCCCCTGCTTCCCTCCCCCCAAGAAAAAAAGACCCTGTCATCCCGAACGAAGTGAGGGATCTCATCGTGCTGGCTTGTCATAATACCTGGTGCGCAAAATTGTATGGGGACTCATAATGACAGGCCTTTATGGGTTCACAGAGGGAAAAGAAATGGCGATTCGCTGAAAATATTATGCCCTGCATGACGAGCTCACCGAAGGTAATCTCATCGTCATTAAGGATTGCCGGATGTGTAAAATAACCACACAAAAAAAACAGACCGTCTCAAATTGAGACGGTCTGCTAAATATAGATTATCTATTACTTAATGTAAGATTATCTTGGTCCAACATATTCGTAATGTTCAACAACAAGATTTCTTACTTTAGGAGTAACATTCTGTTGTACAAGATTGTATGATACATCAATACTGTGGTCTGCAGCATTAAACTTATTAGCAGCAGCACCGGCACCTGTATATAGAGCAGCTGTACGGCTAAGAGGAGCTGCAGGAGGAGTTGAATTGATAACATCACTAACATTATCGGATGCATCAAACTTAAAGGTCGGAGTCCATCCACCAAAGTAACTCAAACCTCCTCCTGTATCAAATATGTAACCATAAAGTTCAAAATCCACATCCCATTTGCTAACCAGATCACCACCGATTGTAATCAGCTCAATAGTTTTTGGATAAGCTCCAGTCCATGCTGAATTAATATAGTCAACAAATGTTCCTGTTACAGTATACACTCCATCATACTTATTCCTTGCAAGAACTCTGATGAGCTTTGTTCCAAGGTTTCCGCTGATAGTTACACCATTTGTTACACTCTCAATTCTCATAGCGAGGATATAGAAAGTAGAAACAGGGTTAGGAACCTGAGCAGCATCAACTGAGAATTCCCAGTCAACCTCAATTTCACCTGCAGGTATAGTTACTTCATACCCCGAGGTAGCAATTGCAGCAGCAGGAATAGCGATTGCAGCAGCAGCACCAGTCAGACCTTTTTCAGCATTGTAGGCATCAACGAGTGAGTTATCCTGAACCAAAACCACTTTAGTATCTGTTGTAAGCGCATTTGCTACAGCGATGTTTACTCTTAAAGTAAATTCAGCAGGCTGAGTAGGGTCAATAATTTCCCTCACAATTGTACCTGTGGAAGGGTTAGCAGCTTCTGCCAACTCTGCAATAGCAGGAGCTGAAGAGAAGTCCCCAATGAAATCCTCCAGGTCATTCAGACATGATGTCATTGAGAATGTCATCAGGACCAGGAGAGATAGTATTTTAATTGTTGATTTTTTCATTTTATATTGTTTTAATAGTTATTAATAAACAATAGTTAAGGGTGCAGTATCCCAGAATACTCTGGCGTCGAAAGGATAAGCGTCAGTTGTGAATGGAACGCCCTGCTTGTCAATTGCAGCCTGAACATTAACCTTATTTATATCATAATCAGCCTGTGGGTAAGGGAAGATCCTCGGGATCTGTCTGCGGATAATACCACCAGGATAATAGCTTAACATTTCAGCGTTAGTGTCATAGTTGGCACCTGTCTTCTTCGGGTTAGGAATACCTGTACGGCGATAGTCGTTATAAGACTCAAACGTATTAACGAAGAAGTTGGAAATATATTTCTGACCTATAATTTTCTCTATCTGCTGATCAAGTGTCCATGCAGCATCCCATGCAACTGGTGTAGTTGCCAGGTAGGTTGTTTGATTTGCAGCAGAAACTTTAGCAGCAGTAAGTGAAGCGGTAATACCTGCAGTATAAGCAGCCTGAGCAGTAGTAGTTGTAATTATACCTCTTGCAGCAGCTTCAGCCTGAAGGAAAAGTGACTCAGTTAAAGTGAAGATAACAGTTCTATCAAGTGAGCCAAGTCCGTTGTCTTTAGATGTCCAATCCGCAGCAAAATTAACATATGTATAGTTAGCAGCTACAGTTGTATTCGGCTGAACAACCAGGTCGCCATCAGTTCCGTAAGGTATAGAGATCAGTGATCCAGCAGGAACTGCTGCTGATGGAGCAAACCAGAACTGAGCAAGGCGTGGATCTGCTGTGAGAACAAGTCTCTGGTGGAAGTTTCTGTTAAGGGTATACTGTGTGTTTGCCCCTGTTTTAACACCTGAATAATCTTTTGCAAAACTATTCCAGAATGGATTTGTTTTACCAGATGATTGAGAATATCCCGGGCTACCTGCTGCTTTAGCAGTTAGAAAACCATGAGCCTCAGTTGTTGCCATCAGACCTGCAAGTTCAGAAGCAGTTCTTACGTTAGTAAGTCTCATTACGAGTCTTAGTTTCATAGTGTTTGCAAGCTGCTTCCATTTTGTGAAATCACCTGCAAAATAGATATCCACTGTTGGTTTGAAACTGTAGATAGTATTAGTAGCTGCATCAGGAGCATTAACTGCGTCGTCAAATACAGTGATTGCATTATCCAAACGTGCAATAAGGTCCAGATAGATATCCTCATCGTCATCATACTTAGGTGTAAGAGTAATATCAGGCTGGCAGGCTTCAGTGTAAGGAACATCGCCATATACATCTACAAGACGTGAATAGTACCATGCATCAACCACATCAGTTATGGCAGGGTAAACAACATTTGTACCTGAATTCAGGCGGACAAACCTTGTATCGTTCAGCTGGCCTGTATAGTAACCATAAAGGTTAATATAATTGGCTGTTATCTCATATTTCTTTTCAGAGTACCATCCCGACCATCCGCCGGCATTAGTGAAGTATCCCATCCAGGCTCCTGTGAGTGTAGTGTTGTCGTAAACGTTAGCAGCCCAGTTTGTAAGCACACCTGCCAGAATAAGGTCAGGAGTTGCACTTGTAGCATCGTTAGGGTTTTTATTGATATCGAGCCATTTTTCACAGCTTGAAACCCCTAAGGCAGTTACAGCAAGTAAAACTATAATAAACTTTTTCATATTCTATCTTTGATTTTATTTTGTTAACTAGAAAGTCAAAGTGACGTTAAACCCGTATGATCTGGTTGCAGGAGTCTGGCCACTGTCGGTAATACCAACTGCGTTTCCAGTAGTGTTGCTGAATTCAGGGTCGGCATAGATATTATTCTTAGGCAGGAACATTAGAAGGTTTCTTCCTACGAATCCAACTCTTACACCTTTAAGTGTATTATTAGTAAATGCAAGGGCAGTAGCAGGAACATCGTATGACAATGATACTTCACGGATTTTCCATATATCTGCACTGTTTACAGCATAATAACTAAGTGATCTCATAGTGTTTGTCCACCATGCAACACCACCATCCTGAGTAGTTACGTTTGTATTTGGTGTATAACCACCTGCACCGTCAGAAATAACTGAATTCGGGAATACAAATCTCTCACGTCCGTTAGCAGCAGAAAGTTCGCCAATACCTGTAAAGAGAAGGTCATAATAAAGACCTGCCCTGAAGACATGGCCACCACGATAGTCAGCACTTACTGCAAAGTTGAAGTTTTTAAAGTTCAGGTTTGACTGAATACCGATAAGGTGTTTTGGAACAGTCTGTCCTCTTGGTATAGCAAGCGGGTCGATAGATGGAGTTCCTGTTGTTCCGTCAACAATTACCCTGCCCTGTGGATCGCGTGCAAACTGAGTAACTTTAATTGTCGGGTAAGATTCACCAACAATAGCATAAACAGTATTACCAAGTGAAATCTCTTTCAGGTCACCTGATACAGAAAGTACTTCATTGTACCAGTAAGCATAGTTGAAGTTAAGATCCCATCTCCAGTTTGCATTAGTAAAAGGAGTTGTTTTCACTTCAAACTCGAGACCTTTATTTAACATTTCACCGGTATTGATCTTTGAACTTGAATAACCTGTTGCATTTGAAATACTCATATCAACTGTCTGATTGGTAGTATTTGTTATATAACCGGTAATTGAAGTACTGATACGGTTGTTAAGGAAACTCAGGTCGATACCAAGTTCTTTTGAAACTGTGAATTCAGGCTCGAGGTAGCGGTTGTTTAGTCCATTACCAACTGTGTAAGCTGAAAGGCTTCCGAACGGGAAGTTAGATGCAACACCGAAAGTATTCTCAAGTGAGTAGTTACCTACGTTTACAGAACCTACTTTCGCAACACCACCTCTTAGTTTAACATAACTGACAACATCTGATTTCAGGCTTGGAACCATCTCACTAAGAATAAAAGATGCATCAACGCCCGGGTAGAAGAATGACCACTGTGATTTATCAAGTAATGAAGTCCAGTCGTTTCTTCCTGAAACGTGAACATATGCATAGTTTTTGTATCCAACTGTAATGTCGCCGAATACACCCATCTGCCTCTGTTCGCCCCAGCTCTCTGAACCGCCAAGTTCACCAACGCGGTTCTTAACATTGAAGAAGTCGCGGATTTCAAGTGAAGCAGCGCTTACATCAGTACCCCTTGAATATGAAGTACGTGTGGTAGCACCAAATACAGTTTTCAAAGAAATATCATTGAATTTATTATCTGTTGACAACAAAAGATCATTTGTCCATCTCCAGCCGAATCCCTGGCCTGTACCCATTGATGAAAGACGATCAGACTGACTCATTGAACGGCCGAAGTCTGTGTACATTTGCTTTCCATAAGGGCTGTATTCCCTGTAATAATTCCTGTTCTCATAATAACTTGAGTTTGGAGCCAGAGCTGATCTTAATTCCAATGTAAGGAAACTTGTAAGCTTCTGCTGAAGGTCAACAACACCTGTGAAATAATCATTACGGGTTATTTGTCTCAAACGATCAACTTCTTCGTAAGGGTTAGGATAGTAAGCATTGAAATAATGGTCAATATCGCCCCAGTTTGTAATCTGGTCGCCGGCTGCATCTACTCCAAGATTCTCATCCCAATTGGAATAAGTTGTAAGAGGAACCTGCATCGGGGTATTCATAACGTTCCAGTATACACCTGATCTGGTGACGTTGGTTGTACGTGTTGTATAGTTGAAGTTAGCACTTGCTGTGAAACCTTTGAATGTTTTTGAAGCATTCAGGCGGATAACATCACGACGGGCTTCGTCACCAGGAACAACACCGTTAATCTTAACATCCTGAAGAGCAAGATAAATAGTGCTTGTTTCGTTACCTGAAGAGAATGAAATATCATTCTGCATTGTAACGCCTGTATCGAAGAAATTCTTCTTCTCATCTGGTCGTGCAATATATGATACCATCTGCTTGCGTCCGAGTTCATCATCTAATCCAAGCTGTACCTGTGAACCGTCAAATGCCGGTCCCCAGCACTGGTTTTCAAAAGGATCATAGTTACCATTGCCATACTCATCAGATGAAGAACCTGATCCGAATCTTTCCTGAAGTGATGGAAAGTATGATACTTTATCAAGTGTGGTTGTGTTGCTGTACTGTATAACGGTTTTGTCTCTTGAACCGGATTTGGTTGTAACAACGATAACACCGTTGGCAGCTTCTGATCCATAAAGAGCAGCAGCGTTACCACCTTTTAGAACGTTCATGCTTTCGATGTCGTTCGGGTTAAGAGTGTTAAGGTAAGCAAGGTTAACAGGAACTCCGTCGAGTACGAGAAGAGCCTGGTTGTTACCGAGGAATGAACGGTTACCTCTTAAGATAACCCTTACATCGGGGTTAACACCTGCGTTCACTGTGTTAATCTGCAAACCGGCAACTTTTCCGGAAAGTGCAGAAGCAGCGTTTGTAGCTTTAGCCTGGGTAATGAGGCCTGCATCAACTTTAGTAACAGCGGAACCAATCTCGTTGGCATTACGCTTGATACCGAATGCTGATACAACAACTTCATTAAGGGTTGTCAGTTCTGATTCCATTACGACATCAACAACTGAGCGGCCATTAATTTCCACCTCGGCTTTTTTCATCCCGATATAGGAGAAAACGAGTGTGGTTGCATTGTCAGGTACAGTAATGCTATACTTCCCGTTAGCATCTGTGTTGGCACCTACTGTTGTGCCTTTCACCTGAACAGTGACTCCTGGAATAGCTCCTTCTCCTTCAACAGAAGAGGTAACTGTGCCAGAAATGCTTTTTGTCTGTGCCATAAGGGTGGAGACACCCACAAACACAAACAAAACAATCAGCAGAAATAGTTTCTTCATACGAATTAGTTTTAGGTTTTAATTTAACTGGCCAAATATACTTATCTTTCTTTATTCTCCAAATTATTTGTATTAAATATTCTTTAAATATTGTGGAAATACCCATATATATAAGTATAAAGGCGGGGCGGGTTGAAACAATTCTCATGGATTATCTTGCCCCCCTGCCCCCCTGAAGGGGGGTAAATCTCATGCTAAATCAATTTACCGCAAAGTACGCAGAGATTTACGCAAAGGACCGCAGAGGAAAAGCATTCGGCTTTCTCTGCGGTCCTCTGCGACAGCCTGAGCTTGTCGAAGGCCTTTGCGGTCCTCTGCGGTAAAAACAGATGCGTATCTATTTAATTTTTAGATTCTTAAAATATCTGTAATACAGCGGTATAGTCTCAATCCCTTTTAAAAAGTTAAGCACTGGAAAGCTCTCATTCGGGGAGTGAATGGCATCTGCCTCAAGACCAAAACCAAGCAGAACTGATTTAATACCAAGCACTCTCTCGAAAGTTGCTACAATGCTGCCATATATTCAGGGGTATCCAGAGGACTTATATATGCCTCTCCTCCATGCAGATATTCTGCCTTAACTGTCACTCCCTCAGGAGCTATAGACATAAAATGTTTTTCAAAAAGAGCTGCGATCTTTTCAGCATTCTGATAAGGGACAAGCCGCATTGAGATCTTTGCATATGCCTTTGAAGGAAGAATTGTCTTGGCCCCTTCTCCGGTGTAGCCGCCCCATATTCCGTTTACATCAAGTGTTGGTCTGATGCCAATCCTTTCAAGATCTGAGTAAGCAGCTTCCCCTGATAATGCATTTACACCCACTGACTTCATGAAATTCTCCCTGCTGAATGGCCTTTTGGCCATCTCTTTTCTCTCTTCTGCGCTGCACTCATTAACATCATCATAAAAACCAGGGATTGTTATCCTGTTGTTTTTGTCTTTGAGTGAAGCAATCATATCGCATAAAACATTACAAGGATTAACCACAGCACCGCCAAACAGGCCGGAATGGAGATCGTGATCAGGACCTGTAACCTCAACCTGCATGTAGGATAATCCCCTGAGACCAGAGGTAATTGAAGGTATTTCCATTGAGACCATTGTTGTATCGGAAATGAGAATAACATCGGCCTTCAGCATTTCTTTTTGTTTAACACAAAACGATTCCAGATGAACAGAACCAATTTCCTCCTCTCCTTCAATCATGAATTTCACATTGCAGGCAAGATTTCCGGTCTTATTCATCAGCTCAAAAGCCTTGACGTGCATAAAAAGCTGACCCTTATCATCGTCAGCACCGCGTCCCCAGATTTTTCCATCCTTTACAACAGGTTCAAACGGACTGGTTTTCCATAATTCGAGCGGCTCGGCAGGCTGAACATCATAATGTCCGTAAACAAGAACTGTCGGTAATACGGGTGATACAATTTTTTCACCATACAGAACCGGGTGTCCGTCAGTAGGATAGATCTCTGCCCTGTCGGCTCCTGCGGCTATCAGTGAATCCTTCAGGAAATTTGCTGCACGGAGCATATCTCCTTTATTTTCTTCTTTGGCACTTACAGAAGGAATTCTTATCAGATCGAAAAGTTCCGACAGAAATCTGTCTTTGTTGGCTGCGATGTAGTTTTTTATTGTTTCCATATATTATTTTTTACCCCTAAATCCCCCAGGGGGGACTTTGGATTCTGTAAACTATTAAAATTCTTTTAACAATGAAGGGTTCGCCTTTTCTTTATTTTATACCCCTAAATCCCCCAAGGGGGACTTTAAAATCCTTGTTTATTTTGAATTCGTATGTAATTAAAATATATCATCTCCCTCATTTCTACTCCATAAAACCCCCAGGGGGACTTTTGATTCTGTCTTTAATAACTTCTTCTATCTTTTTGAGTACAATTTCAATGTCATTATTTACTTCATCATTAGTGAATCTAAGGATTTTTATCCCAAATTTTTCGATCTCAGCTTCTCTTCCATCATCATATTCAACCAGCTGTGAATGAATTTCTCCATCGATTTCAATAACCAATTTGGCAACATGACAATAAAAATCTGCAATATAAAATTCAATGGGATGTTGCGGTCTGAATCTGAGACCCAACATTTGCTTGCCTTTAAGCTTCTCCCATAGAATGCTTTCAGAAGGGGTCATCCTATTTCTTAGCAATTTCGCAGTTTCCAAAGTAACTGGTTTTGCTCTGTAGTACATTCCCTTATCTAACTCCTTCATTTTTAGTGAAGTATTTATCTTTTAAGCCCCCCTTTGGGGGTTTTTGGGGTGAATATCAAAACACTCTTTAAGCCCCCCTTGAGGTGTTTGGGCGTATTATCAAAACACTCTTTAAGCCCCCCTTGGGGGGTTTGGGGGTGTTTTCCTCAGTTCCTCCGCAGCCACACACAAATCCTTATACATCTCCTCCCCGAAAGCTCTGATAAGCGGATCCTTAAGAAACTCATAAACATAAACACCTTCTTCAGCACCTGTTTTGCGGGCAGGGGAACAGATAGCAAGTTCCTCATAATTGACAGCCCTGAAATCTGAAAAATATTTGACCCTGGCAGGAAAAAGATGACACGACAGAGGTTTCTGAAATTTTATTTTACCCTCACTCCATGCCTTTTCTATACCGCACAGGTAAATGCCATTATTTATAAGGGTGTATGCACACTCCTCATTGTTAATAAGAGGGGTAACATTATCATTCTCAAAATCTTTCATGCTTCGCCCCTTCTCTTCAATAGCGGCTATACCTTCAGCCCTGAGATATGGTTTTACGTCATCCCATATATCTTCAAGTATATGAGTTTCATCTGCACTTAACGGGGCTCCTGAATCGCCATACCTGCAGCAGCTGCCATGGCATAAAGGCAAATTGCACCTGAATTTCTTTTCAAGTATGTCGAAACTGAATATTGTATCGTCGATTCGTAACATTTATCTCTCACCTCTCCCTAAATCCCTCCCCCAAGGGGGAGGGACTTAATTAACTGATTATCTTCTTATTCCCCCTTCTCCCCCGGGAGAAGGGGGCCAGGGGGATGAGGCTGATTATACAAGCACCTTTCCGGTCATATCCTTCGGTATTGCAACTCCCATTATTGTAAGCAGAGTTGGTGCCACATCGGCAAGTATACCTTCATTTATCTTTTTGTAATGATCGCTTATAAGAATGCTTGGCACCGGATTAAGTGAATGTGCTGTATTGGGCGAACCATCTGGATTAACAGCCATATCGGCGTTTCCATGGTCGGCAATAACAAGAATATCATAGCCATTCTTCTGAGCAGCTTTGATTACCTCGCCCGCACACTCGTCGACTGTTTTAACTGCTTTTACAATTGCCTCATAAACACCGGTATGTCCAACCATATCGCCGTTTGCAAAATTAAGACAGATAAAATCGAATCTGCCTGTTTCAATTGCCTTAATTACAGCATCTTTTACTTCGTACGCGCTCATTTCAGGCTGCAGATCGTAGGTTGCCACTTTGGGAGAAGATATCATTATCCTTTCTTCGTTTTTAAATTTTTCTTCCCGTCCTCCCGAAAAGAAGAATGTAACATGTGCATATTTTTCTGTTTCGGCAATTCTGAGCTGATGCTTGCCTGCATTTGAAAGAACCTCTCCAATTGTATTATCAGCGTTTTCCTTCGGATATATTATATGAAGACCTTTGAATGTAGAATCATAAGGTGTCATTGTGCAGTAATAGAGAGGTATTGTTTTCATCCCGTTCTCAGGCATATCTTTCTGGGTAAGAGCAATAGTGAGTTCTTTTGCCCTGTCGTTCCTGAAGTTGATGAACACTATCACATCACCTTCTTTTATATTCCCGATAGCCTTCCCATCAGAGCCGGTAACAACAATAGCTTTCATAAACTCGTCGGTAACTCCCTCGTCGTATGATTTCTGCATTGCATCCAAAACATCAGATGCAGGGGTTCCTTTCCCGCTTACTATCAGATCATAAGCATCCTTAACCCTCTCCCATCTTTTATCGCGGTCCATTGCATAATACCTTCCGATAAAAGATGCTACTTTTCCGTTTGATGTTTTAAGATGTTCAATGAGATTTCTCATATATCCAAGACCGCTCCGCGGATCAGTATCTCTTCCGTCGCCGAATGCATGTATAAAGACATTCTTCAGACCGTAATCCTTTGTCATATCGCAGAGATAGTAGAGGTGCTTATCGAGCGAGTGCACACCGCCATCGGACATTAATCCCAGGAAATGCACCTGCTTGTTTTTATCCCTTGCATAAGAGAATGCATCCATCAGCACTTTATTCTGCTTTATCTCACCGGTTTTGCATTCCTTGTTTATTTTAACAAGATCCTGGTAAATAACTCTTCCGGCACCAATATTCAGGTGGCCAACTTCCGAGTTACCCATTTGTCCGTCGGGCAGGCCAACATCTTCTCCTGACGCATGAAGACGTGAATTAGGATAGTTATTCTTATACCAGGTAAGATTTGGTGTTGGCACAGAGCTTATAACATCGGCATGTGAGCCATCGCCTATTCCCCAGCCGTCGAGTATCATCAGTAAAGTTTTGTTGTTCTTCATAATATAAGGTATCTTTTATAACATTAACATATGAACCATGATACTGGTTCTTTTAAGGGTGCAAAGTTAGTGAAAATTCGGAAATCAGATGTAATTGAAACCTTTGGGGAGGAAATCCTTTGTGCCCCTTTGTGAAACCTTGGTGTCCCTTTGTGGTAGAAAAACCATTTTACCACAAAGGATCACAAAGGAATACACTAAGGAACACAAAGGGAAGAAAATATTATTCTCCGGTAACTATCAGCTTTTTAAATCCAAGATCAACAGAACCCGAAGTAACTCTTACAAAGTAGATTCCGGCCTTAAGACTCAGGTCTTCGATAAAGAGACCCGACTCCCCGGAGGCAACTTTATATGTTGCTTTAATCACCCCCTGCAGATCAAAGATCCTGATCTCGGCAACTGCTGCCAGCCTGTTATTGAACTCAATTGTTAACCTTTCATCGGCAGGATTAGGATACAATCCGAAGCTTGTTGCTGTTTCCTTAGAGAGATCTTCAGAGCCTGCTGTTGCTTCATTCGGTGAATTACTGATGCCCGATTTTGCAGTTGTGAGCAGATCTGACTCTACCTGATAAACCTCTTTTGTCCGGGTGTCCTGAATAAAGGCAATGACCTCAATTTCTGAATCGCTCAGATTGCCAGGAATTGCCCAGATCTGGTCAGGAATAACAACTTCCTCCCCTTTTGTCCAGCTTTTCTTAAGTTCTATTCCTCCTGCATCCGGGATAAACTTCCTGAATATATTATAGAAAGTCTTTTCTCCCAGAGCTCCTGTTTCAGTACTGCTGTTTTTCTTCTCTGTTACAACCAGATAAAGAACCAGATTATCATAACTGCCAGAAACGGTTGAGGTAACTTTACTCTCAATTGTAAGTACTACGCTCTTTGGGGCTGGAACAGCTTTTACTGAGATTGTAAATCTTGTATCAAGCAGACTTCTTCTTGAAAGGTCGTTTGTATCGAGATCAGTCTGAACAGACTTATAATCAGCCAGGGAAGCATAAATAAGCTGATTCCCTCCGTCAATCATAGAGTAAGGCACTCTCGACAAGCCATATGAGAATATTCTTGCACTGGCATCGCCCTGATTGGCTGTATAGAACAGATCGTTATCCGGGAAATTTGTGTGGTATTGAATATTTATAACATCGTTCATCCGGCGTGTCAGAATATCATCCACAAGTTTTGTGGCTTCGCTGCCTGACCTCGATCCGGTATTCGTAAAGTGTTCCAGAAGAACTTTTCTGCTTCTTTCGCCGATCCACACATCATCAAAAGCTAAACCTTCACTATTCTGAGAGGTTCCGTCTGATCCATAAGCTATTCTGAACTTAATATTTTTCTTTCCTGCAAGAGAATCCAGCTCATGACGCGAATCGATCCATTTTTCATCAGGAGTATTTATAGTTGTCCAGCCAACCTTTTGCCCTCCCGGTTCACCGGTAATCAGGGTTGAATTATACCAGTCAATGCCGTCATCCAGGGTTCCTACAAGCTTCCATGAGTTGTTATCATCAGTTTTGTACTGTAGTGCAGCCCCGTTCCTGTTTTTATCAAATCTCTTAAATGTTTTTAACGCTATCATCGGGCGTTTAATATCCGTAAAATCAAAGCATTGAGAAATTACAGACGAGGCTTCTTTAAGGTGTTTAACAGTATCGTAGCCGGTAAACCATGCATTAGAACCGGAATAAGCTGAATTAATTACAGATCTGTCAGGGTTTCCATATTTCCAGCTGTTACGAATGTCTGAGTCATTCTTCTCCCATCCTCCTTTACCTGATTCAAAGGTTTCGAAATAAAAATTATCTTCAGTTAATGTAACCGTTGGGTTCAGAAAAATGTACTTTATTAATGTGTCAGCGCAAGTCGAATAATTAGTTTCCACGACATATTGTACTTTCACATAACCAACTGCCGGCATAGGATATTCCGGGTTGAGATCATTTGATGTTTTAGTACTGTCATCAAAATTCCAGTTTCGCCTGAGTATTTCAAAATCGGAAGTTGTAACATCAAAGAGTTTTAAATTCTCATCAGGACTGTAACAGTCATTTGTCCAGTAGAAATCGGCGTTTGGCCTAACTCCAAGATCAATAGCGATACTTGTATCACTTAAACAACCATTTAAAGTAATCACCTCAAGCTTGACTGTATGAATTCCTCCACTGGTATATAGATACCCAGGCTCTTTTCTTGAACTTGCAGGATTTCCAACCTCTGCAAATTTCCATTTCCATGAAGAAACCGGATCAGAGGAAACTGTGCTATTCAGGAAGTAAGTACTGTCTTTTCCCACATTCACGATACACGCATCTTTAGCTACGAACGATACTTTTGGTGCTTTTATAATTTCAATGGGGATAGTTTTTGAAATTGAGCAGCGAGTGTCCTGATTCTTATAAACATACTTAACACTGTACGATCCTGCTGTTGTGTCAGGATCGAGGAAGTTACCTGCCACAGGACCGTAAAATATACCACCAGTTGGAGTAGCATTTAATTTAAAAGGAGCAATGTTGTCACAGATCTTTTCACCCGGTAAAAAATTTATAAAATCTACCAGTCCGAGGGAATCAATATTTACTACTGAGGAGATCCAGTAATCTACAGCATCAAGCTTGTAGCTTAAAATCAATGTATCGATTCCTTCGCCTGCCGCCGGAACATTATATGATGCACTTGTTGTCCCAGGGGTATGAACTAAGGAGTTCTTTGAGTTAACAAAACTGATTACAGTACTCTTATCAGGTAAACCTGTAACATTTATAACAAAAGTTGTGTCCCTGTAACATATATCCTTCGGGAAAGGCTCACCATTGTCAAGTTTAAATGTCCCCTGCGCTATCTTAATTGTTGTTGTACTATCACGGCTGTCGTCGCAGCCTTTATCATCTCTGATATAGTAATTTATTGTATGCTCTCCGGGGCCGGCCTGCTTCGGCAAAAACTTATTGTTTGATACTACTCCGTTACCTGAAAAAGTTCCCGGCGACTGAACAGGTATCAGATCAATCTCAGGACCGTCATAATTATAGAACTTGTTTAGTGTAAATGCAGTATTAGGCAAAGGATTAATTGTTACACTCGGCGTCAGAATTGCGCTCTTGCATCCAGATGGTGTTATGTACTGGTAACTAAGAGGATAGGTCTGCCCGGGGGTACCCTTAGAACAGGTGTGGCACCGGTAACTGTGATAGCTGCTATTGGAGCGTCAGTACAATATTCTGCATCAAGATTTAAGATCTGGATGTTAGTTCCGACTTTATCGATTACAAATGATTTACTTATTGTGTAAGTATTAAACAAAATATCCCTGTAGCTAAAGTAGAGAACATCAACATTGGTACCGGGACTCATCTTCCGGGGGTCAATAGTTACCGTAAGGGCTGTTGAACCTACAATAGCGTCCACGTCAGTACAGGAGAAACCTAAACTGGTTGAACCCGGGGGTACACCTGTAACAGTTATAACAGAAGGACTTTCATCGTTGCAATAAACAGGTTTGAAATTTGATAATTCGGTTGTACTTGCAACTACATTAACAGCTTTTGTAACCTGTTGTGAACAGGTTGTTGCAGAATTCACAATAATAAGCTGATAATTAATATTATAAGGTCCGCCTATTCCTACCGAATTAGGTGAAAAATTACCATTTGTAACACCCGGTCCTGAAAAAATACCGCCTGAGGGTGTTGCAGATAAGGGGACAGATGTTCCTGAAACACTATAGTCGACAGGCCATAGCGGAATTTTTGCGAGTT
>JFJP01038547.1_pt1 | contig 16975 bp, 13 predicted proteins | sample 431651 | NCBI WGS metagenome assembly JFJP01 (sample SAMN02602958, study PRJNA72255) | Microbial mat metagenome, whole genome shotgun sequencing project. | biome: fresh water; feature: sink hole; material: water; isolation source: purple microbial (photo- and chemosynthetic) mats found in... | reverse complement strand
GTTATCACAAAGAATTTCATTTTAGCGTATTTTTACTTAACTTGTTATTTTTATTATCCATAACTAAAATTCGAATTATGAAACATTCAGGTATTTTTGGACTAATAGCACTGGCTTTTCTCTTAACAGTTGTATCGTGCAAAAAGGATGATTCCGGTCCATATTATAAAATTATTCCATTGAGTGATCTTGAAGTAGCTCTTCCTCATCAAGTTAATATTTTATATCAGGTAGTTGATAAAGCAGGGATTGGCGTAGCGGATTTGACATCAGCAGATTTTGTTATCAAAGAAAACGGTCAGGTTGTTGGGCTTGAATCGCAAATAACTGTAAAACAAAGCGAGGAAGTTGGAATAAAAGTCAGAACAATTTTGTTGCTCGACAATAGCGTAAGTATTGATTCAGTACGTGCCGACATTAAAGAAGCTGCAATTACATTAATTAATTTGAAACCTGATTATCAAGAAATTGCTATCATGGTCTTTTCGAGTACCGCAACGCTTCTACAGCCACTAACTGCTGATAAACAAAAATTGATTGATGCAATTAATTCTATTGATAAATCAACCAGTACCAGTTCTACTAATTTGTATGGCGCTCTGGTAGCAGCCACAAAATTGCCGATTTGGTCTGAGCATTTTTCAATGGACTCAATTCGCACAGCAAGTTTAATTTGCCTGTCTGACGGTGATGATACACAAGGCTCTATGCCAAAGCAAACAGCATTAGATTCGCTTAAAAACAAGCGCGTATATATGCTGGGGCTTGGACAAGATCTCAATATTACTACTATGAAACAATTAGGCGCTTATTATCCCGCAAAGGATATTACCAAATTAGAAGAGGTGTTTAAAAATATTCACAATGATATTGAGAGTACAGCAAATAGTTATTATTGGCTTTATTATCAGAGTCCTAAACGCGGTCCAAACACCCATAAACTCCAACTTACCATTAAAGGAAATTCAAATTCAGGAAGTTCAAGTTATATTGAAACTGAGTTTAGCAGTGCAGATTTTATTGACTAAGAAAGAATGTAATATTTATTTTTTCTTTTGTAAAAGGGCTTCAATTATTAGCAATAATGATTGAAGTCTTTTTTTTTATTCATAGTGGAATGAAATGAAAATTTGCTTATTTTTGGACGTTGAATAACCCGAAAAGCTATCATTATGGATTTATCTACACATTATATTGGTTTAAAGCTAAAAACCCCAATTATTGTTGGCAGTTGTGATTTGACAAGCTCGCTTGAAACAATAGGAGAAATAGCCAGAAAAGGTGCTGGAGCTATTGTACTTAGCTCGATCTACGAAGAAGAGATTGCCTTACAACGGAGCACCGGTAGGAGTATCGCCATGTATGGCGATACGCGCGAAACACAGACTTGTTTTACTAAATATTCGCGTTTTCGGAGTCTGGAGCAGTATCTCGACTTGATCGAAAAAGTAAAAACTAATGTGGATATACCTGTGATTGCGAATATCAACTGTGTTTCGGCAAGCGATTGGATAACTTTTGCCAAAGATATACAAAAAGCTGGTGCGGACGCAATTGAATTAACAGTTTATCTCTTACCGGTAGATATTCGGTACAATAGCGAAGAAGTGGAAAAAACATTTTATGAGATAATAACAAAAATTAAAACGCATGTTACACTGCCGGTTACTTTGAAAATTGGTGCCTATTTCTCGGGTGCGGCAAGCATGATTTCTAAATTATCAAAAACCGATATTTCTGGTCTTGTGTTATTTAACCGTTTTGTATATACTGATATTAATTTAGATAATTTTACTTCGCATACACCTTTTGTTCTCAGTAATCCCAATGATTATTTTTTCCCCTTGCATTGGATAATAACTTTAGCTGAACGGGTAGAATGTGACTTAGTTGCCTCCTCGGGAATTCACACAAGTGATGCTGTTATCAAATGTTTATTAGCTGGAGCTAAAGCTGTTGAAGTTGTGTCTGCGCTTTACTCAAATGGCGTGGGCTATATCGAAGATATGCTCCGTGAAATGGAGGTCTGGTTAACAAAAAATAAATTCAATTCTTTGCAGGAGATTATTGGGAAAATGGCGCACCCAAAAATTGAAAAACCAATAATGGCAGAGCGAAGAAGATTTATTCAATATCATAATAAATAGGGGAGTACAATAATACAGTTGTATATCTAAATGATTATAAAATTAGTATTGTTTACGCATGAAAACTATTAAGGAACCTATTCTTTATGTTGACGATGTAAAAGAGAATCTTGATTCTTTTCGACTTGCATTGGGAAAAAAGTATGATATACAGGTAGCCTCTTCGGCTAAGGAAGGTTTGGCTATTCTATCGCATCATAAAATTAAAGTGGCTATATCTGATCAAGGAATGCCGGATATGACGGGTCTCCTGTTTTTTAATGAATTGTTGAAACTTTATCCCGATATTATTTGCATTATTTTGACAAGCTACTGCGATATTGAAAGTGTTGTTATGGCTGTAAACCAGGGTAATATATTCAGGTATTTGATGAAGCCATGGACAATTGAAGAAATGGTTATGACAATCAATAGTGCACTATGTACATTCCAACTCAAAGAGGAAAATACGCGCCTAATTGAAAATCTACGTGCCCGCAATCTCGAATTATCACAAACCGTTCAGCTACTCAAAGAGAGTGAAGAAAAGTATCGCACTATTTTTACACATTCGCCTGTTGGTATATTTCGCGCTACTACTGACGGTAAGTTTATCGAATTAAATCATTCACTTGCGCAAATGTTAGGCTATCAAACGCCAGAACAAGCAATAAGTAGCATCACGGATATTGCAAAGGATATTTATGTATATCCAGACAAGAGGATGAAAATTGTGGATAGTATGTTGCGTAAGGATACCGTTGCGCAATATGAGAATATTTACAAACGTTGCGATGGTTCACAATTTGTTGGACTACTTATTCTTAAATCAGTAAATGGCGCTAATGGGGAGACACTTTTTTTTGAGGGAATTGTAGAAGATATTACAGAGCGGAAACTATATGAGCAAGCACTGATAAACGCCAAAGAGCAAGCAATACAGGCAGATAGAATGAAATCAGCTTTTCTTGCCAATGTTTCGCACGAGATTCGTACACCGATGAATGGAATCATAGGTTTTGCGCAATTACTTAAAAAGCCTAATATTCACCCCGATAAACAAGGTAGTTATATTGACTTAATCTACCAAAGTGGTGAGCAACTTTTAGCTATAATTGATGATTTACTGGATATTTCTAAATTAGAAGCTGGTTTTTTGAAAATTCATCGCACCCAATTTGAACTAAATAGTTTTCTCGACGATCTGATCAATTTTTATCAAGCCGATCAACATAAATTTCATCGAGCTATTGATTTGCTTCTCTGCAAAGCAAACCCAAATGACCAAATACAGATAGTGTGCGACCGCAACCGCCTTAAGCAAATAATCACCAACCTTATAGATAATGCTTTAAAATTCACCACAAAAGGACATATTAAATTGGGTTACCAAATTGTAGATAATTCCACTATCAGTTTTTCTGTGGAAGATACCGGAATAGGGATACCAATTGATAAGCAGCGCGATATTTTTGAGCGTTTTAAACAGGTTGATGGTGGACGTTTGGATATTCAAAGTGGTTGTGGTTTAGGACTTTCCATAGCAAAAGGCTTGGTTATTTTATTAGGCGGAAATATTTGGGTCGAATCAGAAATTGATCAGGGATCAACTTTTTTCTTTACAATCTCAACTAAAATCACCATTTTAATATCACAATAATTATTTGCATCAAAATTTTATACGTAACTGTACTTTGATCTCCGATTTTGTTTTGCCTTCTATTTCGTTCGAGCCGGTGCCGTTTACATCGAGATTCGAAAAATACGTCTGCGCATAGCGAAGCCAGAGATCAATATTTTGACTGGCACTATATTTTATCAACACGTAGAACCGCGAGCCTTTTTCATAAAGCGCCGGCACCGAATAGCAATACAACGCATCGTTTTCATAAGTATAAATTCGGGTAAAATACGAATCGGTATCAAATAACGCGTATCTCAGTATTATAGAAAGTGGTATGTTTGTGGTTTGATATTTTATATCCTGATATATTAAGAACCCATTCTCGTTTCGGGCGTTGCTGTTTTGCCAATCGAACCAAATAATGCTGTTTGCCATCTGCAAATTATCTAAAATCTGATAGCTGAAATGTACCCTGAATACTCGTTTTGTTATGGTTTCATGCTTTTTCATCTGAAGCACTTGCGATTCGTCTTGTGGTATATTGTATTCTTTTTCTGTATATTTATACCTGCAATATACATTGAATCTGCTTCGTGGCGAGTAATCATATTGAATAAAATATTCGTTGCCCAGTGATGGGGAGCTAATGGTGTATTTCAACCAAGGAAAACGAAAAGTATCAAAATACGCGGATAATTTACTGTATTTCCCCAAATAAATTTGCGTGCCTATGTACATGCCATTCTCATTTGAAATCCTGCTTCCTTCCGAAAAACCGTTGCCAAGTAGTGCATAATAATCGCGGGCATAAAAACGATGAAGTAAAGCAATCCCTACACGCGGCACCAGATAACCGGTGTATCCGTTTACAACTGCAATTTTTCCACTGGATGAAGTGGCTAATTCTCCGAAAAAATAATGTTTTCTATAAAAAGTTTGGTAATCAACACTCACGTTAAATGCTTGTGATGCACGGTTCTCAAATAACCGGTAGGGGGCGTTATCCGCAAAATGTGGTTGATTGTGTTGAAACCCAATAAAATTGAGTCCAAATTTACTGCTACCAGTCTTATAATTAATTCCCGAACAAACAATACTTTCTGTAATAGCATCTTTATCTTCCACTTGCGATGCTGTAGCATGTAGTCCGGTATTTAAAATACTTGTAATTGAATTTTCTTCCTTCGAATCACTTTCTGTTAGATTGGCATCGAGTTTATTGTGCGAAATTGCTGCATAGACATTAAATTCGCCGAGTTCAATATTTGCAGCAACGCCCCTCATAAATTCATTCTCATTAGTCGAAGAATATTTTTTCAGGATATTGTTGTTTCTTCTGGATATGGACATTACCATTGGCGACTTACCGAAAGCTATTCCTGTACCACATAGCAGTCCCTGACCTATATTTATCGTATAATCACCTATTACCAACGATTTTATTTTTCGCCAGTTTTGTACATATATAAAAGCTGAATAATAGTCAAATCCTTTAGGTTGCGATCCTTTGAAAAACTCTTCACCCGGATCTTTCTCGGCAGTTGCACCAATACTTAGCTTACTGCCAAACTGATACTGGTAGCGCAAATAATACTTGTATGGATTACCAAGATATTTTATCGAATTGGATATGCTTGAATCAGTTTTAAATCCTTTTTGGGTTTCTAACACCCTTTGTGTTCTTAAAAATACGGTATTCCTTCCGTATCGAAAAATATCTTTTATTTCGCCATCAAATTTTTCGACCGGCTGGCGGAGTGTAACAAATGGTAAAAGTCGTTGAATATCAGCTTGACTGAGGCTTTCGATGAGTTGCAGCTCGTATAATGTTAAAAAGTAATGATATTGATTGAGATAATCTAAAATTTCACTGGTTTGTAAGTCATTAAGAAATACAAGTCTATTAAGTTGTTCACGAGTAGCCTCATTGAGGTTTATCGGATTGTTATAGAAATATATCAAATCATCGAATAGGGTAGAGTAGTCGGTATCCTCGCTATTATTCGCAGCCATTTCTTCAATAACAGCTTCAATAACTTGTGTGGCTTTTTCATCGGGGTACTGGGCATAAGCACACTTGTTACCTATTGCGATTACGGCTAAACAAATACATATTAAAAACCGAACTAATCTAAATGCGCTCGTTTGCATGTTTTAAAATGTTAAGCATCTCAATATCATCTGACTAAAAGCTAATGTGCATCGAGATATGTGTTGAGTAACCAAGTATCTGATGTTTTGAAAAAGCAAAATCGGCATGTATTTTTCGGAAAATTATGCCCATACCAAAAGCATATTTCGCCGATTCAGAAGAAATACCTCCGCGTAAAAAAAGGTTGTCAAGCAAGCGGTATTCAGCACCGGCTTTTATCACTGGTTTATATTCAATTGTCTTTTCAACTTCAGTGGTTAACAGAAAGCGATCTGCGAAATTATAACCGGCACCTACTCTGAAAATTGTTGGTATCGGTTCTTCTTCGTAAAAGTCTATTTTAGAGCGAGTTAAATTGAACACATGTGCTCCGAGATATAAATTTTTTATGGGAATAGCTCGCAAACCTATCTCGGCTACCGCAGTGCCTTGATTGCCATAATCGCTGTAAATATTGGTGTTGAAGTAGTCGAGTTGAATACCCACTGCAAAATAATCGCTGAATGTTTTTGAGTATGCCAAGCCTACTTTCGATTCATTGTAGCTCGGATTACCAAAATAGGAGAAATTCAGTCCAAAAACACCCGATTTATTGGTTGGTAGAGCAAAAACTGCCGATTTTAGACTCATCTCTTCCATAAAGAATTGGTTTTCGAAATGAGCACCAAATTCAATACTCTCAATCCAAGCCAGCCCTGCTTGATTGTGAAATCCAGACCAAACATCTGACAGCATTACCGTTGCATTCATCATTCCGGCTGAGCGGGCGCCTACCGGATAATTGTCGCCTCGCGTTATGCTATTGAAAACTAGCAAATAGAAAAGCAGAATAGCCAATTTTCTTTCGGTTTTTGTAATTCTAATAGTTGTACACATTGTTTTGGTGATATTAGTTATCAATACTCGCTTTTTGGTTTTAGTATTATGGTTTGATTTGTTAACTTTGCCAGCAATAAAAAATTACAATTATGCAACGAATCCACGTTCTCGATAAAGAATTTGAAATCTCAATTCACTCGCAAGTTATTCAGGAAACTATCGCCTCTTTAGCCGACCGGATGAATCGCGATTTACAGGGTAAAAATATAATTTTTTTAGGAATATTGAATGGTGCTTTTATGTTTGCCACCGATTTAATTAAACGTATTACCCTCGACTGTCAAATAAGCTTTTTGAAGCTTGCCTCTTACCAAGGAACTACATCCAGTGGTAAAATAAAGAGGCTCATAGGTTTAACGGAAGATGTCAGAGCTTGTACCATTGTAGTGATTGAAGACATCGTAGATTCCGGAAAAACCATAGAGCATATAATGAAGCAATTGCGGGGATACGAACCTGAAGATATTAAAATAGCTACTCTCCTGTTTAAACCCGATGCTTACAAAGGCGATTTGACACTCGACTATGTAGGATTTGAAATCCCCGACAATTTTGTAGTCGGTTATGGACTTGATTATGATGGATTTGGTCGTAACCACGAACATATTTATACGCTTGTTGAATAGGGTAGTTTATAAAAAGTGAAAAATTGCTAAGAATAAAAGCAAATTGATTATTTTTGTAAAAACCGAAATTTGAAATAATGATAGATTTTAAACAATACATAAAAGAGTTACAAAGTATTCCGATAGATGAAATTACGGAACACTCAAAACGATTTGCACTCGAAACAATTTTAAGAGAATTAGCCATTGTCGTAGGGACAGGGCAAGCCCTATCCCTACAACCACAACAGATTAGTGTTTTGCACGAGCCAAAACGTAAAGACAATTATGGTTCGCCCGATTTTAAAATCTATACAGAAAATTCAATTATTGGCTACGTTGAAAATACGAAAATCACCGAAAATCTTGATAAAATTCTAAAATCCGAACAAATTAAAAAATATCGCGAATTATCACAAAATCTTTTAATTACAAATTATATAGAGTTTGTTTGGATAAAAGGCGAGATGATACAGCGAGAAACGTTGTGCTATTTATCGGATATAGAAAATAAGAAATTCAAATTGGATAGCGAAAAAGCTGAAAAAGTTGAAAAACTTTTGTTAAATTTTTTTTCGCAAGCACCCGAAAAAATATCACTTCCAAAAGATTTGGCACATGCGTTGGCTGTTCGTTGCAAAAACTTGAAAGATTTTATAAACGATGAACTTACTCGTCAAAACGAACAAAACGAACAGGAAAGGTTATACGACCTTTATAATGCTTTTAAAGACAACATTTTTACAGAATTAACAATTTCTGAGTTTTCCGACGCTTTTGCGCAGATGCTTGCTTATGGTTTATTTTTAGCCGGCTTAAATGCCGATACCGTAGCGACAAGGCATGCTTTGTCGCTACAAAATGCAAAATATTTTATTCCTTCCAGTTTTCAATTAATCAAAGAGTTAATAAACTTTCTCGACGAATTGGAAAAACCGGAATACACAGAAACCAAGTGGATAATTGATGAAACCATTTCAATTATCAACAATATTCAATGGTCTGATTTAAAGCAAAACATGAGTTTTAATAAAAACCCGCAGGGTTTGGAATCAGATGCCGACCCGTATATTTATTTTTACGAAACATTCCTTGCAACTTACGATTCTAATTTGCGCAAATCAAAAGGCGTTTATTACACACCGCCACAAGTTGTAAATTTTATTATTCGTGCCATTGATGAAATTTTAATCCATACTTTCAACCTTTCTAATGGTTTAGCTGACAGCAACAAAGTAACTGTTTTAGATTTTGCAACAGGAACAGGAACTTTTTTGTTGGAAGTTTTTAAAATCATTTTAGACAATATTCCGAGCGAAAATCCCGAAAAACGCAAAATGATTATCAAAGACCATATTTTGAAAAATCTGTATGGTTTTGAATATCTGGTTGCACCTTACACAATTGCGCATTTAAAACTTTCGCAATTTTTGAAAGAAAACGGCTACGAATTTCAGGATAGAGACCGTTTACAAGTTTATTTAACCAACACATTAGAGCCAGTTGATAAGCAAATAAAAGTTGCTTTTATGCCACAACTTTCAAAAGAAACACAAGCGGCTCAAAAAGTTAAAGACACTCCTATTTTAGTAATTACTGGAAATCCACCTTATTCGGGACATTCAAAAAACAATGGCGTTTGGATAAATAGCGAAATAAGAAAATATTTTACTGTGGATGGAAAACCGCTTGGCGAAAGAAATCCAAAATGGTTACAAGACGATTATGTAAAATTTTTTCGCTTTGCACAGGATAAAATGGATAAAGCAGAACAAGGAATTGTAGGAATAATTACAAATCATTCTTTTTTAGACAATCCGACTTTTCGTGGAATGCGACAAAGCTTAATGAATACTTTCGATCAACTTTATTTTATTGATTTACATGGAAACGCCAAGAAAAAAGAAAAAACACCGGAAGGCAATAGAGATCAAAATGTTTTTGATATTGAACAAGGCGTTGCAATTTCAATTCTAATAAAAAAGAAAGGATTAAAAAAAGGAATTTTCCATACAGATTTTTGGGGTGATAGGTCTTCAAAATTCAAATTATGTTTAGACAATTCTTTTAAAACAGTTGATTTTTCCGAGTTAATACCAAATTCTCCATTCTATTTATTTGTGCCGCAAAATCAAGAGTTAAGAAAGCAATACGATAACTTTTGGGGTTTAAAAGATATTTTTAATATAAATGGAGTTGGAATTACAACAGCACATGATGAATTTGTAATTAATGAAAGTAAAAATGAATTATTAAAGCGTTTTACTGAACTCAAAAAATTAGAAAGAAGTGCTTCATTATTACATCATAAATTCAAAGTAAAAGAAAAGCAAGGTTGGGATATATTAAAAGGTTGGGATAATTTACAAAAAGAAACTGATTTGAATAAATTTATCGTCCCCATAAATTATCGCATCTTTGACAAACGTTATATTTTTTATGATGACAAATTAGTTTGGCGAACAGTCAAAAATGTTATGTTGAATATTCAAGACCAGAATATTGCGTTAATAGTCGGTAGAGCAGGACAAAATGTAGGTAGTGATATTTGGGATTTAAGTTTTATAACAGATAGTATTTCCGATATTAACATTTTCTATCGTGGGGGTGGTTTGTTATTACCGCTCTATATTCTCAAAAACGGCGTAGAAAAAACATTTTTTGGTGTATCAGAGCCGCAAGCACCTTATGGTAATCAGAAAATTGAAAATGGATTTATAAAAACTGAAAATTTCAAACCTGAATTTCGTAAATTTATTGATGCTAAATACAATAAACATTACACACCCGAACAGATTTTAGGATACATATATGCAATTCTGCATAGCGAAACCTACAGAACAAAATATGCTGAGTTTTTAAAATCCGATTTTCCGCGTATTTTATTCACCGACAGCCAAAAAACATTTGAAAAAATATCTGATTTGGGTTTTGAACTTGTAGAAAAGCATTTGATGAAAAAACAATTTGCTTTTAAAGAATTAGCAGGATTAGGTAACTATCCTGTGGCAGGAGATAATATCGTTTTAAAACCGGAATTTAGAATTGAAAAAATTGGGAACGAAGTAAGACCACGTTTGTACATCAACCAAACTCAATATTTTGAAACTGTGCCGGAAGAGGTTTATAATTTTTATATCGGTGGTTATCAGGTTTTAGATAAATATCTGAAAGATAGAAAAGGAAGAAGTATTGCCGACGAATTATTTTATATTACGGATATCATCAAAACCATTCATTTTACAATAGAGCAAATGAAAAAAATAGATAGTGCAACAAAAGAATGGATATAAAATAAGCCAAAAGTCATTGCCACTTTGGCGGCATTGATTGCAATAGGGGAGGAGATACATATTATTCGGTTTCCTATCAGATTGAAATTTCACCGATTAATAATCAAAAAAAATAAGTATATTTGTAGCAATTATTAATAATGAGATTATGGAATTTGTAGTAAATAAGGAACTGTTGTTTTATCGTTGTAATATTTATTTTTCAAAAAAAAGCAAATTGTTTATGCAGCGTGTAAAATTCGTAAAGTTAATAATATCAAACAACAACAATATTATCCAAATTTGTTAAATTAGTAAAACAATAAATTTTTATCCCTATGTTAAATATCGTTTTATTCGGACCTCCCGGTGCAGGTAAAGGCACACAATCAGAAAAAATAATAGAGAAATATCAGCTCGTTCATTTATCAACAGGTGATATTCTAAGAAGTGAAGTGAAAGCTCAAACCAAATTAGGACTTGAAGCAAAAAAATTCATGGATAAGGGCGAATTAGTTCCCGATGCAGTAGTTATAGGTATGATCGGTGTAAAACTCGATGCCAACAAAGATGCTAACGGTTTTATTTTCGACGGATTTCCGCGCACAGCAGCCCAAGCCGAAGCATTGGATATTCTGCTATCCGAAAAAAATACGCCCATATCGTGTATGATTGCATTGGAAGTGGAGCACGAAGAGTTAGTGAAACGGCTGTTGGAAAGAGGCAAAGCATCAGGTCGTTCCGATGACCAAAATCCAGCAATTATCGAAAACCGTATTAAGGTATATCACAAAGAGACCGCGCCACTTATCAATTATTACGGCACGCAAGACAAATTTATCCCGGTACAAGGCATGGGCAGTATAGACGATATTTTTGTGCGAATCTGCAATGCGATTGATAAATTATAATTTCGTTCTGAACTTAAAACTTTGTCAAAGTTCAATACTTTGACAAAGTTCTGATCTTTGTCAAAGTAACAAATACCCAACAGCCAATATATGTCGGAAACAAATTTTGTTGATTATGTGAAAATATACTGCCGCTCCGGAAAAGGTGGGGCAGGTGCCGTACATCTTCGCCGCGAGAAGTACAAACCACATGGCGGACCCGATGGCGGCGACGGGGGAGATGGTGGCAACATAATACTGCGTGGTAATCAAAATCTTTGGACACTGCTACACCTGAAATACCGAAAACACGTGTCGGCTGAAGATGGTGGATGTGGTACTGGCAACAACTGTACAGGCGCTAAAGGAAACCACGAAATAATTGATGTTCCGTTAGGTACGGTAGCTAAAGATGCCGAAACCGGCGAGGTGATTTTAGAAATAACACAACACGACGAAGAAAAAATCTTATTAGCTGGCGGACGTGGTGGTTTGGGGAATTACCAATTCCGTACAGCAGTACACCAAACACCACGCTATGCGCAACCGGGTGAGCCTGCACTCGAAAACTGGTTTGTACTGGAGCTGAAATTACTCGCTGACGTAGGCTTGGTAGGTTTCCCAAACGCCGGTAAATCAACGTTATTATCCGTGATTTCTGCTGCCAAACCAAAAATTGATAACTATCCATTCACCACCCTAACACCAAATTTAGGTATTGTGAGCTACCACGATTTAGCCTCGTTTATTGTAGCCGATATACCCGGAATAATTGAAGGTGCAGCAGAAGGTAAAGGACTTGGTTTAAGATTTTTGCGACATATTGAGCGCAATTCTATTCTCTTGTTTATGATTCCGGCTGATAGCGACGATATCCGCAAAGAATACTATATTCTTCTTCACGAACTTGAAAAATACAACGAAGAGTTACTCGATAAGCGACGGATTTTGGCTATCTCTAAATCCGATTTGGTAGATGACGAATTGATGCATGCGATTGAAGCTGATATACCCGATATTCCTTTCGTGGTTATTTCTTCGCACCATCATTCAGGATTAAATAAGCTGAAAGATCTTATCTGGAAAACATTGAATTCTTAAATATATTTTCGGAATGTCATTAATCGAATCATTAGTTGAATTCGACAAGCAATTATTGTTGGTGCTAAACTCGCTTCACACGCCTTTTTTCGATGAGGTGATGTGGATATTTAGCGCCAAATTTACATGGATACCGCTATATTTGACAGTGTTGTTTTTTCTTTTTAAGCGTTATCGTTGGCAAGGTGCAGTATTGTTGGTATTATTGATATTGACAATTACCGCTGCCGATCAGATTTCGGTTCGCCTTTTCAAAAATGTATTCGAGCGATTGCGACCATGCCACGAACCGGATATCATGAATATGGTGCATAGTGTACATAATTATTGTGGTGGGCAATTTGGGTTTGTGTCGTCTCATGCAGCTAATACGGCAGCTTTTGCCGTGTTTACCATGCTGGTTTTCAAGCAGAAAATGTACACCATCGGCATTATCATCTGGGCAATTGTAGTATCGTATAGCCGGATATACTTAGGTGTACACTATCCGGGCGATATTTTAGGCGGTTTTTTGCTCGGAATATTTTGTGGTTGGCTTTTTTTTCGTATCTTTAAAGTGTATCTCCATTATAAAACAAGGAAATCAAATTTACAATCGTAGCTCAAAATTAGTCAGACAATGGCGGGATTTAAAACACACGTTACTGTTGGTGCTGCAACCGGAGCTGTTGTAGCAACTTTTTGTTACATAGTAGAATGGACAGCGAATATTTATTTTGCGATATTGCTATTCTTCATAACTTTTGCCGGTTCGTTTTTACCCGACGTAGATAGCGACAGTGGCGATCCGATTAAAATAATTTTTACCGGATATGGATTAACTGCTGCTGCGATATCATTCTATTACATCTTCGATCATTATACCTTGATATTACCAGCTATAGCAATATCTATCCTCATTTTTTTACTTGTTCGGTTTGTTCTCTCTCATGTCTTTAAGCGAGTTACTGACCACCGTGGGGTAATCCATTCCTTACCGGCATTTCTAATCGTTTTTTTTGGTGGGTTACTACTCGCCGGCTTTTTTAAGCGCCCCGATTTGCTCGAAAAATTTAGTATAGCGGTTGCAGTAAGCATTGGTTACTTGTCGCATTTGGTATTGGATGAGATTTTTGCATTCAATTTTATGAGTGAAAGTAAGAAAATGTCGAAGAAACAAGGAGCTCCAAATCGCTTTTTCCTAAAACGCTTAAAGCAGTTATTCGGTGTGAAAAAATCATTCGGAACTGCATTAGATTTGGGACTTCGCGAAGGCAAAGTAACACTTGTTTTATACATCATACTACTTGTTCTTGCCTATTTAAGCTATCCAACGCTTCGTACTATATACCACACTTTGTTTTAACCAAAATAAATAATAACCTAATTAACAACCATGAAACCCATTACCAGCAAAGCAATCGAAAGAGCATCTGAATATATTGACAATTTGGAAGATGATGGTATTGAGAAACTTATGCAAATATTTATTGAACAACAGCCCGGTATGGTTGCTTATTTAATGGTTTCGGGCGAAGAGGATTTTATGACAGAAGATTCGCAACAATACTTAATTTATTTGGGCTTAAAAATTTGGTATGCCATTTATTCATCTGGCGTAAAATCACCGGTATTGAATGACGATGATATTCTGGAAATAGAAGAGAAAAATATGGTGATGCTCGAATATTTCGATGGCTCAACCGAAAGCCAATTTGCCGAAGAAGTAGAATTAATGGTTGCGCACCACCCGCAAATGGAATTAATGCGGTACGCAGTATTTAATATTATGAGTATGGATGAAGAAGAAGAACTCGATATAAATGAAGATTGCCTCGGTTTCTTGTTTATTTGTTTAAAAACATTCATCGAAGCATTCAACAAGTATTGAAAATCTTATGATTACAATTCCATTCATGCCTAATTGCAAATCCCTATTTTAAAATGAGAATAGTAATCCATATTTTTTTATCTTTTTTTCCTTTTTCCTTTGCTTTTAGTTTAGAATGAATATTTTTGTACAATTAATTATTGCGCGAAAGAAGAAGATTCAAATCGTTTTTGAAAGAGCTTTTAGTTTTGTAAAAGCATACAAATCATTTTATTATTGATAATTAATTGCGCTTCGACATGTCGAAAGTAATAACAATTAAAAAGGGGTTGAACATTCAGCTTGCAGGTAAAGCTGAACGGATAATCACTAAAGCATCGCAAACCGGTGCAGTAGCTTTAAAACCTACTGATTTTACAGGTTTAACACCAAAGCTTTCTGTAAAGCAAGGTGATGAGGTAAAAGTGGGGACACCGATATTTTTCAATAAATACAACCCGCAGATCAAATTTACTTCTCCCGTAAGTGGAAAAGTGTCAGCTATTAATAGAGGTGATCGGAGAAAAATTTTAGAAATAGTAATTGAGCCAGACGGAAAAAATGAATCGCTTGATTTCATTAAGGCATCACCCGCTGAATTATCAAGAGAGCAGATTATAAACACCTTACTCGAAAGCGGATTGTGGCCCCTCCTTAGGCAGCGTCCGTATTCAACCATTGCAAAACCCGAACATTCGCCCAAAGCAATTTTTATATCCGCGTTTGATACTGCACCTTTAGCTCCCGATTACGCTTTTATTGCAAAAGAAGAAGCACAGCTATTTCAGCTCGGTTTAGATGCAATTGCAAAACTAACCGATGGTAAGGTGTACCTAAATATACCGGCAGAATCATCTGAATCCGATGTTTTTCAAAATGCAAAAAATGTTGAAATTACACAGTTCAAAGGAAAACATCCCACTGGTAATGTTGGCGTTCAAATACATTACCTTACACCTATTAATAAAGGTGAAACAGTTTGGTATATAAACCCAGCCGACTTGATTATTATTGGACGATTATTCGCAACTGGCAAGCTCGATTTTTCGCGAACCATAGCAGTAACCGGTTCAGAAGTGAAACAACCACGTTATGTTAAAACAATATTAGGCGCTTCAGTAAAAACTGTAACAAGCGATAATATTAAAGAAGGCAATGTGCGCTATATCAGCGGAAATGTATTGACAGGCACACAGGTTATTCTGCATGGATATGTAGGTTTCTACGATTACCAATTGACCGCTATACCCGAAGGCGATTACTATGAGTTTTTGGGATGGGGAACGCCCGGATTCGGAAAATATAGCATGTCGCGCGCGTTTTTCTCGTGGCTACAACCAAAACGCGAGTTTAGGCTTGATACAAACTATCACGGCGGCGAACGAGCTTTTGTCCTATCCGATCAATATAACAAAGTTTTTCCGATGGATATCTATCCGGTTCATTTGCTAAAAGCTATTTTGGCAAAGGATATCGAAGCAATGGAAAACTTGGGTATCTATGAGGTAGCAGAAGAGGATTTTGCTTTATGCGAATTTGTTTGTACCTCCAAAATTGAAGTTCAAAGCATTGTTCGGAAAGGTATTGAGCTGATGATAAAAGAAGTTGGCTGATAAATGATATTGGATTTCTTAAAGATAACAATGATAAATTAATGAATAATCAATACGAAGTTCATGAAAGCATTGCGACAGTTATTAGATAAAATAAAACCAAGCGTACAGGAAGGCGGAAAATTTCACAAATTCCATTCTACATTCGAGGCTTTTGAATCGTTTTTATTCGTTCCTAATAAAGTAACAGTAAGTGGTTCGCATATACGCGATAGCATTGATTTGAAACGAACCATGATTGTAGTTGTTATAGCATTACTTCCCGCCTTATTGTTTGGAATGTGGAATGTTGGCTATCAACACTACCTCTCAATCGGTGCAAAAGCAGGATTGTTGGAATTGTTTTGGTATGGCTTCCTGAAAGTGATGCCTTTGGTTATAGTTTCTTATGTATCTGGTCTTACCGTTGAGTTTATAACAGCACAGATACGTAAGCACGAAGTGAACGAAGGATTTTTAGTTACTGGTATGCTTATACCTTTAATAGTACCGGTTGATGTTCCGCTTTGGATGGTAGCAGTAGCAACAGTATTTTCAGTCGTTTTTGCCAAAGAAATTTTTGGTGGAACCGGTATGAACATAGTGAATCCTGCGCTTATGACCAGAGCCTTTCTGTTCTTTGCTTACCCTTCGCAAATGTCGGGCGACAAAGTGTGGATAGCTGGATTGGGCAGTGGCGAAGGTGTTATTGACGGATTCTCTGGAGCTACACCTCTTGCGCAAGCCGCCGCCGCAGTTACACCCGACGATTTAGCTCGCTTTCACGACCACTACTCAATTACCGATATGTTTATCGGAAATATTCCCGGTTCAATTGGCGAAACTTCTACGCTGGCAATATTGATAGGAGCATTCATTCTAATT
>JFJP01038546.1_pt1 | contig 16976 bp, 10 predicted proteins | sample 431651 | NCBI WGS metagenome assembly JFJP01 (sample SAMN02602958, study PRJNA72255) | Microbial mat metagenome, whole genome shotgun sequencing project. | biome: fresh water; feature: sink hole; material: water; isolation source: purple microbial (photo- and chemosynthetic) mats found in... | reverse complement strand
TCTTTTGAGTCGTCAATAATCGCAATTAGTTTTTCAGATAATTTACTTTTTTGTGCTTGTTGTTTTAATTCTTTAACAGCTGTTGTAGCACCACAACAAGGACAAATAAGACTTTTATTCATCCAGCCTTCATCACTTGTTTTACCTTGCTGTATTTCAAAAGTTATTTGAGTATTTTTAATAATAGGCTTTAAATGAATTTGTTTTGTTGGAGTATTAACTAAATAAAACCCTTTAAGCAAAGGAACCTCGGCGTTACAACTTGGATTACTGCAAATGCCTACTCTTGCCCAATAGTAGGCAATTGGTTTATTGCCTTTATCATCGGCAGGATATAAATAACCGATTTCTTTTTCAGTTTCGGCTAGTAATTTTTTAGCATAGTATTCAACATCGAAAGAGAGACGGTTGGGAATGTTAATGGCTGTCCAATTTGAATTTCCAGTAAACACTTTATTTTCGGCAGGTATTTTTTCGAGTTCTTCTTTGCCGTATATTTTTATAAATTCATCAACAGAATATTGTATAGGTTTGCCATATTTTTGAGGAAACTCGAGGCTTCCTTTTTGAATAATATGAGCCACAGGGTTAATGTCGTTACCAAAGCTGCGGCAACCCAAACGAGCAGCCTCTAATGGAATAGCACCACCACCTGCAAATGGGTCGAATACCCGAGGCATTTTATTTAAAAAGTTTTCGATGGCAACATTTAAGTTATCTGTTAACAGTTTGCAGTTTGCAGTTTCGAGGTGGCGGTTGGATAGGCTGTATAGAGCCTGTTCGGCTGTTTTAATAGCAGCGTATAATTCATCGAACTCAGTTAATAATTCGGTTGCTGTTTTTATTGAACCAGCTACCGTTGCCTGATGACTAACAAAAATTAGTTTACGTGCTTTGTTTATTATTACTTCGTTGTTTTTATTATCCCATTTAATAAGACTGGTGCTTGTAAGCATATTACCAGCTTGTGGCTTAGTGCTGTTGTGTAATAAATGTTGTTGCATTTCGGGCGTAAACTTGCCAATGAACATTTGTAAACGGTTGCGTAGGTTATCGTCCATTGGGTCGAAAATAGCAGTCCACGGAATATCGTCGTAGGTTTTGTAAGGGTCGCCAAGATCGCTTAACGGCTTGTTTTTAGAGCCTAATAAAATTTCAATAGCATCTTTAAAAGATTGAGGACAATTGGCATCTAACGGGTCGGGTACAAGACTAGCAAAAACAATAGCACGACAAACGGGCAAAGGTCTGCGAGCCCACCAAAGATGTAAAGTTGATATATGCCCGTGGCGAATGGATTTGTCGCGAACGCTTTCGGCAGAAATTTCTTTAATTGGTATTGCTACTTCTATTAGTTTTTTTGGTTGCATTATTTTAAGCTGTCTTTTTGATGGAAATTATCATTCAATTCTTTTTTAATAAATTGCTCCAATTCTTTTTTATTTGGTAATGCTACTAAATATTGAGCTACAAATACTTTATCGTCGATACCAGCTGTGGCAAATTCAACATGCTCCTGATCTTTATCGGTGCAAAGTAAAATGCCTACGGGAGGATTATCACCAATTGCCATTTCGTATTTTTTATAATACTCCAAATACATATTTAATTGCCCAGCATGGGCATGGTTAAAACGTTCCGTTTTAATATCAATTAAAACATTGCAATGTAACAAGCGATGATAAAAAACCATATCGATAAAATGGTGTTCATTGTCGATTATGATACGTTTTTGACGGGCTTCAAAGCAAAAACCTTTACCTAATTCAAGTAAAAACTTTAATAGGTGGTCGAGTAATGCTTGTTCCAACTCTTTTTCGGGTAATACTTCTTGCTGTTTTAAGCCCAGAAACTCGAAAATATAGGGGTCGCGAATGATGTCGGTAAAATTATTATTGTTGATTTGTGATTGCACCAATGCCAATAGTTTTTCTTTGTTATCGGACAATCCGGTACGTTCGTATAGTAAAGAACCCATTTGTCTTTTAAGTTCTTTAACGCTCCACGTACCTTTTATACATTCTAACTCGTAGAATAATCGTTTTAGAGGTTCATTAACACGAATAAGTTCGACAAAATGGGTATATGAAATTCGGTTGAAGAGATTAAAATAATGGGTATCGGGTATATTTAATTCGGGGGTTACCAACTCCCGAATTGAGGTGTTATTAATCGGATTAATAGATTGAAGCAAAACGGGGGTTAACAAACCCCGAATTGAAATATTGTTGGCAATAATATTAGAAACAGCTGGATAAGACAAATAAAACTGACGGTACCTACGCAGCTCTCTTTCATCGGAATTTGGAATAGCTGCATTTTTCATTTCAATAGCAATATTAGCCAATAAAGCTTTTCCATAAGTAGCCCTGTCATTACCGTTTTGCTCAAATTCAACAATATAAAAACCAAAGAACCAGTTGCGAAGAGTAAGCGAAGTATTAACAGCACGTATGCTCTGTTCACGCAGTTCATCGTTAATTGTTGAAAGGGCAATAATGAGATCTTTAAAATTCATTTTAAGTTATGAGTTTACAGTTTTTAGTTTCCATTCATCCATAGGTAAAAAGTATTGTACTCCTTTTGTTTTTAATTGAAATTTTAATGCTTTAGCTGGATTTTGTATGCGGTGCAATTGCGGATTACTTTTGCAATTAATAACAATATACAACCAAGCGGCATCGCCTAATTGAGCTAAACGATTCATTTCGTTTTCGCTCACCATAACACTACCATCACCAGCACTTCTTCCTTTTACCTCAATATATCTTTTCAATTCTTCGGGACTAATACTACGTATATCATAGCCTTCATTATTGGCACTCACATCTTGAGGTTTCCAACCTGCATTTATTTCATAATTTATAGAGGTTTGCATAGCAATGGCTTCGGCTTCATCATCTCTGCTCATACCATAATGCCCAATATATTCAACTTGAGTAAGAGGAACAACATACGCACAACCCAACACTTCGGGAGCTTTAGGATTTAATTGAGCCATTAGTTCTAAACTTTCTAAACGACTTTGTTTTTTTAAAATAAGTTCGTTTATGCGTTGTTGTTGTTTAATAATTTTATCATTTACCTTGGTGTCGCCCATTAATACTTTGCTTTGAAGCTCCTGAATAGCCACTTGCAAATCCATGATAACTTGAGTAAAGGCAGATTCTAAATACTTTTTACGATCAGCAGCATCTTTTTTAACATGTGCTTTTGTTTCTTCGAATTGCTGCAAAGTAATTTTCTCAAAACTCCATTGTACAACTTCATTTGTGCTAACAACGGCAGGAGGTTCAATAGGTTTTGTAAATTCGGTAGGTGTATGCAAATCAATAAACTTAGCAGGCGATGTAATTTGAAAAAGTCCATCATTGGTTTGATATACCATTAATAATTTTTCATCGGCAATGCTATCATCTTTTTTACTTGTTCTGTTATCGACAATTTGACTTTTAACAAAAAAAGCAAAATAATCTTCTTTATCATCAGGCGAAATAAGTATTGTGCCTTTAATCATGTCTTCGCGATACAGATTACGCACTACTTTAACCAAACTATCGAAAACAGGATTGCCAGGATTTATGTAATGCACTTTACCTAAATCACCAATGCTTTGATAGTCGAGAAAAATTTGTTTGTCAAAACAAAATTGAATTGATTTTATAGTATCGAAATGTATTTTGTAATTGTCTTTTAGTTCGGCAATAACAGGATCGGGCATTTTATCAATACGAAAAATAGAGGGTCTTAACTCAGTGAACACACCACCTAAATTTTGGAATGCTTTTTCGAAAAACAAACGTATGTAAATTGGTTGTAGTCGTTTTTCATCAGAATTTTCTTTGAGTATTCGTGCATCTTTATAATCAATTGCACTGTGCGCTAATTTATCTTTTTGCTCATTAATTTTTTCGGTAAATTTTAATTTTAAAACTTCATCATCTTGCGCTAAAAATTTATCTAAATCAGTTTCTTTTCCATTAAATACTGAATTGATTATTGCATCAAGGCTTACACCCTCAAGCACATCTTGAATAACATCATATACTCTATCATCACCCATTCCTTCGCGAATGATATCTAGTTTAGTTAATAATCTTTCTAATACCTTCCCTTCTTTGGTATTACTCGCAACCATATTAAAAACCAAAACATCTTTCTTTTGACCATAACGATGTATTCTACCCATTCGTTGCTCTAGACGATTAGGATTCCAAGGAATATCCCAGTTGATAAGCAAACGGCAAAATTGAAGGTTTATGCCTTCACCTGCGGCATCGGTAGCAATAAGAATTTGTGTGTCGGGTTTAGCAAAAGCCCATTGTGCATCTCTCCGATCATCAACATTTTTACCACCGTGAATAGTTACAACTTTATAGCCACCGCTTTTTGAAAGTCGCTCTTCAAGATAAATTAAAGTGTCTTTGTGCTCGGTAAATATTACCAACTTTTCACCGTTTTCGAGAACACCATTCGATTTTAACAACTCTTGTAATTCCTGAAACTTTTTTTCTTCTTGTTTTCGATTATAAAGAGTTTGAGCCATCTCAAACAGTTTCTTAACTTCATTAGCTTCCTGCTGTATCTCCTGTAAACTTTTAGCAGTAGTAAAAAGTTTAAATTTACGAGGGTCGGATAAAATATTTTCTAAAGCATCTCTTTCATCATCTTCTAGCTCTTCATAATCTTCAATATTATCGACATCAAAACCTTCTAGTTTGTGCCGTTGACTCCAAAGATTAGGATTTTTATTTACTTCATCAACAATGCCCTGTAAAGCGCTATAACGACGACCTAAGGTATTTTTAATAGCAAATATAGAACTAACTAAGCGACGCTGCATAACAGTTAGCGCCAATGAAACATGAATGTTTTTTGTTTCCGATGCTTCTTCTTTTTTCTTAGAAAGATATCGAGTAACGGCATCATATAAATCTTTTTCCTCGGGGGTAAGTTGATAAGCAACAGTTTTTGTAAACCGCTCTTTAAATAGAGGTTTACCTTGCCAATCTTTCATATCCTCTTTTAAACGACGGATAAAAAATTTGTTGATACCGTTATGCTCTAATTCTTTTATTCGTGTAGATGCAATTTCATCGGTTGCAAAAATATCTTCGTCTAATAACTGTAATAATTTTTTGAATGTATCAGTTCTACCTCTGTGTGGTGTAGCAGTAAGTAAAAGAATGTGCTCACATTGTTGTGATAAAACTTGTGCAGCTTTATACCGTAAAGATAAATACTGTTTTGTTCCATAATCGTATGCAGAAAGTTTGTGACATTCATCGAATACAATTAAATCCCAGTGAGAGTTAGACGCTACATTTAATACGTCTTCACGGGAAATAAAATCGATTGAGGTAACAATTTTATGAGCTGTATGAAAAATATTTGGATCGGATGAAAATAAACTTCTATTAACCAAAGTAAATGGAATATTGAATTTTATAGCCATTTCATCTTCTTGCCATTGTTTTGTTAAACCACCTGGAGTAATGATTAAAATTCTTTCAGCAAGACCTCTCATAATTAATTCTTTTATGAGTAGTCCTGTCATAATTGTTTTACCAGCACCAGTATCATCAGCTAAAAGAAAACGGATTTTAGGCAGTGGTAAAAGAAATTTATAAACTGCTTCAACTTGATGAGGTAACGGGTCGACGATACTACAATTTACAGCAAAGAGAGGGTCGAATTGATATGCGGAATTAATACGCTCGGCTTCGGCAAATAAACCAAATCTTATTGGATCACCTTTAAAGTTGAAAGTTCCTTCTTGAGTAAGTATTTCTAAGGATTCAAATTCATCTTTTGAAATAACTTTGGTATTAGCACGATTAGTATTAACACCAGTAAACTTTATAGAAACCATTGACCCTAACGGTTGAATTTGATTCACAGTTACTGGTTCGGTTGATATTAGATTTTTAATTATTTGTCCAGCTTGGATCATTTTAAACTCATAATAAGGGTTATAAATAATTTTGTCAAATTTAATTCATGTGTCTAATGAAAAATAATTAATAGATGTAAGCCAAATACACCTATTCTCTCTTAGTCGTTTTGATTAACAAAAACAAAATCTACCATGACCAAAAATACATAATTTTTCCTTAATTCAACTTTACTAATACTTAAATTATTCTATAGTAATAGAGATTAGCTAAACTCAATAGGTAAAAGTATTTCAATTATTTTCTAGGCCAAAAAACTACAGAAAACTCAATATATTAATATTCAACTAAATACGAAAAATCTTACTATTTGTACGATTGTAAAAAGAAGCATATCACAAATAACTATAAACTAGGTTCCTTGGGCATGCTCTTAAATATTACCATCCATACACCATCTGAATCCCCATTAAATCGGCTACATGCTTGTGTGCTTTTAAAAAAACTCCGGCCGAAATTCCTTTATACAGATTAAATAACAAATCGTGCCGATGATAGAAGCTGGTCATGGCCGGATAAGGCGCATAATAATAATATGCCATCGTTTGCGTTAAAGATAAACGTCCAAAGTTTATTGCATGACCAAATCCCGCACCTGCCCGCTTATAATCCCTAGTATCGCCCCAGCGAAGCAAGTTTTCTTTGATATATGAATCAATATAAACTTCTGTGGTGGCATGCAATTGATATTTATAACTAAGGGAATAGTAATAGCGTAATCCCACACCATATATATAACATAACTTTTTGGGACTATCAATTACTTTCAAACTATTAAAATAATACATACTAAAACGATAATTATTTTTTTTAAGCAGCAAATTGTCTCGCTCTTCTCTTTGGAATGCTGGAATTCCATGCTTGGCAAAAGTATAACCCAATACTATAGATGGCCAATTCATGCCCTTGTTAGGTTGCTTAATTCCGCCATTCGAAATATGATTATATGCCAATGATATTTTAATGAGAGAAGCCTCGCTAACTTTATAATACATGCTGCCTTCAATAAATAATGGAAAACTTATGGGTGAACCAAAAAACTTATTGGTCGGATTATCAATAGGATCATAAATGCGGGTAAGGTAATTTATTCCGGTGCCCAGTCTGCTCGTAAATATAAAATTTGAATGTTGATATAATATGGGCTCAAGATATAATGTAAAATCGTGCGCCGATCCCAATATTTTAGGATTTAGAAAATTAAAATATCGATACTCAAAACCCGCATTCCAAAAACAATCGAATAATTCATAATCTTCTTTTCCTCCATGCCAAATCTGATATTGCAAAGCAATTCCGCAAGCAGGCTTGTTAGCCAGCGCTTTAATTTCATCGGAATGAGGTAGAATATAACCAGCATGAAAACTAATTCCCAATGACCTTTTCCTGTCATCATTTGCTAAAATAAACGAAGGCCATAGAAGAACTATAGCCATAAAAAAAAGCGCCAATGGGCGCTTCATTATTTTATTACGATCTATATTTATTCCTTTTTTTGTTATAATCGCTGGAACCCCCATAGCTTTTCTTCTTTTGATCGTCGGAACCACCATAACTTTTTTTCTTATAGCCTCCTCCGCCGCCACCATAGTCATTGCGTCTTTCAGGTTTAAAAGACCTATCACTTTTCGGCTCGGTATCGTATTTTAAATGTAATTGACGGCCTTCAAAATTGACATTATTAAATACAGATAAAACATTATCAGCTTCACCTGATTCAACTTCAAACACAGTATGTTTTTTGCCAATTTCAATTTTACCAATTACAATTTTTTTATCCGTAATCTGATTGTTTACCAATTCAATCAATGCCACTGGATTAATGCCATCAATTTTACCAACATTGATATACAAATTCGACATTCCGCTAGTTGATGTTGACCCGGACTTACCTGGAAGTTTCTTTTTTCCTCCTCTATCATCATCTGCATCATTAATATTTGCAGCATCTTTATAATAGTTTAGAAATTCATTAAACTCAAATGAAACAAGTCGTTTGATCAACTCTTCTTTATCCATCCACTCCAGTTTCTTATATACCAAGGGTAAATAAGGCTCTATCTCTTCATGATTAATCTCTACTCTTTCAATCTTTTCAATTAAATGAAACAATTGCTTTTCGCATATTTCCTTACCAGAGGGAACTTTTGCATTGATAAAACTTTTAGAAATTTTTCTTTCAATTTGCTTTAACAAAAATTTCTCTTTCAAATTGCTAATAACAATTGAGATTCCGGCTTTTCCCGCACGTCCTGTTCTTCCGCTTCTGTGATTATAGGAATCTATTTCGTCAGGTATATTATAATTTATTACATGCGTAAGATTATCTACATCAATTCCTCTTGCAGCCACATCAGTTGCAACAAGCAGCTGTACATTTTTAATACGGAATTTATTCATTACATAATCTCGCTGCGACTGTGATAAATCGCCATGCAATGCTTCGGCATTATAACCATCAGTCATCAATTTATCGGCAATTTCCTGAGTTTCTCTACGGGTACGGCAAAAAACTATTCCATAGATATCGGGATAATAATCGGCAATTCTTTTTAATACCAAATATTTATCTTTGGCATGTACGGTATAACAAATATGTTTAATATTATCAGCACCACTGTTTTTACTACCTACAACAACTTCATTATACTTACCCATGTATCTTTTAGCAATGGAAGCTATTTCACTAGGCATGGTAGCAGAAAAAAGAAGCATTTGCCTACCCTCAGGAACATAACTAAAAATAGTCTCTATACTATCTGAAAATCCCATATTCAGCATTTCGTCAGCTTCGTCTAGGATAACTTTTTTAACGGCATCAAGCTTTGCTGCTTTTCTTTCAATTAAGTCAATCAATCTGCCTGGTGTGGCAACAATAACATGTGCTCCTTTTCTTAAAGCACTTATCTGCGTATCTATGCTAGCGCCTCCATAAACCGGAATAACTTTAAGATCGCCTATATATTTGGAATAATCATTAAGGTCATCTGAAATTTGAACACACAACTCACGAGTAGGTGCCAAAATTAACGCCTGTGGCTTGTTAATACTTAAATCTACCTGCTGTATAACAGGAATTCCGAAAGCAGCCGTTTTGCCGGTTCCGGTTTGAGCTAAAGCTATAATATCACTACTGCTTTCCAACAATAATGGAATAACTTGTTCTTGAACGGGCATAGGATTCTCAAAGCCCAATTCTTCTAAAGCCTTAATAATTATAGGCTTAACATTTAATTCTTGAAATGATTTCACGGATGGTTTTTTTCTAAAATGCTATTTTTTAATAATTTGCAAATGTAAACAATACTTATGGATATAAAAAGAATTAGCCTTTATTTATTTATTAAACAGTAAATCAAGCATTTCAATTCATTTATGCTATTTTATTGGTAATTTACACCGAGGAATGAATAATTAGTAATATATTTGGCGATTGATTTATTATTAATAATATAATAAGATAGTATCATTGAAAAGTTTTAAAATAGGGGATATTGAAGTCCGCGTGCCTGTTATTCAGGGAGGAATGGGAGTTGGGATATCATTATCGGGTCTTGCAGCGGCGGTAGCCAATGAAGGCGGTGTTGGCGTTATCGCAACAGTTGGAATAGGTGTTTTAAATGAACAACCGTTCCGCAATTATAAGAAAACTAATAACGACGCATTGATCGAAGAGATCAAAAAAGCTAGGGCTCTTAGCAATGGCGTATTAGCCGTAAATATTATGGTTGCGCTTACCAATTACGAAGACATGGTAAAAGTGTCAATTGATGAGGGTATTGACATTATATTCTCCGGGGCAGGTTTACCTCTTGAATTACCCAAGTACTTAAATGGAAGTACAAAAACCAAACTGGTTCCTATTGTTTCTTCTGGTAAAGCTGCAAAGATTATTTGCAGCAAATGGAAGACAAATTATGACTATTTACCCGATGCGGTAGTTGTTGAAGGGCCCAAAGCAGGTGGTCACTTGGGTTTCAAGCGAGATCAAATTTTTGACGAAAACTACCAGTTAGAAAAATTGGTTCCTGATGTAGTGGCAGCAGTAAAACCATTTGAAGAACAATATGGTGTTAAAATCCCTGTAATTGCAGGTGGTGGTATTTTCTCAGGTAAAGACATCAAAGACATCATGAAACTAGGTGCCGCTGCTGTTCAAATGGGAACCCGCTTTATTGCTACCAATGAATGTGATGCTTCACAAAACTTTAAAGAACTTCTGGTAAAAGCAAAAGAAGAGGATATAGTTATTATAAATAGTCCGGTAGGTATGCCCGGTAGGGCCATTAAAAATGAATTCATCGATTTTGTGAATTCAGGCAATCGCAAACCGTTTAATTGTCCTTATCATTGCTTACGCACTTGCGATTTTAAAACAACACCTTATTGTATAGCTAATGCTCTTATCCGTGCTCAAATGGGTAAAACTAATGAGGGTTTTGCATTTACTGGCAGCAATGGCTACAAAGTTGATAAAATAATCAGCGTTAAAGAATTATTCAATATTCTAAATGAAGAATACAATTCGGCAGTTTAAAAAATTAATTAAATTATAATTTTTCAGCCTATTAGATTTTCTAATAGGCTGATTTTATTTAAGTACTATTGAATCTTATGGTTTAAATATTTTGAACCGTTCAGGTTACGCCGTATTTTGGTAACAAAACATAGTGATGTGAAGAATCACATTTTTATTTTTAATATTCTACCGAACAATTGAAATAAAAAAATGGTATCTTGCAGTATTAAATTTTAATTATCACACCCATGCGAACAATAATAATTTTATTAATATCAATATTCGCTTCCGTGAATTTGTTTTCACAAGAAAAAATTTACGTGTCATATTTCGAAGCTATCAATATGCATTTCGATTATGAATATTCTTCAATGCGTCTGTTCCAATTGTACGTTTCGCAGGACTCAAAGTATGAATTAATCCTACCAGAAAAAGATACTGTTTATTATATCGAAACGAAAGAACAAGCCATAGCTAAGGCATCAAAAATGGGAATACCACATGTATTAACTGGCACTTTTAACCGAGTAGGTGAAAGAGTTATTATTTCATTAGTTATGTATAAAACTGAAACTGGTGAAAAAGAATGGGAATCTCTTCAAAAAGCTTCTAGCCCAGAAGATATTGATCCGATAATGCAATCAATGGCCCAAAGCCTTAATAGTCCAGAGAAAACAAATGGAGAGCAGGATATTTACAATGTTAGTAATTTTGAACAAAAAGAATTAAATAAGAAAACCGCAACCATTTTTTATGGCTTTGAAATTGGAGGCGGTGGTGTATTTATGCCAGTAGATAAGCCTTTCCCTGCAGGTTTTGGAGTTATGCTTTCCGGTGATTTAAGATCACTAATTGTTGACATAAAAGGCTCTTTCTACTTTAGTGATGTCAATATATATCATGTTAGTATTCATGGTAACTATCCATTAAGTAAAAAAAGCAATACTCCATTTTTATCTGCTGGTATAGGATTTGGTGGCACGAATATGGTAGTTGAAAACAGTAGTTATTATTATAGTAATCGCGAAGATGGTAGTGGTTTGACCCTTTATGGTGGAGGTGGATATATCCTTAAAAGAAATTCATCTATAAATTTAAGAATCGGAGCCAATGCTTTTGTTTCTGGCTATACAGTAAATGGAATAAACCCTGCGGGTGTGTTAGGTACTGTAGCGATTCTGTTTTCAACTTATTGAAATAGTTATTGTATGAAACCAATATTCATTTTCTATCTATTTTTATTATTGCTTCTGGTGGGTTGCGGAAAGACTAGAATAATTACAAATGCAAGCTATACTCCTAATTTATATGTAAACGATCAATTTGTAGGAAAAGGATCTGCAACAATAACCCGCACGGGTCCGCCCAAGAGGATAACTATTACTGCTAAATATAACGGTGAACAAGTAGGTAGTATGATCGTGAAAAGAAAATTCACAGGCGCAACTTGCTTGATCGGTTACTTTTCATATGGAATTGGATTAGTAACAGCTTGGCGATTTCCAGAAACAATTTTGCTCCCTTTAGTTGCACTTGAATATAACGAAGAAAATAATCCATGGACAAATCCTGCTAATAGCATTTGGATGGTGCCGCAATCGAAATAAATATTTTAAATCGAAAAAATCATTGCCGATTTCGCTTTTAACTGTATTGATAAATTACCATTAGCGAAAGAGATTTTTTCGCCTGTCAATAAACAAGTAAGTTGATTAACTCCCAACAAATCTTTAATGCGCTGAGGTATTTGTGGATGATCAAATATAGACACCGATAGTTGATGCCCCATGTCTATATTACCATTGTGATAAGCCGTAATAACAAATGAATTCAGCGAATATGATAAAACCACCATTAGAAAATAATCAACATACAAGCAAACAAAATAGCCGCTATACAATGCATCATTCTCAGAACGGATTTTCGATAATTTACAGGTATGTTCGAAAATTTCCTTTTCTATAGGAAAAGTATTTTTTACAGTATAGTTTTTATCAAAAATCTCCCAATTAAAATCCCTTCGATTATCTGGATCTGCAGATCCTTCCATTCCTACTTCATTACCATAATATAATTGAGGAATACCCCGAGTAGTAAAAATAAATGTTAAGGCTAATTTTAAAACGGCCACCGAACGCTCTTTTTCTTTTATATGATTAATTGCTACAGTAAAAAAACGTGCAGGCAAATCATGATTATCAAGCAAGCTAACCAAACGGTTGTGATTAGAATAATTACTATCTTTCTCAAATAAACCAGTACCCGAATTGAAAGGTGAATAAAAAGTAGTCATTCCATTTCCATAAATGAAAACTTCTTCCATAGCTCTTTGTACCGGAAAATCAAACAAAGAATCGAAACCCCAATACTTTTGATAATCGGTTAACTCATCCATATTAAATACCAGCACTTCTCCTATTAATGACACATGCGGGTATTTTCCCCTTATGAGTGTTTTAAAATAATTCCAAAATCCCCTTTCAACATGTTTGGCTGTATCCATTCTAATACAATCAATACCAGTTTCAAGAATCCATGATTCAATGGTTTTAATATGATAATCAATAACTTCAATATTATCCAAATTCAAATCAGGCAATCCGCATAACTCCCCTTCTATAATATTCTCACTCGAATCTAAACCCTGCTTATTAAACCAATCTTTACGTATAGGCGTTTTATTTACTGGTAAATTATACTGACCAGGATGTCCGTATCCAGTATGGTTTACAACCATATCTAAAATAACCTTAATTCCCGCATCATGCAATTTATCTACCAAATCTTTTAAATACTTTTTACTTCCAGAAGGATACTTCTCCTTATCAGCATATAACTGATTATCTACAGCATTAAAATCATACGCCCAATAACCATGATAAGGCTGGGCTGAGATGCGCGGATTTACCATTTGTTCATAAACAGGCGTTATCCATAGAGCGGTAACGCCCAACTTTTTTAAATAAGGTATGCGGGAAATTATGCCGTCGAAATTTCCCCCATGATAGGAAAATGGATCTTGATTTCCACTACTGCTTTCATTGTATGGATAGGCAGCAAATCTGTCGGTAACTATAAAGTATATTATATCGCCCTGCTGAATTGACATAGTTTCTTCTTAATTTATTGCTTTTTTGTTTTTCCTTTCACTATAGTACCCTTCTTTTTAAATTGCAAAGCTTTGTAATTAAGATTTCCATTTTTACTATGGGCTTTAAGCATTTTACTAATTTCATAAGGAGTATAAGCATTCATATTACCTTTGCGCACAGATGTTGAACGAGGTGACATATCACCTTTGGCAGGCTTTCCTTTGGCCGATTTTTTATATACAATAGGCGTTTTAATGATGCCATTTTCAATGGATAATGGATAATCGGTCAGATATAAATAATTATTATCTTCATCGTACTCATCAACATTTTTAAATCCGTCAGCAATAAGCACCAAATAATAATCGCCTGTTAATTCAGGCATGGTGTAATAAAAAGTAAAACCCGGATCTGTTCCATCTGTCTCATTATAGCTAACACTGCGACCACTTAGAACATCTATATAATTCCAATAATTCTGAGACAAACCATATCCGGATCCATCAGTAATTTCGCCATAATGATCGGCATTATCTCCAAACTCATCGGTATAATAATCATATATAATTATCCCATAATCATTAGCATCGTATGCATTGTAATAAACATAAAGGATATTCCAACGCTGACTTTTTAATACAGACTGATCACCAATATTATAAACATTATATTCAATATACCTTTCCTTTTCATCTAAATATTCTTCATCATCATAATCTCCCAACTCCCATGAAATTAAATCAGGTCCTGAAAATAAATCATCATCAACAATACCGTCATTATTATCATCCATTGCAAAGCTAACATCTTGAGAATTTTGGGCAATAAATGCTATAAAGCAAAACTCTTCAACAAAAAAACGATAGTCAACCCATATAAATCCGTTGTCTCCCCAGCTGGTTCCCCAACTATTTACAACCCTAAAAGCCTGCTTTGAATCATCGTATCCTGTTATTGCCATTGCATGGTACGCATGCTGCATGTCTTTTCCTATATAAGTATCAGAGCTAATAACTCCTGAGCCCCTCCATGACATAAATTCATCTCCCAATCGAGCCCCAAATGCAACAGCCCGCTTCTCAGAAAGATAACCTTTAAACATTTTAATAGCATCATCGGTAGTTGTATTCATATTCTTTTTACCACTCACTTTAGGATTGGTAAATATTTTTCTATAATTGGCAATTTTATAATTCCCCGCATCACTGTCCCAAGAAGGATCAGCTGTAGCACAACCTCCCAAATTGGTATATTCAACCTTTGATAATGGAGCAATTCCTTTACCTACCAACACATCAAATGCAGGTTCAAAACCCGTTCCATTACAATTAGATCCTTTTTGTGCAGATGGGATATTACTAAATAAATATTTTGGACTAAATTGATTGGATGCAGATGAAAGATCAGCTTTTCCCAAATTCTTTTGAACCGCATACATATAAGTTCTTAAATTATATCCAACAGCCCATGCCACGCAAGTACCATACTGACCCTGATTTCCAACAGGTGGAAAGCGTTCGGCCAAACTTACTGATGATGGCAAATTGGAATTATTACTTCCATCAGGATCAATTACAACATCCTGAGGCATCGAATCTGCCCTGCTCTTGTCGTTCTCAAAAAGCCAACCTAGAGCTTCTGATACTACTTCGGGATTATCAAGTAGCCATTCACACCTGATTGTGGTTAGGGCAATACCCCCAGATATTAATGAAAGCAAAAAGAACCCAGTAATGCGATTTTTAAATTTTCTGATCATGATATTTTATATTAATTATTTCAAAATAAGTTTTCCCGATTCATAAATTGCTCCTGTTAAATCGGGCTTAGCAAGCAAAAAAACAGCGTTCTCAAAATTGATGTTGCCTGAAAAAGTTGTTTCTTTTAATAATAAATTATCCAAAGACTTTATTCCTGAAAAATCTGCATCGGCAAGCGACTTTCCTCCTATCCATTCAAAGCGACCAAAAAACTGTGATTGATAAAAATCAGCCTTAGCCTCTATTTCAGAATAGTTCATAAAAAAACTACCCATAACCCTTACATCACTAAAAGAAAACGAACCCTTGCTTTTCATATTGCTCAATTGTACATTGGAATGAAAAACCGACTTCTGAAATGAAACCGGTAATTGAAAAGTAACATTCATGGCATTAAAATCGCCCAGTACAAATAATCTCTGCATGCGACATTCTGATTTAAAATTACACTGCATAAAATAATTGTTCGAGGCATGCAGCTTTAATCCTTCGGCATTAAATAATTTTTCGAATGTTGATGCTGTAAAATTTACCCAAGCCAAGCAATCAACATCGCGAAAGTTAACTTCATCTTGAAAATTACAGGATGTAAATACCAAAGATTTATTAAAAACAAGGTTGATGCGCTTGTCTTTTTCTGATTTATCAAATGCCAATAACTTAGATTGAAAAGTACAATTCTGAAAAACCAAAGCGGAATGAATATATACTTTATAAATACCTGAACCTTCATTTACTAAAGGTATAGCTTTAAATAAATCTAAATCGCCTTGAATGGTAACATTTTCATAATAAACGTCCTCACCTTTATTTATTTGTTTTAAAATGATTGCCGCATCAATAGTTTTATTGCTTGCTTTGCAAGAAAAAACTAAATAAAGACTTATAATAAAAAGAAAAATATACTTCATAATTGATAAATACTTTAGCTTATTTCATTATTTTTTTTCATCAGGAAGGGGCTCAAATCCATAAGCTATACCTTCCAATAGATAACCTGGTATTTCGCCATAACCTCCTTTTGCTTCTGATTTTGTAATCAGCACAATTCCAGCTTTCATATTGGCTGCCTTTTTTTGCAAACGAATTGTTGCACTTTTTTTTGCAGCTTTCATGCTTCGCGAATCTGACGAACTTTCTGCAGTTACAAAACCTCTCTCATAAAGACCATCAACCTCCTCTTTGGTTTCAGTTATTAAAACAGCTTCCCATTGTGTTTCGTCAATCATCATTAACACAGGCTTGTTAAAAGTTTCCTTCCTCCCTGTCGACATAATAATACGCTCTATATCTTTATGACGAAGAGACAATACCTCATCGCTGCCCGGATTTTTATATGTTATATCGCTTGCATTTATCTTTTGAATTTTTACTACTATCTTTTTACCACCCAATCGAATAATAGTATCTAATTTCTCCTCAATAACAGGCTTCTGTTCCTTTATTTCTTTTTGAGAATTATCTTCCACAGGCTTATTTTCACCCTTAGCCTTAGTGCTTTTTGGCTCTGTTGTCTTTTTTACTTCAGAGGTTTCCGTTTTTTGTTGGGTAGCTGTCTCGGAAAAATAATACACTTTACCATTAGACATTACCACTCTAGAAACTTCTTTAGCAGGAACTGTCAACGTTTTACCCATTGCCTTATATTGCA
>JFJP01038545.1_pt1 | contig 16976 bp, 10 predicted proteins | sample 431651 | NCBI WGS metagenome assembly JFJP01 (sample SAMN02602958, study PRJNA72255) | Microbial mat metagenome, whole genome shotgun sequencing project. | biome: fresh water; feature: sink hole; material: water; isolation source: purple microbial (photo- and chemosynthetic) mats found in... | reverse complement strand
CATAGGCAAAAACTCAACACCTCATTCCCCATTAAATACAGTAGTTGATAATAAAGTTGTAAATATTGTCAAAGATGTAAATGACATCAACGCAGGTTTAGCAAGACGAACAGGAAATTTATTTACATTGCAAAATGGAAGTATTTACAGAGCTAAATCAATATCAGACGGTGCAAATCTTTTTCCTGTTAGTGGAAAAGGAATATACACTTTGTCGAGAGGACAATACAATATTTTAAGAGAATTGAAATTAAAAGGAGGATTAACTGATGACTTTTACAAGTGGTTTAACAATAGCCAATTACCAAAATCTGAACTTGATTTACCATTTGAAATCTATAAAACTGTTTTAATGCCATGATTTTAAATTATAGTTTTTCTGGAAAGATAGATACTGAAAAATTGAGACAATCGGTTGCCGAATTATTACACTTAGATAATTCAAAAGTTATATCAATTTCTTTAGACAATCCAAAGGAATTTGAAATATCGTACGACTACAAAGAGTTTGAAAATGGTACATTGAAATCAACTGTTGATTTATATTTTTCAAGCAATAATCAATTGTTGAAACAAATAAATGAATTAGATTTCGGAGTAAAATTATCAAATAAGTTAAATACCGAATTGTATTTCTTAGCACCCGATTTTAGTGCGTGGGAAATAATAAAAGTTTCACCTAAAGGAGATTTATTCAATGGCACAGAAAACTATACAGAAGATGAAAACGGAGAAGAAATAACTATTATTGAAAACTTACAACCTCTCAAAAAAAAGGACATTGTTAAATTACACCAAGATTTCATTCGATGTTCAGAAATTGAGTTTGGAATACAATGCAAATAACAGAATGATAAAGAGTTGCTAACATTTTAAACCGTTATATTTCAACACTATGAAAAATATATTAATTTTTACTTTGTTTCTGTTTGTTGCCTTTCTATTTGGCATTCAGAATGTTGATGCACAAGGGGGTGTGCCGCCTTATTACAAATTGGGTGAAACAAAAGGAAGCATTGCTGAGGTGAAACAAAAAATTGAAAATGCCCTCATGGTTTACGATTTTCAGATTTTGGGTTCGTACAATCCGGCTCGAGACCCCAATATGCTGGTAATTGCCTTTACCAAAAGCGAATTGAACGAAATTGCTCTCGCCATAAAAGACCGTGCTTTGCTGGCAAGTGTTATGCGGGTGGGAATTATTTGCACCAACGATACGTGCCAAACCTATCTGCTCAACCCCGATTATTTGTTCTACGGATATTTTAGGCATCACATTGAAGACTATGTGCTTGAACTTAACGAAATTTCTACTTCCGTAAAAATTGCATTGCAACAAGTGGGCGGCACCTTGCAACCCGTAACCGGCGGCAGTTGGAGCGAAGACGAACTTAAGCAATTCAAAATACTTGTAAACTACCCCGATTTCAATTCGCCCGTAGAATTAAAAGAATTTGAATCGTTTGAGGAGGCTGTGGCAACCATCAGTCAAAACCTCACAAGCCGCACCGGAGGCTGTGTAAAGGTGTACGAACAAATATTTATGGAACAAAAAACCGCCATTTTTGGGGTGGGTTTGTTAGACCCAAACAATGGGGAGGCTACATTTTTAGATGTTTTGGGCAAAGACGGGAAAAACAACATTGCCGCTCTGCCCTACGAAATTATTATTGAAGGCAACAAGGCAACAATGCTCAACGGAAAATTCAGATTTCCATTCTATTGGTCAAATATTTCGACAATCGAGTTGAAAGCCATTCGCAGAGTTCCTTCGGATATTGAATATCTGCTAAAAAATCTTACCCGCTAATTTACATAAAAAGTTCAATCACAAATGATTGGACTTTTTTTTCTATCAAAAATTGGAAAATTTATTTCCCTTTTTCTTCAAAATGCTTTTTTACAATAAATATTTGGCAATTTTTCAGTTGATTTATTAATTTTGCATAATGCAAAAATTGTATTCAACCCATTTTATTACACCAAAAACACAATGGAAGAGAAAAAGATTAAGATTCTGCTTGCCGAAGACGACATCAATCATGGGTCGCTGTTGAAACAATACCTTTTGGCAAAAAATTTTGACGTTGAGCTTTGTAGCAACGGAGAAATTGCGTATAAAGCTTTTATGAAAGAACAATTTGATGTGTGTATTCTTGATGTGATGATGCCCAAAAAAGACGGATTTACACTGGCTGGCGAAATTAGGGTTATCAACAGCGAAATACCCATTATATTCCTCACTGCCAAGTCTATGAAAGAAGATGTGGTGGAGGGATTTAAAATTGGCGGCGACGACTACATCACCAAACCATTCAATATGCAGGAGTTGCTCATGCGAATTGAAGCAATTATGCGCCGTACAAAAAAAGCCGTTTCGGAAAAAAAACAAGAACTATTTCAGTTGGGCAAATACACTTTCGATGCGCACAAACAAATGCTTTACAAAGGCGATGCAACAGAGGGCACAAAACTCACCACCAAAGAATCGGAATTGCTTTTTATGCTTTGCTCGAATATGAACGAAATTTTGGAGCGAAATTTTGCCCTTAAACAAATTTGGATTGACGATAACTACTTCAATGCCCGTAGTATGGACGTATATATCACCAAGCTACGCAAACATCTGAAAGATGAACCTTCCATTGAAATTATGAACGTTCACGGAAAGGGTTACAAACTTGTAACACTTTGATTATAAAATAATTGATAATGTATATTGACACTCATTCGCACATTTATTTGCCCGAATTTGATACCGACCGCAACTTGGCAGTGCAAAGAGCCATTGCGATTGGAGTCGAAAAAATTGTACTTCCCAATATTGATGCTGCTTCGGTAGTGCCAATGCTTTCATTGGCAGACACATACCCACAAAATTGTTTTCCTCTGATGGGTTTGCACCCTACATCGGTGAAAGAAAATTATGAAGATGAATTGCAAATAGTTGAGCAGCAGTTGAAAACCAGAAAATACTACGGAATTGGCGAAATTGGTATTGATTTGTATTGGGATACCACTTTTAAACACCAACAACAATTGGCTTTTGCTCATCAAATAGAACTTGCTTTGCAGTATCACCTTCCTATTGTGATTCATGCCCGCAACTCGCTTCCCGAAATTTTTGAAGTGCTCGCAGGTTTCGAAAATCGAATGCCACAAGGTGTATTTCATTGCTTTCCGGGTAATGTGGAGCAGGCACAAAAAGCCATACACTACGGATTTTTTATTGGCATAGGCGGCATTGTTACGTTCAAAAATTCGGGTTTAGACAAAGTGGTGAAAAATATTGATATACAACACATTGTGCTCGAAACCGATTCCCCATATCTTGCTCCCGTTCCGCATCGTGGCAAACGAAACGAGAGTTCGTACATACCGCTTGTGGCTCAAAAAGTGGCAGAAATAAAAAACGTTCCACTGGGTGTAGTAGAACGTTTAACAACAGCTAATGCGCTGAATTTGTTTCAATTACCAATAGATTAATTGAGCGGTTTACCGTTTTTGTATTTTACTTTTGTCATCAGTTGTCCGTTTTGGTCGTAGTTTTTTACCGTGCCGTGTATTAGCCCTTTTTTGTACGGAGTAGCCGATTTGAGCGAACCGTTTTTGTTGTATTCTTTCCATGTTCCAGTTTTTTCACCGTCCACGTAAAATTTCTCCGATTCAACATAGCCATTGGGGTAAAAATCAGTCCATTTGCCGTTTTTGTGGTTGTTTTTGTAAGCAATTTCGTTGGTGAGTCGTCCTCTTTCGTCCCATGTTCTAAATTCGCCATGTTTTTCTCCGTTGCTGTATTGTTCTTCTTTCATTTTACCACCCAATTCGGTGTAATACAGCCATTTGCCATCGCGTTCGCTATTCAAATACGAACCCGAAACCAGCGGCGTACCCTGCTCAGTCCATGTCATGCGAGTACCATTGAGCACCCCTTTGCTAAAGTGTTCTACCACTTTCATTTGCCCCGAAGGGTACCAATACACCGCTTCCCCGTGTTTGAATCCATCGGCATAATCTATTTTATACACATTTTTCCCATCAATAGTCCATTCATGAAATGTGCCGTGCATGGCACCCATTTTAAACTCGCCCACTTCTTTTTTGTTTCCGTTTTCGAAGTAGGTAGTCCATTTTCCGTTTTCTTGTCCGTCGGTAAAAGTGCCTTCTTTAAAGGTGATTCCATTTTCGTAGAAAATTACATTATGCCCATCTTTTTTGCCATTTTTAAAGTTCACTTCTTTCCAAACCTGCCCAATTTTGGCATCGTAAAAACCCTGTTTCACAAGCGTATCTTCTCCAAACGAAATGTAGGTTTCTTGCCCACGCTGCCACACTTTTTCAATTCCATACCAATATGTCCATTTTCCGTCCATTTCTCCTTTGTTGTAGTAGCCCTCGTTGCCTTTTTGCCCGTTGCGTCGCCAGTATGTCCATTTTCCGTCTTGTACATCGTTGGCAAAATTACCTTCAATATCTGTCAAACCGTTTGAGTGATACCACTTTGCAGCACCGTTCTTTTTGCCCATATCAAACATAATTTCCGATTCAATTCTACCGTTGTCGAACCAGCGTTTGTGCATTCCGTTGGCAATTCCTTTCACAAAGGCACCTTGCATTTCCATTTCTCCGTTTGAGTACCAATGTGTCCAAGTGCTATCTTTTATATCGTTTGTGTACCAGCCCTCCATTTCTTTGTTGCCGTTTTCGTGCCAGCTTTGGTATTTGCCGGTTGGGTAAGTGGCTTCGCTTTGCAACGTTCCGTTGGCATACCATGTTTTCCAACTTCCTGTTTTTGTGCCATTTACAAAATCGCCTTCCGACATTTTTTGTCCGTTTTTGTACCACACAGTCCAATGCCCATGCTGCTTGCCGCGTAGGTAGGTTCCGTTTTCTTTTTTCAATCGGTTTCCTTTTGTATCGTTTACATTATCGGGAATGTAGTACGACGTGAAAGTTCCGTTGCCGTTATTTACCAGTGTATCACCATTTTCGGAAAAAAAATACGATACTTTAACCGTATCTATCAAGCTATAATCTATGTTCTTATCAAAATTAATTACAATACTGTCTTTGGTTGTGCCGTTGTTTTTGTTGATATAGATAACACGCTGACTTACACCAATAAGTGCCCCTTTTTGCGGTGGGTAGAGCAGTTTTAAACTATCGTTGGGGTGAAATTCTACTTTCATCAACTTCCCGTTGGGATACCAATATTGCCACGTACCATCGGTATAGCCAAAAATATAGCTGCCTTCGGTGCATTTTTGCCCGTTGATGTACCAATCGGTATATTTGCCGTTTTTTACACCGTAGTTGAAATTGCTTTGCTGTTTTTGCTTTCCGTTGGCATGATACATAATATTTGTTCCGTGTGGATGCCCCATATCGAAATTTGTTTCCTGAATGAGTTTGCCTGTTTTGTCCCAGTATCGCCAAAGTCCGGTTTCTTTGCCGCCTTCCAATACCCCCTCCATTTTTTTGTGTTCATTTTTGTCGTCCCAGTACTGAACGCATACTTCGGTTTGGGCAAAAATTGCCATCGAAATTGAAATAAAAAAAGCAAAAAGCACTAATTTTTTCATGTGTTTTAAAAATTTTGTTTGTGGTACTAAAAACGAATGTACTTGTGAATGCACAAATATCGGACAGGTTTTTTTATTTTACACAAAAAGCCCTCACCGATTGAAATCAGCAAGGGCTTTTTTGGGTGTAAATTACAGATTATAAATCTTCTATGAGAGCTTTTTCAATTTTTGCTTTGTTACCAAACACTAAGTTCATTCCCATTATCAAGTTTACTTGTTTTGACCCTTTGGGCCAGATAAATGTGCTAATGTTGTCGTTTACAAAGTAAAACTGAAATGGTCCGCCGCGTAGCATCATTCCCAAACCAATGTTGTTGTAGGTGCCATTATTCATCGAATAATTTACGGTGGTCGAAAACATATTGGTAATCACCAAATTAGCCGATAACGACAAAGATGGGTGAATGGTTTTGTCGTAAAAATCGGTACGAAGCATAGCACCAAAATTAATTTTGTCGCTCAGTTTGTAGTTTGCGCCCATATATACTTTGGTGGGCAAAAGGGTGGTGTATGCCAAGTTTGTTTTCTCAAACTCAATGGTTGACATCAGAGTGTCAACAGTTTCCTGAAAAACATCTTTATTTTCGCTATTATCTCCGGTATTTTCGTTGAGTTTTATTTCGTCCGAAAAATCAATTCCTTTGAACTCAAACTCGCCTGCCGAAATTAGATTTGTGGTATTTTTATTCCAACCAATAAAACCTAAATCAATAATACTTCCCGAAAACGATATTTTATCATTGAGCAAATATACAGCTCCCAAATCAACTCCTAATCCAAAATTTCGGTTGAAAATAAAATTCTCCATAATTTGGTCTATCGAACCCGTTTCAATCATTTCAATTTCTGAAATAATATTGTTCTCGTCTAAGGTTACATTCATGGGGAATGAGTAATTTAGCTCGAAGTCGGTATTGATGGTCATATCGTAGGTTTGGTCGGCAGTGTAGAGTTTCATATCCGATTTTTTTGTTTGTAGATTTGCATTTCCGTTGTACAACTTCAGTTTAGCTCCTACGGTAAGTTTGTCGTTGAAAACGCGCGAAATACCCAATCCTACTTCGGTGTAAATGAGAGCATTTGCACCAAATCCACTCAGGTCGAGCGGATTGTCGGAGCCAATAAAAGCTCCGTTGCCTTTGCGCAACGAAATAATTGAACCCGGATACGAAAGACTAACTTCCGATTTTTGAGAAATTCCAAAACTGATATAGGTTTCGCGTACTTTGAAACCAAATCCTAACAAATTGATACTCATATCGCTTAGGAAATAGTTTTTATCTTTCAACGTACTTTCCAGATAATCGAGGTCAATGATAAGCGAGTCGGCTTTATCTCCGGTGCCTTGACGAAAAATATCGTTGTACGTAAATCCGGTATTGGTAAAACTAAACTGAAAACCAGATAGTTGAGGCAATTCTACATACACTCTGCTCAAGGGCTGAAATGCAGGGTTTGTGCGCATGGCTTGCGGTACTGTGGTGATGTTGTACAATGTGCGATACTGAGCAAAACTGGCAAAAGTGAGTACAACAAATAAAATGGATAGTGAAATATGTTTGTTTTTCATACTTTTCAATTATTAATGGTTTTAATACATCGGTGAAATTATTCGAAATTGATTGTTGCTGAGCCTTCTGCTTTCACGCCAATTTTAATGGCTAAACTGTAATCGTGAAATAGTTTCACGGGTACTGTACCATTGCTTGAGGTCATTAGTTTGGCATGAACTATCAACTTTTGGGCATTCACCAGATTGTTAATGTCATCAAACGAAAGATTGAGCTTGTTGTAAGTTGATTTCAAGGTAGTTACCTTTCCTGCACTGTTTACATCGGCTGCTTCGAGTATGTGTGCATTTATGGTTGTGTACGCAACGGGCAAACCGTTTGCATCTTCGCCAAGTGGAGTAAGATAAAGCTGAATATCGAACGGAAAACCATTATCGGCTTTGAAATAAAACTCAATATTGGCATCATCGAGAAGTTCTAAACTTTGGTCGAAGGAAATGTCCACGGTATCAATGATAGCTAAATTGGGGGTTTGAAATTCGAGTGGCAATTCCATTTCCACACCAATTCGCACTTGGCTTGTATCGCTTACAAAACTAAGAACATCTTCGTAGCCCGCAGGATTTGTAGTAACCGAGGTGTTGAATACAATTTCGGCAGGTGGTAATGCAATAAAATCTACAATATTCGATGTGTTTTTATTAATTTGAATGGTATCAATGGCAAACGGATTTTCGGGAGTAATGGTTTTGAGCACGTGCGAAATTTCCAATACTTCCTCGTTTTTATTGGTTGCAATGCCTTTCATCGAAAAGTCGAATTTCACCGGAATTCCTACTGAATTGGCAACAAAAAAATTGAAACGTGGGTCGGTAAGTTTAAAACCGCCATCAAATACATCGAGCAAATCAACATCAAGGTCAACGAGTGTAGGGGCAATTGTTATGCTTTGCGACTTAAGTTTTCCTCTTGCTTCCGAAAAAAATATGTCGGTTGTGTGCAACTCCACAGCAACTCTGTCGGTTTCCGAATACTGCACATACTCCGTTGGTGCTGTGTTATATACATCGTATTCTACCACAAGGGTATTGAATTTTTTTTGCACTCCAAGTGTTAAATCGCATTCGTAGCCGGCAAGGTCAATTTCGTGAATGAGTGGCGTATCGTTGGTGCGCGAAATGTCTATCACTTTTTCATATACCACACCATTTTTTGTAAACGATGGAATGCGGAGTTTTACCGCAACAGAGGCATCAACATACGACCACAATTTTATTTGAATAATGCCATCTTTGAATGCCAAGTAGTGCAATTCGTCGGCAGCATCGCCAAAATCAAATTCTCTTGTTTCGTGCGGAAGTTGTATTTTAGAAATTAAGGCTGAGCCGCTCGAAACTTTAATTCCGGTTATATCGAGATTGAAACTGAAGGCATTGGCATTGGAATTAATGGTAACATTGGTGGCACTGAGCATTTGAATATTAGCAAAATAGGCTTGCATTTGATTGCTAAATGTTTTTCCATTTAGGTCAACCGGAGTGCTTTGAGCAGTGGCTCCTGCAAGTATAACATTTGGAAACGGAAACGATGCAACTACGGCATTGCCATTGGCTTTGTCGCGGATTTGAAATTCCATTCCGGCGGCAATGGCAACGGGCAAATTGTTGGTAAGTGTAAGGCTCATTTGTCCTGCCGAAAAGGTTGCATTCTGAAACTCATCGGGCACTGCTTCAAACGTATAAGGACCTAAATTCATCACCTGAGTTTCGGGGAAAACAGGAAAATAGCCATCGTAGCTCATGCCCAATTGTTTGGCTGTAAACGAATTGGTTAAGTGAATGTCGGCTAATTCCAATTTGCCCATGACAAATTCTTTGCTTGCAGGAGGGTCTAATGCTGGAATTTTAAAAAATTCGGAAACATTGTACGTAAATATGTCGGGACGACTAAATACAATGCTAATAGATTTGTCGGAATTATAGACCACCGTATCTTCCACCTCCGGAATTAAGTCGCTCAACAGCAAATTGGCATACGCCAAAGGCATTGCAATACTGGTTTGGGCAGTAGTGGTTTTCGACAACTTATCCATATCAAAATTATAGTTATCCTCGCAAGCCATTAAAAATAAGGCAGGTAGGAAAATCAACAGAATGTAAATGTGATTTTTTTTCATAATCAATGTATGAGTAATTAATGGATTGAAATTAATAATTGTTTTTATCAGATAGTATAACGATGTATGTGAGGGTAAAATTATTTAAAAGTAAATAGATAATTGAGTGCAAGCACTTTTTGAATATAATTTTCTGATTGTATGAATTATACAGTATGTTGAAAAGAACATTGAACAGTTATTTTCCTACATATTGTTCAATTAATTTTAATAGCTGTTCTTGCTTGAATGGTTTGGAAACATAGTCGTTAAAACCGGCTTTGATGCAATCTTCGCGTTTAAACGAAAAAGCAGTTTGTGCAATAATGGGGATGGTTTGGTTTATTTTACGAATTTGCGCAGTGGCTTCAAATCCATCCATTATGGGCATTTTTAAGTCCATCAGAATGATGTCAAAATCCTGATTTTTAAATTGTTGAACTGCTTTTTTTCCATTTGAGGCATGAACTATTGTCATTCCGGTTTCGGATAAAAGTTCTTTGATGTACATTAGGTTAAACAGTTCGTCTTCCACAACCAATACTTTAATGTTCTGCAAATCAGTTTTATTTGTATTCGTTTTTTTGATTTCAATATTGTTTATCTGTACTATCGGCAAACAAAAATTTATTTTGGTGCCTTTACTTTCTTCCGATTCTATGGTTAATTTCCCACCAATCAGTTTAATAAGTCCAACGGCAATAGACAAGCCCAAGCCCACGCCACCAAACAATTGCCGGATGGTATCGTCGGCTTGCGCAAAACTTTTGAATATAACTTCTTGTTTATCTGCTGGAATGCCAATTCCTGTATCCGAAACATAAAAATTGATATGGTTTTCGCAGAGTATATATCCAATTTCTATTTTTCCGCTCGATGTAAATTTGAAGGCATTGTTGAGTAATATATTGAATATCTGTTTTATATGCGAAAAATCGTTGTTGATGGTAATATTTACATCCGTATTGATGTTGAATGCAAATTCGATATGCGATTTTTGAGGGTCAATATGCAAGCGTTTAAATTCATCGAATAGTTCGCACACCAATTTATTGGGGTCAAACTCAATGCTTTTGAATTTTATCTGATTGGTTTCAATAAATGCAAGGGTGATAAGATTTTCAATCACACTCAGCATTTGTTTCATAGATTTGTGCACAATTTCGGAAAAAAGTTTTTGTTTTTCGGGTGTAATATTGGGTCTGAGCAACAAATCGGAAAAACCGGCAATAGCATTTAAAGGAGTTCGCACTTCGTGCGAAATATTTTTCAAAAATGCCGATTTCAGCCGTTCGCTTTCTTCGGCTTTGTTTTTGGCAATGGAGAGTTCAATATTTTGCTGCATCAATTGTATTTCAGCATTTTTTTTCTCTGTAATATCACGGGCAATTACATAACTTTCAAGGAGATTGCCATTTTCGTCGTATCGAAAATTTGCATGGTCTTCGCGCCATATATAGTGCCCGTTTTTGTGCTGTGCCCTGAAAGTATATCTCAATTCCGATTGTTTTTCGGCAATAGCTTTATATATTGTGGCAAACAATTCTACTCTATCGGAGGGATGCACCAATTCGTAAATTTCGTTTACCGATAAAGTTAGCTCAATGTCTTTATCAAAGCCCAATTGCTTTCGGTAAGCGGGTGTTGAATATTTTATGGAGCCGTTGTGGTCTGAAATAAAAATTCCGTCCGATGTGTTTTCGGCAATCATGCGGAATTTTTCTTCACTTTCCATTCGTTTCTTCTCATTGTCTTTTTGCTTTGTTATTTCGTGCGAAATCCCCACCAATGCAACTATTTCTTTTTCAGTATTGTATATAGGCGATGCATTTACCGAAATAGGAAAGGTTCTGCCCGACTTATTTTTTACAATAAATTCGGTGGTTTTAATATTACCAGAAGAATATTCTATTAAATCTTCTGTATGTTCATGTTTCAATTCATTGGGCGAAATCAGTTCAATCGTTGTTTTTCCCAGTGCTTCTTCTTTTGAATACCCATACAAAAGAGTGGCGTATTCGTTCCACAAAACAACATTGCCGTTTGGGGTGGTTACAATTACCGCTTGTTGAATAGAATTAAATATCTGTCGAAAAAAATCAACATCATGTTCAAAATCGAGGCTCGGAGTCATTGGTAGTATTTTTTTTCAAAAAAATTAATAGCAGTTGTTTAATAATCAATATATAGTTGCAGTATTTTTATCAATTCATCTTGATTGAAGGGCTTCGCAATGTAATCGGTGAAACCGGCATTGGCGCAATCTTCGCGTTTGTACGAAAAAGCAGTTTGGGCAATAATGGGAATGACTTTATTTGTTTTTCGTATTTCTTTGGTCGATTCAAATCCTCCCATAACGGGCATTTTTAAGTCCATCAAAATAATATCAATCGATTGATTTCTAAATGCTTCCAATGCTTGCAAGCCATTGAGTGCATGAATGATGTTTATACCCGTTTCGGCGAGCAATTCTTCAATGTACAAAAAGTTAAACTCCTCGTCTTCAACTACCAACAAGGTTATATTTTTGAAATTGATAGGTTTGGTACTTACATCAAGATACTGAGCACCTTTTTTATGCTCCAAAGGCAAGCAAACAATTATCTCTGTTCCACTGTTTAGTTCGGAGTTGATAATCATTTCGCCACCGAGCAATTTTATGAGTCCGGCTGCAATAGACAGTCCCAAGCCAACGCCACCAAAAGCAATTCGCACTGTATCGTCGGCTTGCGCAAAACTTTTGAAAATAATATCTTGCTTGTCTTTTGGAATGCCAATTCCGGTGTCGGAAACAATAAATTGAATTTGACTTTCGGACAATACATAACCCAACTCAATCTTTCCTTTTTTTGTAAATTTAAACGCATTGTCGAGTAAAATACTAAGTATCTGAGTTATATGAGTAAAATCGCTTTCTATTGTTACATTGCTTTGAAGGGCAGTATTGATTTTAAATTCGATATGGCTTTTTTCGATGGCGGGTTGTAAGCGTTTGTAATTGTCAAACAATTCGACAACCAATTTGTATGGATTGAACTCCATAGTGTTTATTTTGAGCTGGTTGGTTTCGATATGTGCAATGGTAATGGTGTTTTCAATGACACTCAACAATTGATTGATAGATTTATTCACAATTTTGTTGAATTGGCTCCGCTCTTCAATTGTAATATTTTGTCGGCTCAAAAGTTCTGAAAACCCAGCGATGGCATTCATTGGGGTTCGTACTTCGTGCGAAATGTTTTTCAAAAATGCCGATTTGAGTCGTTCTCCTTCTTCTGCTTTTTCTTTGGCGTATATCAATTCTTCTTGTGTTTCCCAAAGGTCGGTCAAATCCTGCAAATTTGCCCACACCCCTGTTACTTTGTTTTGGCTGATAATGGGGATAAGAAAATATTTCATATACACTTTTTTGCCCCATTTGCTTGTGTAAACGGCATCTGAACTTACAACATTTCGTTCGGCAATACATTTTGCAATATTTTGCGAAAAACCAACATCCATTAATGGTTTGAACGTGAGCAAGTTTATTTGTTTTGTAACCTCAAGCGATGGCGAGCCAATGATACGAAGCACCGCAGGATTTGCTTCTAAAATATAGCCTTCGGCGTTGAAAAACAAAATACCGGTATGGGTGTTTTCAAACATACTGCGAACTTTGTACTCGCTCTCCTCTGCTTTTTCTTTTGCGTTTATGAGTTCCTGCTCCTGATTTTTGCGCCCAGTAATATTACGCCCAAAAAACGATGCGCCAATTACTTTGCCGTTTGCCACTATGGGGTTCATAGATACTTCTATGTAAATGAACATATTGGGGGCAACTTCAATTTTATCTTCAAACGTAAATTGTTCGTTATTCAACACGCGGTCGTAGCGTTGTTTCCACGTTTCGCGCAAAGGTTCGGGCAACGAATTTAACAGATTACTACTTGTAGTTAATTCAATACCAAATGATTGGTAAAATTCATCTTTAAAAACTCGATTTATATATATCAGCTCGTACTGATTGTTTATTGCCCACACACTGTCGGTGGTGTTTTCTATAATAGCCTGAGTATTGGCACTATTGTTTTCGGCAATTTCTTTTGCTTTTATAAGCTCCTGAGTGGCTTTGCGAATGGCTGTAATATCTTCAAAAATTACCACTACTTGATAAGGAGATGTTTCGTTGTCTTTGAATTGAGGGATGGAGTTAATTTTTATCCATTTATAATCGTTGATAATGGGATTGAAAACGCCCATAATAACATTGCTAACGGGTTTTCCGGTTTTTAAACTTACCATAGCGGGGTGAGTTTCGCCCTCAAAATCGCTAAAGTCTTCGTGTATCGAACGCCAATGCGGGTCAACGGAGGCTTTGCCTTGCATTTGGTCGAGGTTTAAGCCCAATATGTTTTGGGCGGCATTGTTGGCATAAAAAATATGCCCATCAGTATTCTGATAAACAACACCTTGTATCGTATTTTCGAACAAAAAACGATGTTTTTTTTCGTTTTCCTCAGCCATTTTTTTTGCTTCATGCAATTGATTATCAGTTAATTGGCTTTCTGTTATGTAAAGAGCATTTCCATCGGCTGTTTCAATTTTTTTTCTGTCCGAAATTTCGTTTGCACATACAAGCAACTGAGAGGGAGTGTTGTGTTGGTTGTAAGCGTAAACCGTTGTTTGACATTCAAACCATTTTACAACTCCATTTTTGTATCGCAAACGATAATCGGTTTTTAAAAAATTCGTATTTTGATGGGTGAGAACCTCCTGAATTTGATGTGTAATTTTGGGAATATCTTCGACATAAAAAAAAACAGAGTTAAACTTATTGCCGAGCGTTTGCAATTCGTTGAACGAATACCCTAATTCTCGCTCAACCTGCTGATTGGTATAAACAACTCGCTGCAATTCAATGTCGTAAATATAAATTATACTGTGCAGAGTATCTAAAACCGAATTTATAAAGGTCTCAGGTTCGTTCATTGTATTGTTGTTTGAAATTACTGCGTAAAAAAAATGACGCAAAAATAGTGCTATAGTGTTATGTACAAAGGTATTTATTTTTCTAAAAATAAGCAAATTTACATGGCTAAATCACTGAATTTTTCCATTCTGATTAAAAATTCATATTTTTGCAACTGTTTACGTTTGAAAAACCCCTAAAACGAATCTATATGAGAGTAATTAAGTTTGGTGGAACATCGGTTGGTAGTGCTGAACGTATTAAAAGTTTGAAAAAAATTATCGAAAATCATCCCGCTGGCAACGAACTGGTGGTGGTGGTATCTGCTTTTCAGGGAGTTACAAATATGCTAACCGAAATGAGTCAATTGGCTTCGGTGGGCAATTTATCATATACAAAGTTGCTTCAAGATGTGAAAGAAAGGCACTTTCAGGTGGCAACGGAGGTTTCTCCAATCAACGAACAAAATAAAGTAAATACCAATATTCATCTGATTTTGAATGAATTAGAAAATTTTCTACATGGTATTTATTTGATAAAAGAGCTTACGCCCAAAACCCGCGACTATGTACTGAGTTTTGGCGAAAAGCTGTCGGCGTACATTGTGAGCAAGGCAATAGAAAACTCCACATTTTTAGACATAACTCCCTATCTAAAAACCGACTCAAACTACGGCAATGCCCGTGTACAGCTCGATGTGGCAGAACCGTTGATAAAAAAATGCTTTGCCAAAGTGAAGCAAATTTCCATCGTCCCGGGTTTTACGGGCACAAACAAAGATGGCGTAATGACCACACTCGGCAGAGGTGGCTCCGACTATTCGGCTGCCGTACTTGCCAATATGCTCGATGCCGAACTGCTTGAAATATGGACAGACGTTGACGGTTTTATGACCGCCGACCCTCGCAAAGTGAGCAAGACTTATACCATTGAAAATCTGAGTTATGCGGAGGCAATGGAATTGTCGCATTTTGGGGCAAAGGTGCTTTATACACCTACGGTGCAACCGGCATACCTCAAAAGCATTCCTATTCTGATAAAAAATACCCTGAATCCCGAAGCAAAGGGAACGCTCATTTCTAAAGATTCGAAACCCGAATTGCAAAAACCCATAAAAGGAATTGCTTCGATAGAAAATGTTACACTCATCACCCTGCAAGGTTCTGGTATGGCGGGAGTTACGGGCACTTCTATGCGACTGTTCAAGGCATTGGCAGAGAAGAAAATAAATGTGATACTCATTTCGCAGGCTTCGTCTGAAACGTCAATAAGCATAGCCGTTACCCCCGAAGAGGCAGACATTGCACTTGAAGCCATAAATACCGAATTTGACCCTGAAATAACGTACTACAAAAATATTCGCATCAATTGGGAGTGCGACCTGTCTGTTATTGCCATTGTGGGCGAAAATATGAAACAAACCCCCGGAATTGCGGGCAAACTTTTCGATGCCTTGGGTAGAAACGGGGTAAACGTGGTTGCTATTGCGCAAGGTTCATCGGAGTTGAATATTTCGGTGGTTATCTATCAGCATAGCCTCAAAAAAGCGTTGAATGTGGTACACGAAGGATTTTTCCTTTCGGGAGTGGTGAAGCTCAATATTTTTCAGATAGGAGTAGGGACGGTGGGAAGCAAATTGCTTTCGCAACTTGCCGCTCAAAAAGAACATTTGTTTAGCCATCACAGCCTCGATATACGGCTTGCGGGAATTTCCAATTCGCGCACCATGGCATTCAACACCGAAGGCATTGATATACACAACTATAAAGAAGTGCTGGAGAAATCGGAAATAAAAGCTCTGGCAAGCGATTTTGTACAACGTATGAACGAAATGAACCTCCGCAACAGCGTGTTTGTTGACTGCACGGCGAATGCAAGCATCGCCGATTTGTATGTAGATATTTTGAAGTCGTATAAATCGGTGGTTACGGCAAACAAAATTGCCTGCTCATCGGAGTACGAAAAATACGAAATACTGAAAGATACATCGAGCCAACGTGGAGTAAAATTTTTGTACGAAACCAATGTGGGAGCGGGCTTGCCCATTCTGAAAACCATTAGCGATTTGATAAAAAGTGGCGATACCATTCTAAAAATCGAAGCCGTACTTTCGGGTACACTTACCTTTGTTTTCAACACCCTAAGCAACGAAATACCCCTGAGCCAAACCATACAACTGGCATTGGAAAAAGGCTATTCCGAACCCGACCCGCGCATTGACCTTAGCGGAGTTGACGTGGTGCGCAAACTGCTGATTTTGGCTCGCGAAGCCGGATACAATCTGGAAAAGGAGAGCATAAAAATTAGCCCAATTTTGCCCGAAAGTTGTTTCCAAACAGCAACTTTGCAAGAGTTTTTTGAGAATGTAAAAACCGTTGATGCCCAATATGAAGCCAAACGACAAAAATTGGAAGCCGAAGGCAAACGCTGGCGTTATGTAGCTAAATTTGAGCGCAATAATGCCGAAATAAAGTTGATAGAAATAGATAAGAGCCACCCGTTTTACGAAATGCGAGGAAGCGATAACATAGTGCTAATAAACACCGAACGCTACAATGAGCAACCCATGATGATAAAAGGACCCGGAGCAGGCGCAGCCGTTACAGCTACGGGAATTTTTGCCGATATAATTAGAGTGGCAAATATTTGATATAGAAATTTATCCCAAAGTACACAAAGATACCAAACGACTGGGAAAGCCGCTTTAGCTGTGGGGTTTTGTGTACTTTTTGGGTTGGAGTTTGACTTCTTTTACTTCCACTTTTATTTTGGCAGTG
>JFJP01037386.1_pt1 | contig 16976 bp, 13 predicted proteins | sample 431651 | NCBI WGS metagenome assembly JFJP01 (sample SAMN02602958, study PRJNA72255) | Microbial mat metagenome, whole genome shotgun sequencing project. | biome: fresh water; feature: sink hole; material: water; isolation source: purple microbial (photo- and chemosynthetic) mats found in... | reverse complement strand
CGGCAAAAGAATCCCAAATTTCAGACGACTCAAGATACCCATGAAGCAAAACAACAGGGGCTCCTTTTCCAAATACATTGTAGTATACCTGATGTCCTTTATATAAGAAAAACATATTAATCAAGTTTAAGGTGACCAAAGTTTACAACTTTAAGAACTTAAAGTACTCTAAGTATTTAAGGCACTTCTTCCCGTTAAAGATAGCCAATTATAAAAACCATTACTCAAACGAGCGATTCAAAATATTTTGTGATAATTAGCATGCAACGATCATTGTATTATTGAGAGATAAAAACTAACTTTGTTTATCAAGCTTCATACCCAATTAAAAGATAATCTTTAAACCGTTCATAACCAATGAATAAGATTCTGTTTTCATCAATTTCGAAAAAATTTGTGATGGCAACAGCAGGACTCTTTCTTCTGATGTTCCTGCCTGTTCATCTTATTATTAATTTCATGCTTCTTAAAAGCGATCCGTCACCATTTAACAAGGCAGCTCATTTTATGGCCACCTTCCCTCTGGTTAAGATTATGGAGGTTGTGCTGATGGGTACAATTCTTATCCATATAATATGGGGAATTACTCTGCAGATTCAAAACTGGCTGGCACGTCCGGTAGGTTATGTAAGCGGCAGCAAAACAGAAACAGCTTTCTTTTCCCGTTTCATGATCTGGACAGGAGCATCTGTTTTCACATTCCTGGTTTTGCATTTCTTCAACTTTTATTTCGTTAAGCTCGGACTTGTTCCCGGCGATCCTGAAAATTTTTATTCAGTTGCTCACAATCTTTTCAAAATTCCAGCCTACAATATTATTTATCTGACCTGCTTTGCATTGCTAGGATTCCATCTTTACCATGCATTCTCTTCTGCATTCCGTACTCTCGGACTCAATCACAGAATATGGACACCGGTTGTGAATATTTTCGCGTTGATTTATGCAATATTCCTTCCGGCAGGATTTGCATTTATTTCAGTCTCCTTATGGCTTTTTAACTAGATCAGAAAAGAAAAAATTAAAATAATGGGAAAATTAAATTCTAAGATCCCCGAAGGTCCTCTCGCACAAAAGTGGACAAAGTATAAATCTACAGTTAAGCTGGTTAACCCTGCTAACAAAAAGAAAATTGAAATAATTGTCATCGGGACAGGACTCTCCGGAGCAGGGGCTGCCTCAGCCCTTGGGGAACTCGGTTATAATGTAAAATCATTCTGCTACCAGGATTCCCCGCGACGTGCACATTCAGTTGCCGCTCAGGGTGGTATTAATGCAGCAAAGAATTACCAGAGCGACGGTGATAGCGTTTACCGGCTTTTCTACGATATGATCAAAGGTGGCGATTTCAGGGCCAGGGAGGCAAATGTATACCGTGCTGCTGAAGTAAGCAACGAGGTAATTGATCATTACACCGCACTTGGTGTACCTTTTGCCCGCGATTACGGAGGCACACTCGATACACGTTCGTTTGGAGGGGTTCAGGTTTCAAGAACATTTTACTCCAAAGGACAAACCGGTCAGCAGTGCCTGCTGGGGGCATATTCATCCTTAAACAGGCAGATTAAGAAAGGGAGCGTGACAATGTTTCCCCGTCGAGAAATGCTGGATCTTGTTCTGATTGACGGAAAAGCAAGGGGAATAATTACACGCAACTTAATTACCGGTGAGATAGAAAGACATGCAGCACATGCTGTAGTTCTTGCAACAGGAGGCTATGGAACAATTTATTTCCTCTCAACTCTCGCGGTAAACTCAAATGCATCTGCAGCATGGAAAGCTCATAAAAAAGGTGCTTTCTTCGCAAATCCGAGTTTTGTTCAGATCCATCCCACTTCAATTCCTCAGCTTAATGAGTTCCAGTCAAAACTGACACTTATGTCAGAATCGCTTAGAAACGACGGGCGAATCTGGGTGCCCAAAGCAAAAGCCGATAAACGAAAGGCAAATGATATACCTGAAGAGGAACGCGATTATTATCTCGAACGGCGTTACCCTACATTCGGGAACCTTGTACCGAGAGACGTTGCTTCCAGGGCAGCCAAGGAACGATGCGATGCAGGTTATGGAGTAGGCGAAACCGGACTTGCCGTAAACCTCGATTTCAGAGATGCAATAAAGAAACAGGGAAAGAAAGTAATTGAAAGCAAATACGGGAACCTGTTCGAAATGTACCATAACATTACAGGTCTGAACCCTTATGAAGAGCCAATGCGAATTTATCCGGCAGGACATTACACAATGGGCGGATTATGGGTTGATTACGAACTGATGACTACAATTCCCGGACTTTATGCCGTTGGTGAAGCCAATTTTTCGGATCATGGTGCAAACCGTCTCGGTGCAAGCTCACTCATGCAGGCATCAGGCGATGGGTATTTCATCCTTCCAAATACAATTAGCAATTACCTCTCCGGTGAGATAAGCGTTCCTAAAATATCAACAGATAAACCTGAATTTGCTGAAGCAGAAAAAGAAGCTGTTGTAAGAATTAATAAGCTGATATCAATTAAGGGCAAACAATCAGCCGGCTCATTTCATAAGCGTCTTGGAAAGATTATGTGGGATTATTGCGGAATGGCAAGGAACGAAGAGGGACTAAAGAAAGCTCTCGTTCTCATTAATGATCTTAAAGAAGAGTTCTATAAAGATCTGAATATTCCATGTCCTTCAAATGAACTTAATATGGAACTCGAAAAAGCTGGCCGTGTGGCTGACTATTTTGAACTTGCAGAACTTCTTGTTACCGATGCACTTAACAGACGCGAATCGTGCGGCGCTCACTTCAGGGAGGAATATCAGACACCCGAAGGTGAAGCACTGCGTAATGATGATGAGTTTGCCTATGTTGCTGCCTGGGAATTTGCCGGCGAGGGCAAGCCTCATATTCTCCACAAGGAAGAACTGAAGTTCGAAGAGGTTGAAATGAAAGTTAGAAGCTACAAATAGTCGTGCAGTCATGCAGTCATGCAGGTCATGCAGGTCTTCAAAACTGAGAGACTTGAAGGACCGCTGGACCGCAGGACAAAAACGTTAAGAGACAAATAAAAATATCCAAAATATGAAGCTTACACTAAAGATCTGGCGACAGAAGAATGCAAAAACCAGAGGTAACTTTGAAACTTACCAGATGGATAATGTGTCACCTGAAATGGCTTTTCTTGAGATGCTTGATGCCCTGAATAAAAAGCTTGTTGAAGAGGACAAGGACCCTGTTTCATTCGATCACGATTGCAGGGAAGGGATCTGCGGCAGCTGCGGAATGTATATAAATGGTCATCCGCACGGACCGGTACCGGCAATTACAACCTGTCACCTTTCAATGAGATATTTTAAAGACGGTGAGACAGTATGGATTGAACCATGGAGGGCCAAGCCTTTTCCAGTTATTAAAGACCTCATTGTTGACAGAACTGCCTTTGATAAAATCCAGATTGCAGGTGGATTTATTTCAGTAAATACAGGTGCTGCACCTGATGGTAATGCAATACTTATTGATAAGAAAAAGTCGGATGCTGCTTTCGATTCAGCAATTTGTATTGGATGCGGAGCCTGTGTGGCTGCCTGCAAGAATGCGTCAGCAATGCTTTTTGTATCAGCAAAAATTTCGCAGTTTGCACTGCTTCCCCAGGGAAAAATAGAGGCTATTGACAGAGTAAGAGCAATGGTTGCCAAAATGGATGAAGTGGGATTCGGAAACTGTTCGAATACAGGAGCCTGTGAGGCCGAATGCCCGAAAGAAATCAAACTTACAAATATTGCACGCCTCAACAGGGAATACTTTAAAGCATACTAAGTTTCAGCTTAAATCCTTTTTAACGCAGAGAGCCGAAAAGAATCTAAAGAGAACCGCAGAGTGAATTCTTATTGTAATCCTCTCTGCGGTTCTTTGCGTTAAAACTCTGCGAACTCTGCGGTTAAAAAAATAATTTTACGCGCAGATTGCCTCCACTTCTTTTACAGTTTTCGGAATTGGCTTACCAAGAACTTTATGTCCCTTCTCAGTTATCAGAACATCATCTTCAAGTCTGATACCGCCTATAGGTAAATAGCTTTCAACCTTACTGTAGTTTATAAAGTCTTTGAATTTACCTTCAGCCTTCCACGAGCTTATAAGTTCAGGTATAAAATAACATCCAGGCTCAACCGTAAAAACATGACCGGGCTTATAGGGCAGTGCAAACCTCAGAAATGCTGTACCAAACTGGTCGCTTCTTTTTACTTCATCATTGTAGCCGACGAAATTCTCACCAAGGGCCTCCATATCATGAACATCAAGACCCATCAGGTGACCAAGTCCGTGCGGCATAAATAAGGTATGTGCTCCTGCTGCAACTGCCTCATCAACATCGCCTTTCATTAATCCCAGCGATTTCAATTCAGTAGCTATGATCTTGCAGGCCATAAAATGAAGATCTCTGTTGGACATTCCGGGTTTAGTAGCCTTTATGGCTTCAGTATTTGCTTTAAGAACAATCTCATAAATATCCTTCTGCTGTTGGCTGAATCTGCCACCTACAGGAGTTGTTCTTGTAATATCCGATGCATAATGAAGATTCGTTTCAGCACCGGCATCCGACACAAGCATTTTCCCTTTCTTTAAAACATTTCCATGTGCATGATTATGAAGAGTCTGTCCGTTAATACTAAGGATTATCGGGAATGATGTTCCGGCTCCTTTTGAAAGTGCGATACCTTCCATTGTTCCGAAGATATCCTGTTCCTTAACTCCCTCCCTGCACATTTTCATTGCAGTAACATGCATTTCGTATGCTATATCCACAGCTTTCTCAATCTCGTCGATCTCAATTTTTTCCTTTATCGACCGCATCGAAACTACAGCCTTTATAAGATCAGCAGAAGCGAGAGTTTTCATCTGACAAGGGTTTTCCTTCAGAATTGATCCAAGTGTCATTTTTGTCTCTGCCCGGTAAGGAGGCAAAAAGTGAACTTTTCTCTTTTTGGATAAAGCAACCTTAACTATTTCTTCAAGTTTAGAAAGTGGAGCTGTTTCAGTAACCCCACATTTAAGGGCTAATTCTTTTACTTTTGGCTGAGGACCCATCCAGATAATGTCATCGATGTCGTAATCATTACCGAAAATAGTGTCCTTTCCCGAATCGAAATCCATAAGCCCCGCAAATCCAGGCAAATCAATACCAAAATAATAGAGAAAGTCGCTATCCTGTCTGAAATGATAGGTATTGGCAGGGTAATTCAACGGCGCCTCAACACTTCCGATAAAGAGTGCAAGACCTGTCCTCATTTTTTTATGGAGTTCTTCTCTCCGCCTGGAATATACTTCGGTTTTAAACATATTGATACAATTAAGTCTATTTTTAAAACACTAAGGTAAGAAGTATATAGGAAGGAAGCAACATGTAAATAAGTGTCTTTGAGTACCCGGAGTTATTAACAATCCCTTCCAACACCAATCTTTTTCAAACTTTTTGCTAATCAAATACATTTAATTGCGAATACCCTTGGTTATTAACAAATGTTTTATATATTCGCATCAGTTGTCAACAGTTTATTAACATTTCTGACTTGCCATGCCATACAGAAGACTTCCAAACACCGACGCTGCGAGAATTAAAGCTATGAAGATTGCTCTTGAAAAAGGGAAAGAGCTGCCTCCTCATAAACTTGCATACTCTTCAAAAACTGTCATCAGACTCCAGAAATTTCTGTCTACCTACGAGCATAACGTTCAATTGTATAAACAGGCTCTTGTTTCGCAGAATACAAAAAGCAAAGACTATAATGAAATACTACGCAAAGCCAGGATCTATCTAACCCACTTTATCCGGGTAATGAACATGGCAATTTTCAGAGGCGATCTTCCGGCTGAAACAAGAGCGTTTTACGGGCTTGCCACCGACGAATCGACTGTTCCGTCGCTGAACACTGAAAATGAACTTATGAGCTGGGGAAGAAGAATTATTGAGGGGGAAGAATTCAGAATAAGAAAAGGGGGAAGCCCAATAACCAATCCTACAATCGCTGTAGTTAAGGTCAGGTTTGAGAATTTTATTGAAGCATGGAATCACTATAATATACTGGCAAAAAAAGCCTTTGACTTTACTGAGAAAAATAATAACCTCCGGAAAGAAGCAGATGAAATTATTCTTCAGGTATGGAATGAAGTCGAATCCTCCCACAATTCACTGCCGGAGGAGATCAGGAAAACTCTGAGCGAGGGGTATGGACTTGTTTATTTTTACAGGAAAGGTGAACTCGATAAAGCAGCTGCAAAAGAAGCATCCCTTCAGACTTCTCAATCTGAGTAATCAGCAGGAAATACTTTTCTTTCTGAAATACATCATAATAAGGACTATAATAACTATTGGGGCAGGCAAAATTAACAGCTGAACCCAGAGTTCAGTATCGGGCTGGGTACTGGTCTTTTCCCAACCTTGCAGATAAACACCTATTGTTGGTATGGCATTATTTACAAAATGTGCAAGTATCGGAAGCCACAGTGTACCACTCCAGTAATAAAGATAACCGAATACAAGTCCAAGTATAAATCTTGGTAAAAATCCAAAGAATTGCAAATGTATAGCACTGAATATTAAAGCTATAACCCAGATTCCAACATGATCGTTCCTGAAAAGTTTCTGAAATATCCGCTGAAAAATACCACGGAAGATCATCTCTTCACCAAGGGCCGGCAGCACAGATATAATAAACAGGTTAAGAAGCATCACCTGAAATGTGTCAGCTGCTGTAATCATTTCAAATAACCCGTCTGCCTCAGTTTCTTTCCCTATCATCCACTTCTCAAGTCCGGCTAGCCATTCCGGAAAATGCATTTCAGAATTTAACTGACCGGTAAATCCGGTAACAGGTACAAGACAAAAAGCAATGAGTATTACCATCCAGGTTTCTCTTGCTAACGGAACTGAAAAATAAGAATTTATATTCCCATCTCTGGACTTATATTGCCTGAGCAGATAGATTGCAGGAATAACGAAAAAGCATATCTGTTCGGTTATTAAAAGGTAACGTAAGAATGCAATATCTGTATTGCTTGAATTTAGTAAAAGATCCGATGACATTGTCGATAAATCAATTCCAAAAGCAAGAACCCCAGCAATAAAAAATACAACAAACAGGACGAAACCAATTGCTGCAATAGTGAATATTGAAATAATCAACTGGTAGAGAGGTGAAGCTGAAGCTATTGAAAAATGACCTTTAGTCTCGTTCATTTTATTAATTTTGATAAAATTTAACCACAAAGGGACACAAAGGATACATAAAGGAGCACAAAGGGTTAAGACACAAATCAAAATTAACAAAAATTAAATTGAAAGACTCAATTGAAAATCGCTACCATAACTTTACCTGAATTTCCTCTTTTCCTGGCGCCCATGGAAGACATTACAGATCCATCTTTCAGGATGGTTTGTAAGAATCTGGGAGCTGACGTCATGTACACCGAATTCATTTCTTCGGATGGACTAATCCGTGACGGACAAAAAAGTGTGAAGAAGCTTGATATTTATGATTATGAAAGGCCTATAGGTATCCAACTATATGGTCATCTTCTTGATGCAATGGTTGAAGCAGCCCTTATAGCACAGGATGCCAAGCCCGAACTCATAGATATAAACTTCGGATGCCCTGTAAGAAAGATTGCCAATCGCGGTGCCGGAGCAGGGATGCTGAGGAATATCCCGCTAATGATTGAGATGACAGAGGCAATTGTAAAAGCAGTAAAACTCCCGGTAACTGTTAAAACACGCCTTGGATGGGATGACGACAGTAAAAATATTATCGAAATTGCTGAAAAGCTTCAGGATACCGGCATTCAGGGACTCACAATACATGGCCGGACAAGGGCACAATTATATAAAGGCAGTGCCGACTGGACCTTAATCGGTGAGGTAAAAAACAATCCCAGGATGAAGATCCCCATAATCGGTAACGGCGATATTGACGGACCGGTTAAGGCAAAAGAGATGTTCGACAGGTATGGTGTTGACGGTATAATGATTGGACGTGCTACAGTGGGCAGGCCATGGATTTTCCGCGATATTAAACATTATCTGCAAACCGGGGAAATACTTCCGGAACCATCAATAAATGAAAAGGCTGATATAGCTCTCCTTCACCTTGAAAAATCGCTTGAGTTCAAAGAGGGTAAAAGGGCAATATTTGAAATGAGACGCCACCTCTCAAATTATTTTAAAGGATTGCCTCATTTCAAGGAGACAAGGCTGAAACTTCTTACGGCTGTCGAAGTTGATGACATCAAAGCAATTATTGAGGAGATAAGGGTGAAGTGGGGAGATTTCAGAAGCGAGGATAAGTCTTCAATATACAATATTTAGATTAGTGTATTATGAAGGAGATCCCTCGCTGGCGCTTCGGGATGACACGACAATTTTTAAGTGTATTGACAGAGCAGAGAAGGCGATTTGCTGAGCAAATCGCCTTCTCTGCTCTGCCCCAAAAATCCTTGGTCCTTGTCATTCCGAATGGAGCGTTAGCGAAATGAGGAATCTCATTCAAGGATACAAAACTATCGAACGTTTATTTTCTGCCACAATACCGAAAACCCTTCCCATTTAAATACAAACTTAAGTACCAGAATAAAAACAATCCCGCTGATTAACAATCCTGCAAATTCAGTCCACGGGGTAATATTGTTTTGCACATAGAGAGCCGGTGTTTGCAATGCCGATGATTTATTTGTAACCATGATGCACAGAAAAATATTATTTGCTGTATGGGCTCCCATCGCTGCTTCAATACCATCATCCAGAATCGTGATTACCCCAAAAATCAATCCAAAAACAATATACTGCGGCATCATTGTATAAAACCCGAATTCCCTTACTTCGGGATTGAATGCATGCATAAGGGCGAACATAAGGGAAGTCATAATAAGCGGAAACCATCTGTTTTTCATAACTGCGGTAAACCCCTGCATAAGATATCCCCGGAACAGAACCTCTTCAAAAGCAGCCTGGAAAGGGATGAACAGAATCGTAATAACAATAAGAATAATTAGCGAAACGCTTGTATTATTTATTGTGAAGTTTGAAGGATCTATCTTCATATAAACAAAAAGATAAATTGCAGAAAACATAAGCCAGATTAAACCTGAAATAAAGAAGTGACTCCACCTGATTTTGTTTGTTCCGTTTATTGTCTGCTTAATAGTCCTGTTATTAAGCGAATACACGAGTAAAACAAAGGTCACCAATCCGGCAACAAAAGGAAAAAGCATCATTACAAGACCGCTGTTCGGATCGAGTCCCAGAGAACTGAAGTCGTTCGGGTTAGCGGCAATCTGAGTAAAAACATCAGGGTTTGAAACAGATCTGGCTGCCATTGCAATAATAAGGGGAACAGCTCCGATTGTATTCGCAGCCAGGAATACTGCTACAATCATTACGGCATATCGCCAGAAACTGTTTTTCCCGGTAAAGGTCGATTCGAGATGGTTCATATTTAGTTATTTTCAGAATTCAGAGCTGCTTCTTTTTGGATGGTCAATTGAATAATGGAGGCCTCTGCTCTCCTGCCTGTTCTTGGCCATTTTTATAATCAGGTATCCTACATTTATCAGGTTTCTCAATTCACAGATTTTTTTTGATATCAGCGAACGTTTGAATAGACTTTCAGTTTCCTTATAAATTATTTCAAGACGTATCAGTGCCCTCTCAAGCCGGAGGTCTGATCTCACTATACCTACATAATTACTCATAATCATCTGAACTTCCTTATAGTTCTGAGTAACAAGGATCATTTCCTCAAGATGAGTGGTCCCTTTATAATCCCAGTCCGGGATCTTTTCTTCAAATGACAGCTCCTTAAGCCTCTTACCTGAATCTGTTGCTGCCCTGTGAGAATAAACCGCGGCTTCAATAAGTGAATTTGAAGCAAGCCTGTTGGCTCCGTGCAAACCTGTCGATGATACTTCGCCTATTGCATATAACCGGCTGATATTACTCTCCCCGTTAATATCAACCTTTATACCTCCGCAGGAATAATGAGCCGCCGGAACAACCGGTATAAGGTCTTTCGTAATGTCTATTCCGCGTTCCAGGCAATGTTCATAAACATTCGGAAAATGGTCAATCAATCCTTCAGCTTTCAGGTGGGTACAGTCGAGCCAGGCATGATCATCACCCCAGATCTTCATCTCATTATCTATAGCCCTTGCTACAATATCCCTGGGTGCAAGCGATCCCCGGCTGTCGTACCTCTTCATGAACTTCTCTCCGGCCATATTCTTAAGCTCGGCTCCATATCCCCTTAATGCTTCGGTTATTAGAAATGAAGGACGCACATTCGGATCCCATAAAGATGTCGGGTGAAACTGAACAAACTCCATGTTTTCAATCGTTCCTTTCGCCCTGTAAACCATTGCCACTCCGTCGCCTGTGGCAATCTCCGGATTGGTTGTTGTAAGGTAAACATTACCCATACCCCCTGTGGCCATAACCGTAACTTTTGACAGAAATGTAATTACCTTTTGATTGACAAGATCAGCTACATATGCGCCAAAACATTTAATATCGGGGTAGTTCTTCTTAAGCATATCGCCAAGATGATGCTGTGTAAGGATCTCTATTGCAAAATGCTGCTCATAAACTTCAATATTGGGATTCTTCCTCACCTGCTCCACCAGGGTTGTCTCTATTACCTCCCCTGTCTTATCCTTGTGGTGAAGGATCCGGTGTTCTGTATGCCCTCCCTCTTTCGCCAGATCATAGGTGCCATCCTCCTTTCTGTCGAATGATACTCCCAGTGAAATAAGGTCTTTAATTCTTTCAGGTGCTTCCTGGACAACCATTCTTACAACCTCCTCATTGCAAAAGCCATCGCCGGCAATTAAGGTATCTTTTATATGCTTTTCAAAATTATCGGGTTCACTGAATACCGCCGCAATTCCTCCCTGTGCATATTTTGTATTTGAATCTTCGAGACTTCCCTTAGTTACAATACACACTTTCCCGGTCTTTGCAGCCTTAATTGCAAACATGAGTCCTGCAATGCCTGACCCGATTACAAGGAAATCTGTTCTCTTTTTCATCTGTTATTAAATGCGAAACAAAAAGTAAAGATACAAATAGATTTCAGGTGTTGGAATATCCAGCTTTGTAAAACAGAAGATTTTGAATTACTTTTGCCTTCCGCAAATATAATTCAAAACAGTTATGGCTCAGGATGATGTTTTCAAAAAGCTGGTTGCTCATTGCAAGGAATATGGTTATGTTTTTCCTTCGAGCGAAATTTATGACGGACTAAGTGCCGTGTATGATTATGGCCAGTATGGTGTTGAACTTAAAAATAATATCAAAAAATACTGGTGGGACAGCATGGTTCTGCTCAACGATAATGTTGTAGGACTCGATTCAGCAATCTTTATGCACCCCACAATCTGGAAAGCATCCGGCCATGTCGATGCATTTAATGATCCTCTCATTGATAACAAGGATTCTAAAAAAAGATACCGCGCCGATGTACTTATTGAGGAACATATTGCAAAGATCGAGGAAAAAATCACAAAGGAAGTTGATAAAGCCAGGGAAAGATTCGGCGCTGCATTTGATGAACAAAAATTCAGGGAGACTAATCCAAGGGTTCTTGCCAACCAGGTAAAGATCGATGAATTAAATGCCCGGTTTGCAAAGGCTCTTAACGACTCAAACCTCGCTGAAATAAAGCAGATTATTATTGATAATGAAATAGTTTGCCCTATTTCAGGTACGAGAAACTGGACAGATGTACGTCAGTTTAATCTGATGTTCTCCACTGAGATGGGCTCAACTTCGGAAGGTGCAAATAAGATTTATCTGCGTCCGGAAACAGCCCAGGGTATTTTTGTAAATTTTCTGAATGTTCAGAAGACAGGAAGAATGAAACTTCCCTTCGGAATTGCACAAATTGGAAAAGCTTTCAGAAATGAGATAGTTGCCAGACAATTCATTTTCAGGATGAGGGAATTTGAACAGATGGAGATGCAGTTCTTTGTACAGCCCGGAACTGAACTTGAATGGTTCGCCAAATGGAAAGAGACAAGAATGAAATGGCATCAGGCGCTCGGGTTCGGAAGTGAGAATTATCGTTTTCACGATCATGTCAAGCTGGCTCATTATGCAAATGCAGCTACAGATATCGAATACAAATTTCCTTTCGGATTCAAAGAAGTTGAAGGGATCCATTCCAGAACCGACTTCGACCTGAAACAGCACCAGGAGTACAGCGGCAAAAAAATGCAGTATTTTGATCCTGAAAAAGGGGAATCTTATGTCCCGTTTGTTGTTGAAACATCTATCGGTGTCGACAGAATGTTCCTTCAGGTAATTTCTGCTGCATTTACCGAAGAGGAATTAAAGAAAGAAGACGGAACCACCGACATGCGTGTTGTTCTGAGATTGCCATCATTTCTTGCACCGATAAAACTGGCGGTAATGCCTCTTGTTAAAAAAGACGGACTCCCTGAAATTGCAGAAAAAATTGTTCACGATCTTAAATTCGATTTCAACTGCCAGTACGACGATAAAGATTCAATCGGGAAACGCTACAGGCGACAGGATGCAATCGGAACTCCGTATTGTATTACAATTGACCACCAGACACTTGAAGACAATACTGTTACAATCAGATACCGCGACAGTATGGCTCAGGAAAGAGTGCAGATTGCACAATTAACAGATATTATTGGCGAAAAGGTAAACATCAGAAGCCTGCTGAAAAAGCTTTAGCATGAATAAGGTTCTTATAATCACTTACTACTGGCCTCCAAGCGGAGGGGCCGGTGTACAGCGATGGCTGAAATTCTCGAAATACCTTCCTGAATTTGGCTGGGAGCCAATTATTCTGACTGTTGATCCGGAATTTGCCGCTTACCCTGTCACTGATATTTCCCTCAACAAAGATATTCCTGCAAATATCAAGGTATACAAAACTCCTGCAACCGACTATTTTTCAATCTATAAAAAGGATAAAACTAAAATCCCTTCAGCAGGTTTCGCAATAAGTGTAGATAATACACTTAAAGACCGGTTTCTTCGTTTTGTGAGAGGTAATTTCTTTATTCCTGATCCTCGTAAAGGATGGAATAAATTTGCATTTACAAAAGCGTGCGACCTGATTGAATCCGATGGGATAAATAATGTCATAACAACAAGCCCGCCTCACTCCACTCAACTTATCGGATTAAAACTTAAAAAGAAATATCCGGGTATAAAATGGATTGCTGACCTGCGCGATCCATGGACCGACATCTACTACTACAAACAGTTCTATCCCACTTTTATCTCAAAGCTTATTGATTCAGGATATGAAAAAAATGTCCTGAAAAATGCCGATAAAATAATTACTGTGGGCACTTCTCTTAAAAATGCTTTTAAGCTTAAGGCAATTAATATTGAAGATAAGATTGAGGTTATTTCAAATGGTTTCGATGAAGATGACTTCAGAGGCATTGGAACATCAGCTCCTTCAAAATTAACTATAACCTATGTTGGCACCCTATCTGAAATTTATCCTGTTAATGGATTTGTGAAAGCATTAAAAATTATGAAAGAAAAGGGAATTGATTTTGATCTCAGGTTTGTCGGATCAGTTTCCCAAAAAGCGAAAGAACTTATCCTGAATTCTATAGAAAAGGATTCTGTTGAGTTCCTGCCACATGTTAGTCACAGTGAAGCAATAAGGCACCTTATGAACTCCTCTGTATTACTGCTGATAATCCCATCACATTCAAGCAGCAAGAGTATTATTACAGGTAAGATTTTTGAATATTTAGCCTCTTTAAAACCTGTTCTTTGTATTGGTCCTGAAGATGGCGACGCGGCAGAAATAATTAAGAAATGTAACGCAGGGGTTTCTGCCGGATATGATGATTCTGTTAAAATGGCTGACTTTCTAAGCCGGATAAGCACTTTTTCAGGAGTATCTGATAAATATGCTGTAATGGAGTTTTCGAGGCACTTGTTAACGAAACGCATTGCCGGAATTTTAAATTCCGCAGATGATGTAAAAACTGTCTAAAAGTACAAGATGAAAATTCTGATGGTACTTGAGTCGGACTTCCCGCCCGACGTAAGAGTTGAAAATGAGATCCTGGCTCTCTCCGAGGCAGGATACGAAATTCACCTTGCCTGTTCAACAAGGAAAAACCGTGCTTCTAAAGAGAGCTGGGGTAAGGCAGTAATTCACAGAAAAGCAATGTCGGCATTCATATATAAAAGCAGTGTCGGCTGCCTTAAATTTCCGTTTTACTTTAACTTCTGGAGAAAATTCATTTTCGGACTATTTAATGAAGAAAAATTCGATGCTATTCATATTCACGACTTACCGCTGAGCAGAATCGGAGCTGATGTAAAAAGAAAATTCAATGCTCTTCTTATTATCGATCTGCACGAGAACTGGCCTGCACTTATTAAAACCGCAGCTCATACGCAGACCTTAGCAGGCAGACTTCTATCTTCAAACAGACAATGGATTAATTATGAAAAAACCATTCTGCCCGAAGCGGATCTGGTTGTCACTATAATTGAAGAGGCCAGGGATAGAATCATACAACTTGGTATCGACCCTCAGAAGGTCTGCATGGTTTCAAATACAATCAATTTTGAAAATCTTTCTGTTACAACTATAAAAAAGGAGAAGGATAGCTTAGTAATATTCTACGGAGGGGCTATTAATATTCATCGCGGATTGCAGATTGTTCTGGAGGCGGTAAAAATATGTAATGAAAAAAATAGCCCTGTGAGTTTATGGATTGTGGGAGATGGCAGTTTCAGGAAATCACTTGAAGAAAAGGTTAGTTCTTTAAATATCGGATTGCTCGTAAAGTTCTTCGGTCACAAGCCGTTTAATGAGATGCTTGAGCTGCTGGCAGAAGCAGATGCTGCAATTATTCCTCATATCAGAACAGATAACAACGATGCTTCAAGTCCGAATAAGCTATATCAGTATATGTACCTGAATAAGCCAATTATTTCATCGGACTGCACCTCTTTGAAAAGAATTATAAATGAGACTAAAACCGGTTTTATTTACCGGAACAATTCTCCTGAAGATCTTTCAGAACTTATAATGAAGATTAATAATAACCGTTCTCTTCTAATTGAAACAGAGGGAAATGGCAGAAAGGCCGTAGTTGAAAAATACAACTGGAATATTGACAAACAGAGGCTGACAAGTGCATATAAAAGGCTGTCACCTGAAAGCAAGTAATTTTCATAACTTTAGCATATTATAAGATTCGTACCTCACAAGATGAAAACACTTGTTCTCATAACATCACAATTCCCGTTTGGTACATCAGAATCATTTATTGCTGCGGAACTCCAATTCATCACTCCATACTTCGAAAAAACAATAATTATTGCCCAGAATACTTCATCAGGTATTAAAAGAAATACTCCTGAAAATATTGATGTTTTCAGGTATAACCCTTCAACATCAGCAAAAGGTTTTTTTTATATTCCTGTGCTTTTCATCCTGAATTCAAGTGAGATAATTGTCATTCTTAAGAATGAAATTGATTTCAGACTAAGCATTGGCGATAAGTTTACAATCAGAAAATTCTTCTACCTGTTTAAAAAGATTATTAAAGCATTTCAGCTCAGGAATTTTATAACAGAAAAACTATCAGAGAACAAAGTAAATGATTCAATTGTATTTTATTCATACTGGCTGAAAACCGGTGCACATGCAATTTCATTGCTCAATTACAGAAACAGTATCAAAATAGCACGCGGACATGGCAGTGATATTTATGAAGAAAAAACTGAACCGGGTTATCTGCCTCTGATGAGATACACTGCACAGAAACTTGATGCAATCTTCTTTATCTCAAATCAGGGAAAAGAATACTTCATTCAAAAAACAAAAATTGAAAGTCAGGGTTTTCTTCTGTCGTACCTTGGTGTTGAAAAGCCTGTTACAAGTGAAATTAAGAAATCAGATCCGGGCAAATATGTTATTGTCTCATGTTCAAACATTGTAGCACTTAAAAGAATAAATCTGATAATTGATGCTCTCGAAAATACAAATACCGGCAAAGACCTTCTCTGGCTCCACTTCGGCGATGGTATTCTGAGGGGTGAACTTGAGACTTATGCTGAAAAGAAACTGGGAAAATCAGCCAATAAATCATACCGGTTTATGGGACATTTTCCGCACGAAGAACTGATCGGATATTACGCAACTAACCAGGTTGACCTCTTTCTGAATACAAGCTCCACGGAGGGAGTTCCGGTAAGTATTATGGAAGCACAAAGTTTCAGTATTCCTGTAATTGCAACTGATGCAGGAGGGGTAAAAGAAATAGTTGTAAAAGGAACAGGGTCATTGCTACCTGTTGATTTCAGCTCAGAGGACCTTTCTTCACTGATTCAGCACTATGCTGCTCTTTCAACCGAAGAAACAGACAAAATCAGAATGAATGCCTATATGAACTGGACTATAAATTTCAATGCAGCAATTAACTATAACGAATTTATTATGAGGGTAAATAGTATCTTCGCCTCATCAATAATTCTGAAACAAAGTTAGAAGATGAAATTTGACCAGCAGATCTTAAAATTTTTAAACGGAGAATCTTTTCAGACGAGTCTCACTGTCGATCTGGAGAATACAAAATATGAGATTATTCAGCGCGAAACTGCAATCATTGACTTAATAAAGAACACGAACGTAATTCATATCGGATGTTCCGATCATATTCAGGTTATTAATGAGAAGATCCAAACCAACACCTGGCTTCATAAGTTAATCACCGACAATTCAAAAAATTGTATCGGTATAGATATCGACAGAGAGAGTATAGAATACATTAAAAATAACCTCGGATATACAAATGTTTTTCACGGAGATATTCTGTCCGATGACTTTGATGTCATTAAGCAAACCAAATGGGATTATGTCGTTTTCGGAGAAATAATGGAGCATATTGATAATCCCGTAAATTTTCTGAAAGTGTTTAAATCGCGGTTCGGTGC
>JFJP01028296.1_pt1 | contig 16976 bp, 7 predicted proteins | sample 431651 | NCBI WGS metagenome assembly JFJP01 (sample SAMN02602958, study PRJNA72255) | Microbial mat metagenome, whole genome shotgun sequencing project. | biome: fresh water; feature: sink hole; material: water; isolation source: purple microbial (photo- and chemosynthetic) mats found in... | reverse complement strand
TTTTTTTTTTATAAAATAAACAATAGTTTATTTGTTTTATTAATAATTAAATAAATAAAATAAAACTAAAAAGCTTTTGCTGAAGAAACTTTCAAAGCTTTTTCGAAATAATCTTTCAAATGCTGAATCGATCCAAAATCATCTTCAATAAGCGCATTACTCAACAATCGCTTCATTTCCTCAAAAACTTTGTAAAACTCCATAAAAGTAGTATCCTTCTGAATTTTTTTTAAAAGAATCCATTTTTTAAAGCAGAAAATCAACAAAACCTCATGCATTTCATACAAACTTTTTTTCAGAATTTCTTCTAAAGTATTATTATTTCCTGGCAAATTCAATTTAACTCCATTTTCTAAAAGCTTTGCGAAATTTTTTAAAGCTTCTCTTGAACAAAGAACCTTTTTATCTTTTTCGATTGTCAAATAATCGGCCAAATGAAAGAAAATCTTCAAATGAAAAGAAATATTAAGTGAAGTCAGTGCGAACAAAAACTCATTTGATTTCAAAGCCATTTCATCAACGATTTTCTTTTGGTTTATCACAAAATATCGCACATTTTCAAGACCTAAAAGCCCAGATCCTCGAAAATCTGTTTGGGCATTTTTGCTTTGAAATCCCAAAGAAATCCAATCAATAGAATTCAAATCTTCAGAATCCAATGGCTTATTAAATACTCGGAAATAAAGATCTTTTAAAAGACTTTGATGGAGAGGATTGCTTTCTTCGTATAAATTATTACAAAAAGGTTTAACTGTGTAGTAAAAAGTCAATTGGTTTTGGGTTAGATCTAGATCAGAAGATTTGCAGCAAAAAATCAGGCATAGAAGACAGAATTTTTTTTTCTTGTGGGTATTGGGCTGCTCATAAACTTGTTTGACATTTGAGCTCAAAACTTTCTGATCATCAAAAGAATCCATTCAATAAATATTTTTGTTTTTTATAAATTGAGAAATATTAACTTTTTAATTAAAAGAATTTAAAATAAAAACCATAATAAAAATAAAAAAATCATTATAATGTTAAATATTTTTTGAAAGTTTTAATGTTTTTCAGAATAATGATTAATTTTATCTTATCTTATCTGTTAATATTGGCTCAATAATTTCGAAAGAGCCTCCTTCGAATTTTCTTTTGCAATAAACTCCAACCTTAAGCAGAACTCCTCAAAAGAGGCAATCTTAATGATTTCATTTCTGTAAACGTATGAAATTTCATCAAACAATTTGATCATTAAATCATGATTCTTCACAATATCTTCTTCCATCAATTTACAAATAATATCCTTTTCTGCATCTCCAGCAAATCTCACATGAACCTTCTTAAATATTTCATTGATCAAACATAGGAAAATAAGAAGAGGTCTTATTTTAATCAAGAATTCTTCAGAATTCTTCAAAATTTCATGTGAAGAACCATCTTTAAAGCAAAGCAACTCATGAATGTTCTTTGTGTTTTTTTGCATTTTCTCTTCTTTTTTCGCTAAGGCCAGCTTGATAAATAAATCAATGAATTGGCTTCTATATTTTTTGAAGAAATCATTTGAATTTGCTACAAGCAAACACAAAGTTAAACATAAATAAACCTGTTCATAATTAAGCTCTTTGCTCTTTTCTTGAATTAAGTTCTGAAATGCTTCACTATAGTCATTCAACTTGTTCTGATCTTCTTTATTAATCAGATATATAATTATCTGGAAATAAAAAGGGATAATCTTTGCATTATGTTCATAAGACCCTCCTTTGCTTTCCTTGCTTAGAGACTCCTGTTTTCCAAATTTCATCAGTAAATTTTTCAAATCATTCAAAACTAACCAACTTTGGCTTTGGCTTTCAGATCTCATTAAAGGCTCAATTGAAATGAAATATTTCATTAATCCTGCTTCATATTCATGAGGTAGAACACCATCTCCTTTGATTGGGAACCAATTGTTGCATTTGGTGTGAGAATTTCTTATGATAGCTCCCTCCCATTCTTTCTTAGGTTTCTTCATTGATTGTTCAGCTTTTGCAGCAGCATTATGGCATTTCAAATGAATGCAATTGAAATGAGTCACACTTCCTATACCATTCACTTCTTTACAAAGAAAATCGTTCAGGAAACATTTTTCATCAGGAATTCGAGCTGATTTCGAGAAAAGATAAGCTCCTAATAAGGTTTTTGGATTCACCTTATAACCTTCATGACAAACAATGCATTTTATTGACTTTTCCTCTTCTATCTCCATTTTCTTCTCTTTTTCTTCAGAAAATAACTTGTTTCCTGATTTCATAGCTCGAAGAATCTCTTGTTTTTTCAATTCGGCTAGTTTTTTTTTCTGTTGTTTTTCTTCTTCAATCATTTGTTTCATATAATCTAAAACCTTTGGATGTATTTCATTTTGATCGGCTTGCAATAAATATTCAATTATAGCTTCAGCAAACTTCCCAATCTCTTTAATTTTTATTGAAGTATGTGAAAGACGATGTATTTTCATCAAGAGACCAGAATCAAATAAAAATAATTGATTCGACTTATGGTTAAGAATCATTCCACGAATCAATCTCAAAGCCAATGTTAAAGCTTTTTGATGTTCTTGTAAAGTCATTTGATTTATTTCAAGCTCATTTGGGATCACTTGTATGAAATAATTCAAAATTTTCTGGAGAATTCCATATTTAAAACATAAATCTCGAAAAACAAAGAATTTTTTTGGAAGAATCTCAACTATTCCTGTAAATTTCTCTAATTCATTATTTGAATCATTAGATTTGAAATCTACGAAATCAACATATCTTTCAATCAAATTAATATTGCTTTGCATGAAATCTTTTGCCAAAAAAGGCAAAATCCTTCTTAGAATAGTAATGATTTTCTCCGGTTTAGGGATTTGTTGGTTTAATTCCTCTAATTTCGTAAAGCAAAGGTTCAAATATGATAAACTTTCCTCCTCTTCTCCAAAACTTTCATTTTCAATCTGCATTTTATCGGCATTCGCTTGAGCATCTGATGAGATCACAATATTTTCTAGAATTCCTGTCAAAATCTCTATTATACGCTCATTTTCAGGAGTCTGAAGCTTTCCCAATCTATTCAACAAAGCGTTTAAAAGAATGCTAATTCCATTCAATTCAACGATTTTCTCGCGAATTGCATTGACTTGACTTATTGATAAGAGCAGTTTCCCAACAATCAAAATACTATCACTATTACTATTAAGATCCTTCATTCTTCGTAACAAAAGCGAAATACTTGAAACATTCGGATGTTCTGGAACTCCTTCTAATAGAGTTTTTGCAATTTCATAACGTTTTTCTGGATCTTTGTTCTCATTATCATCTTCATTTAGACGATCTATGCGGTTTTCTGTTGCTTCACCTTCAAAACCTGCGATGCGATAGACGATTTTCATGGGAGGAATGTCTTTAGGGATTTCTGAGCCTTCCTCGAGGTTTCGCATGGTCATTATATGAGGAATCCAGACTTTCTCGTAGATGAGACTGATCGGGAGATCGACTGAAATTATTTGATCATTTACCAATAATTCAAAGAATGGCTCATTTTCATCAAATTCTTTTAAATTTAAAATTGATTTTAATAATTTAAAAATATTACTTAATCAAATTTCAAATTTAATAATCAGAAATAATTTGATAAATAATAAATTTTATAAAAAAAATAGCATAAAATAAAAAAAAATTTAAAAAGAAATATGTACTTAATTCAAGATCTCGATATAATTTGCTGCGAATATTCTTGAATGTTGTTCCAATATCATCGGCAGAATAGGGATTACTCTTCATAGAGCCTTTAATATAATCTTCTTGAGAACGCTTTTTCTCCAGAATCAAAAGAATTGAGTATTTTTTTTTGACAGGCTCAATCAAAGAGAGCATCTGTTCACACAAGAAGATTTCAGCCAATGAATCTCTTTGATGTGAGAATAATGCCATGCTCAACTCCCTCAATAAAATGTATTTATCAGCAATTTCTTCTGAATGAAATTCTGTAAATAAAGCCAATAGATTGGTTTCAAGATTGGAAAACTGTTGGTTTTTTATCAAAGAAACTCTTTTAACAATAAGCAAATCCCTGATAATGAACCTCAAATATTCGTGTGTTTTTTTCTTTAAAGCTTGCAAAGGTTTTCCTTCGCTTTTCACAAGCGAAAAAATCATATCTAAAGTTTCATTTAATCCATAACCAATATCAATATTCATTAAATAAAGCTCATATTCTGCTACTTGGGGTAATTTGAAGGTGTTTAACTCATTATCAATCGCATAAATAAGCCCTTCTAGCAAATAAATTACGAAGTTTGACTCTATTGTTTTATTGTCAGGTTGTAGGTATTTTTTCAAGAGAGACTTAAACAATTCGAAACTCGTCTGGGCATCTAATTCACTTTTCAATAAAATCGGCAGGTTCTTCAATAAAATCATCAAAACGATTTTATTATCTAATCAGAGAGAAAAAAAAAATGTAGGTCTTAAAAATAAAACTCAAAAAGAAAAATACTGCTTTGGAACACATCTCTAAGAATATTACAAATAATAGCGCTTATATTTTGATAGCGAGTGAGATGAAGAGAAGAGGAAATCCAGTTATTTTGCAAAAGTGAACCTACAAATACTCCCTTATGGATTTTTAAAGAAACGGTTTCAGGTTGATTAGGATCGAGTTTTTCTCCTTTTGTTAATAAACTTTCATATAAAAGCACTTTTTTCAGATCAACACCCAAGCAATGTTTGAATTTCCCGAATACTTCCTCATAAAACGTTGGCTTTTTTAATTATTTTTTTTTTTTTTTAAGTAATTACAAAAAAAAAATTACTTTAGAACGATCTTTAAATGCTGGTTTATTTTTATCTTTGACTTCTTCTTCTATCGCTGAAGAATTGACATTGGGTTTTGTTACTTCTTTGAATTCAGCTTCTCTATTTTTTAATGTTTTCTTAATGATTTCTTTCAAATCACTATAAGAAAGTTCTTTTTGAATGAATATCAGAATAGGTAACAAGCATTTCTGTGCAATTTTCGAATTATTTCTAGCTTCTTCTAATATTATAGGCAGACTTTGTAGAATCTTATTAACTCCTTTCTTATATATATTGAGCATATATTCTTGAGAAATTATCTCAATAGTTCCTTGATTTTTCTTGAGCGATTCATTAATCTGATTCAAGAATATAGTTTCTTTCAAATTCTTGATAATATCAATAACTAAAGGCACATAAATAATCTCTAAACTCTTGGATTTCTCTAAAATAGCCTGAATAAATAATTCACTTTTTTCATTATTTCCCAACAAATGGACTATTGCTTTTCTAGCCTTATTTCTCATTTCATTAAACAATTTTTCATCAGTTAAAGTTTCTTTCAAAGCTGCCATTAAGCCATTTTCTTGAAAAACAAGTTCAGCACTGACTTCAGCAATTCCATTGTTGCTTCTTGAGAAAAACCTTAATAAATGTGTAAGATAATTCATATTGCATCCAAAACAAGAATTTGAAGCACCTTTTTCAAATAAACTGAAGTTTGTCTCGAAATTCTCGCTTTCACTTCGAGCATAAAGCAAAAGTGCTTTTCGAGAAATTATCACACTAGACACATTCTTCATTACTTGTTCATAAATTCCATTGATTTCTTTTGAATATATGCGAGAAATCTCTTGTATTAGAGTAGAATTAGCTGAAGATTTTATGAATTGAGATGGTTGAAGAGCTGATTTCTTTGAAAGTCCTGAAACGGGATCGGGGATTTGAAGAGATTGGGTATGTGCAAGGGTGTCTGGGTTTATTTCTCCAGAACGGAAGAGCTTAATCATTTCTTCAAGGGTTTGTTTGCGCTTGAATAGACTTTTGGAATCGTCGTTGATTTGGGTCAGAATCTTCGAAACTGTCTTCAGGCACTAAAAGAAATTTCGAAAAATGTTAAAAATGAGAGAAATGTGAAAAAATAAAAAAATACATCATCCTTGGTTTTTGAGTTGTCAATCTTTTCCAATTTAGATCCAATCCTCGCAGAAACCATGATCTCATAATCGAAGAACTTGCAATATCCACAATCTGGCACACAGAAAATGCTGTCATTCTTCTCATAAATAATATTATAACAAGAAGGACATTGCTTTTCTCTATTCCTTTCTTTACAAGTGAGGCAAAAGGATCCCAAATATTTATCTTCAAGCAATACAGAACCACAAACATCACAATTTCCATACATTGATTCTCCTTTCATTTGGCTCATAAAGAACTCTATTTTCAGATTTCTTGCAGTCAAAGGAATTGTAAAAGGAATTTTTATTGCTTTTCTTGAGCCATTTGAATTTTTTTCATCAATAAGCTGTGATTTGGCGAATTTCCATTCAGATTTAAGATTCTTCAGATCTAAGATATCGTTAATTATGCTGTTATTTATGGAAATATTAACAGATTTTATTGCTTTTTTTATCTTGTAATTCTCGAGAATTACCAGTGTAATTGCGTCGATTTCATATGTGTTATTGAATTTCGCAATAATTGAATTGCCTGTAAATTTCACATTCTCATTAAACTTCAGCTTTTTTTCTGAGTATTTAAAGGAATCAAATTTGAAATCCTGATAATTTTGAGCCATAATATTCGAACCAGTTCCGTTTGGCTTGGTTTCAGTTATTTCTGTGAGTTTTAGCTCATGATAAGGAGAATTCATTAATTCATAACACTTCAAGCAACCATTCAATTCGAAATAATAGTACATTTTTCGAGGTTTCATAGTTGTTTCATTAAAATCGTATAAAAGCTCATAAAGTTCTTTATATATTTCAAAATTCTTATGTGATTTAAGAGCTTCTTTCAACTGAATGAAAGATCTCGTTAATTCCCAATAGATTCTGATGAGAATTTCTTTTAATTCTTGAGTTTCTTTTCCAGAAGTCTTCAAGAAACACCCCAGAAAATTGACAAATAAGAGAAAATTTGTTGAATGTTTCCAGCGAACCAAATAGCAATCAAGAATTTCAATGAGTTCATTCTTAAGGATTTAGAATTAGAATCTAAGAAAATTTGACTTGCAACATATTCAAAAGCATTATAAATCTCAGGGAACCAATCTTTGCATTTGATTCCTAAGCTATTTTCAATTATTTTATTGATCAATTCTTCATAATCCTTTGATCCTTTATTGAGCAATTTGCTGGCTTTCTCCTCTAATTGCAAAGGAGTGAAATAAGCTGCAAGTAAATGCAGGCAATTTTCTGTGATTTCATTGATATTTAAAGGAAAAGTTTCAATTAAAATCCTTAGCATTTGTCGATTATTAACATCGGAATTGAAATTTGACCATATTTGAGGTCTTTTTGAAGAATGTCTTGATAAAGTATTCAAAGTTCTCAACAAAAATTGCATTTGATCATAAGTCAAAGTTTTTTTTAAACCGTTTGATACTTCATAAATCTTTGTGAGAAACTCGAATTTCAATTGATAAATCACCTGATCAAAAAACTCATTATATATATTTGCATTTTGCTCTCTATAAAGGAAATTCCTTAATCTTTTAACCCCATTAATAGAAAGATTATAGGTTGGAGGTTTAACTAATGATCTACAAATGAAATCAATCCAGGCTTTTTCTTCATAATCCTTATAGCCTAAACTCATGAGATTCGTCATTAAAGAAATCATACTGCTGTATAACCCTTGATCCAAACTCATAAACACACCATTTCCTTTCTGCATTAACTCAGTTTTTCGGAAAATACTTCTCCAATTTTCTGCAAAAGCCTTATCATTCAGATATTTCGCAGGATTTTCACCAATTTTCTTTAAATTTTCATTAAAAACGCCTTGATTGTATTCATATCGCAATGAGCCTTTATTTTTAACAAAATTACAATGAATTTCTTCAAGATTTCTTAAAAGCAAAGCTGAGAAATTTCCATTGGTGGCTTCCAACAGCTTCAAAACACAAAGGAATTTTGTCCTACATTCCGTTTTCAAAGGATTATTTATAGAAGTTTGATCAAAACTGCTTGAATGTTTACGTTTTATTGGTGTATCTACCTTATTACTAACAGATTTTCCTTGGAGTTTTTCTTCAGTCAGAACCGAATTTCCCATTTTATTTATATGTTTCAAGAAATTATTCAAGAGATTTAAGAGACATAATAAATGTCTTTGTTCCTTTTGTTCTTGTGGAAGAGGGTTATTAAGTCCTAAAATTATTAATTCATAGATTCTTGCGATATATTTATCGAGTTTAGCAGAAAACGATGAAGAAATCAGCTTATTTACCAAATAGTTCATAGGAAGATTTATCAATTGGTAGAACAAATAGAAAAGATATCCAGCGATTTCTTCAAATTGTCCTTTATTAATACCTTCAATTCTTCTTATTGTCATTTCAAAAAGATCTGTAAATATCTCAAATGTAAAGATCTCAAAGGTAACTCTCTCTTTCTCTTGGGGTTTAATTACAGAAGATGGGTCTTTTAAGCTTAATTCAATCGCCAGATTCATTAAATCCTCTTCATTCTCGTCATTTTTCTCAATATCCATCGCAGTGGTCGTTTGACTTTCGAATAAATTCTTTGGAAGATTCAAAAAAATTGGATTATTAAGAGCTTCATCAGAATAATTCAATATTTCAGTTTTTAAACCATCAATAAAAAATCGAATTAATCGAGAACGTTGATCTAAATCTCCTGCCTCTAAAAGCTCGAAAAATACTTGATAAAAACTCTCTAAAGCTTGCATTTCTTGTGGTTTTTTCTGTTTGTTTCGATAGTAAATCTGATTACGAAGGTATTGGTAATATATGAAAAAGAGCTTAAAAAATCTTGAAGCCAAAGTCTCAAAAACAGCATCTTCAATATCTCTTGTATGTGATTTTATAAGATTAAGCATGAAATTATTGGCTTCCCTGAAAAAATTGGGGTATTTACTAAATAGAATGAAGATATTTCCACAACGTTTTGTCCATATTTTGCTTAATATTTGGAAAAGAGCTAGAACCTTTTCGTAAGAAAGCCCAGATTGTTTGAATTCCTGATGAACATATTCAATTTTAGCAAGATCTTTAAAGCCTTCATAATCTAATCCGTTTTCTTGATAATTCAAAATTGCTCGAATCAATCTTTTAATGGAGCTTTTAAAATATTTATCAAGTTTCTCCTCTAATAGTAAATGCTTCAAAGGCTCTAATAAACCTTCGATTACAGGACTTTTAGGAACTTTGTTTTCTCGAAGCCAAATTAAGAATAAAGTCAAAATATCAATTAAATGAATTATTTTTACACTATTTGAGTTTTTTATTTCATTTCTCAAAAAATCGCCTTTTAGATGGATATCCAGATTATTGGCAAGAATCTTCGAATTTAATAAGGATGTTTGAATACTCTTAAAAGTTTTCTCATTAAAAAGCTTATTCCCTGGCAAATTCTCACTTTCTCTGTTCGAAATTCTTAAAATCTGGCCCAAAACATTGATTTTTCCTTTCATATTAAAATCAGCTTGTGAACACCCATAAAGCTCCATTCCATAGAAAAGTGCCATGACACTCTTATTATTACTTTGTCCAAGTAATTCCAATTCGATGAGTCCTTGCAAAAACACAAAAATGATTTCAGGTTCTGATAAGGCGATATCCAGAATCATGGCGTTTTCTTGACCTTTGTTCTTATCAAATGGCAAACAATATTCTCTTTCAAAGACTCTGACTCTCAGTTCAGGGTTTCTTTCATTTAACCCCATTTTTATTCTTAATCCACAAAGCACCCAATCTTTTATCGTGAACCCCAATGCGAGATTAATATTGCTTCTATCAGCCTTCAGAATAAAAGGTGAATCCTTCATAATATTGCTAATAGCTTTAAAGTTGCGAGAATTTGGCGGCAAAAATATTTGAAAATCCTCTAAAAGAGTTACAGTGTTAGGGTCCAGTTTTGTGGTTAGATTTTGGAAACGTTCAGGAAAATCGATATATATTTTCGAAGGAATTAATAAGTTAATAAACTCTAATGAGTAATTTTCATGCACGAAATTCTCAATTTCGCCTTCTTTCATAATAGACTCAGCAATTAACTTATTTTCTGCAGTTTTTCCTGCCTTTTTTAAAACTGGAAGCACCTTTTCTTGATTAATTCTCAAAGCCTTTAAATTGAGATTTTCATCAAATGGGTTCATAAAAATATGCAATGAGCCATCTTCTAAAGCCACTAAAATCAAAGTCAATGCCTTTTCTGGATAAGGAACCAAACAAAAGCCTTCAATTTTAATTGAGTTTGTGGCGTATGGAGGCAATAAAGGCTGATAAATGATCGAATTCTTTAACATTTTGAAGATAATTGGGAAAATCATATTGCCTTTTCTTAGCACACCAGCATATCTAGCTTGATCTTCATCTACTTGTATTTCTTTGATCTGGCTGAGAATTTGACCTTGTTTTTGCATAAAAGCCTCTAAATTTCCTTTATTATTAATCACATCCCCTGGTTTTATTCTAATCACATTGATAATTTCGAGCTCTTTCTCTGAAAATTTACCAGCGATTGAGCTTCCATCTTCAAATCCACAGAAAATCAATTGACTTTGAGGGAAATAATTCACTGAAAAAATAGCTTTACCATTAGGTTTTGATTCTGGAGAAAAATAGATATTTTCTACTAAAATAAGGTCTTCTTCATTCAAGCCTTGAAGCTCATCTATATTCAGACTATGAGTATATAGGTTCCCGTCATTTGAAGCTACAAATAGTCTTTTTTCCTTTGGGTTAGACGGACTTTCCATAAACGCGAAATCCTTAAAGAGTGTTTGATCTAAAAGATTGAATCTAACAAGCGTTGTAGGCTGATTTTCAACTTGTAAATTTAGAATTTTTAAAGAGCGAAGTGTCAATACAGCAAGATAGTTTTCAGCATTTGGCAGGAAAAGCGCTTTTATGATATAATCTTGCGGAATCTTGTTTTCATAAGGCAATTTCTTGATAAGATTGAAGGTTTTATCAAGATAAATCACATTTAGAGAACTAAGCCCAATAACAGCGATAATAATTTGATTGCTAGAAGATTCGTTGCTGGAATATAAAAGACTTATAATAGGATATCCTAAGCTTGGGGATTTGAATAAAGGCTTAATTGGAACTGAGTTTTCATTTAAAAAAGCGATTGAGCTATTTTCTGCATTTTCATATTGGTAATGGTATTGGCAAGCCTTAATTCCTGGTTTATTGACATAGTGAATGTTCCATGGCTCGAAAATGCCAGAAAAAAGATTGCTTTTTTCGAAGAAACTAAACCGATCATTTTCTGCTATTACTATCAAATTCTTATTAGAAATTGTTTCGAAAGGGTTTCTGAAAGGTGGGTTTGTTAAAACCAGGTATGAAAGCATTCTTTTGTCATTGATAAGAGTATTATCAAAGCGAGATTTATAATCGAAACTTGCTTGCGAAAAGCTTTTGCAAATTATTGAAGGCTTAGTTTCGAGAATATTTTCGAGCTTTGCTAAGAACTTGAGACTCCAATCGAATAATGGACGAATGGTAGGAATTTGTTGAGATACTTCGATGATTTTTTGCGGCTTTTGAGAAGAAAAACTCGAGATTAAACGTTCAAAACCTTGTGAAAGCAGTTTCGTTAGCAAAGAGATAAAGTCTTTTTGTGATTTTTCTTGTTTTTCCATTAACAAGCTCAAGAAATTTTCTGCTTTAAGAGGCTCTGATAATGCAATAAGACTTTTGTTCACACCAGCAGCATTTCTTAAAGCAATATTATTGTTAGTTTTCTTAAAGTTTAAAAGATTTGTGGCGTCTAGTGTCATGCTTACATTACTGTCAAAACTACGATTATCGTCTTCAATCATCGGTGCATAACTCAGATTCAAAGATTCTTCAGCTAAAATTTCTTGTTTTTCTGAAAGATTGTTATTTATAGGGATTTTCTCTTCAAGAAGCGCTTCTCTTTTCAAGGTTTTCCTGAGTAAACCTCCAAATAAGCCTAAGTCTTTGGATCTATCTCCTAATAATCCAGAAATCGAGATGTTTGGATCAATTCCTTGAAGTTTCTGCATCAGAGATTTTATTTTCAGAAAGCGACTCTGTGATGATTCCTGATTATTCTCCTCTATCATCTGAAACTCGTGCTCTTCACTATCACTGCTACTATCCTCAATCCTATTTTTTTAAAAATGTTATTCAAAAATTAATAATAAAAAAAATAAAAATAGAAACCTTGGTTTTTCTTCTTCGCTTGCCTCCATCCACATAAACTTCGCAGCTGGTTCTTCATCTAAAAGCTCGAGATTATTACCAGTTTCGATTTTCTCAAACTTTTCTACAAGCTCCGAAGGCTCTTTATGTGGTAAAAATCCCATATTCAATGAGCCGAGATTCTTTTCAGAGCCAATGCTCATATCCAAGAAAGTGTTTTTTGGCGGTTTTTCATATTTGCCCGCAAATTTAAACAACCTATTATTATGCTCCTCCATTTGTTGCTCCAAACTATACATAGATGGTTTACTTGGCTTATCAATGCCTTCTTTTTTCATACAAAGACAGTTGGGAGAGGATCCACAATCACAGAAAAATTCAGCTTTTCTGCAATAGACGACCAGATGATTATGATGACACTTATAAGCACAAACTGTGCAACAGCCTTTTCCATCTTTGAGATCACATGTATAGCATTGATAATAGTGTTGTGGGAGGAATTTCTCTTTGGTTTTTAAGTTCTGAGCATACGTACAAAATGCATTCTCTATATCTTTTGGTAATTGTGGGAAAAGCTCCATGAGCATTTTCTCTTGCAAATGAGAAAAACTATTTTTTCTTGAAGGTTTTTCTTCAAGTATTGGAGAAAGAACCCCTTTTGGGTCTTCAATTAGCATGAGGCTTGGATCTGTTGTGCTTTCGAATTTTAGCAGTTGTGCTAGAAGAATCAAAAAAGGTGTGAAATCGATTTGTGGCTTCATGGGCTCTTGGTCTTGATAAAGGAATTCTAATATGCGAAGAATGAAAGTGTTCAAAAAACATCTATCAATAGTTTTCGTTTTTATTAGGTTAAAACTCATGAATTCCGTCCATTTTTCTATCTGTGCTTGTTTAAGAAACTCATTATTCAACATATTATCCATAAGAAAAGTCCCGAAATTCTCGAGAATTAATTCAGGAAAATCTTTGATTTCGGGTTCTAAATTTAATAATGTTTTGAAAAAATGGAGGATTTCTTTAAAAGCTAGGCCATTTAAAGCTTCTAATAGGTCTTCTGTTGAATCAAGCTTGGATTTCTGTTCAAAAGAAATGGAAAGATTCGAATTTTCTAATTCCATTTCTTCATTCTCATCCATTTTTATTTCTTTTTCGACTTCCATTTTATCAATAAACAGTCCTTTTATTTCATTTTCGAGGAAAACATTTGAAACTAAATTCTTCAAAAGAAATTCCTTAAGACTTTTAGGATTAATGTGCGAATTCTCAATGAAAAATCCTCTCAGTTTCAAACCCAAAAACTCTGTTAATTTCGCTAAAGCATCAGCTTCAGGTTTTTTTCTTTCAAATCCACGTTTTTTATCCTTTTTTCTCAAAGGTTGTTCTGGTCCCAGTTCATTTTTTATGTGTTTTTTGACTCCAACATTTGTTTTTTCTTTCTTTTTCTCAATGGTGATTTTTTTTTTCTCAGTTTTTACAACTTTTGGCTTATTTTCAACAATTTGAACGTCAGAATTTTTATTGGAAAAATTCAAATTTTTAATATTTTCCCCTGGTCTACATATAATTCTTAATAATTTCAATAAAGGATAAAAGCTCTTTTTCAAGAAATTCATAGTAAGGTTTCTTAAGGATAATGTCTCTTTCTTGATTTTCGGCTTCTTTAAAGGATAATTCAATAGAGAGATTATAATGTTTTCCAAACCATTTTCGGTTTCTGGCTTTGGGCAGTTTATTAATGAGTTTATCAGAAAATTGGAGAATTTAGGCTCTAAAATCGTATTCCAAAATTCATTGCTTTCTTTTATTAATCCTACAGAAAAAATCAAGAAAGTTGACTCTGAATTCAGCTCTTTGTCTATCAAATGAAGCACAATTTTTCTGAAGATTTTCTCTATTCTAAGCAAAAGCCCGTTTTTTTCAATTAATCTTGTGCTTAATCGTGCAAAAGCATTGTTACAGCAATAAAAAACCTTAAATTTCTGACCAGAAATCAAAAGATTATGCAATTCATGCAGCCGTTTCTCTTCGATTTCTTCTTCGAATATCTGTTTGAGAAACCCTTGAGCTTGAAAGCTTTTATTCTGCAAATATTGTAGCTCTAAAAACCATAGATCCAAACAATGAATCTTTGTGAATAGGCCTGGTTTATTTAAATTGAGCAATTTCTGGGTTAAGGATAAAACTTCATGCATTAGAAGCATTAAGAAAATCAATCTATTACTTGAATTCAAAAGGTCTAATTCTGTTTTTCTTTTGCAATCTAGAGAAATAGTATCAGAACTGAGAAGTTCGAGGGAATGGGAATATAATTGTGTTTGCAACACAAAAAAACTCAAAATATCATGTTTTTTTAGAGCAGAAATCATTTTTTCGAGGAAAAGTTGTGAGAGATTTTTGATTTCTTGATCGAATTTGCAAAAGATTTTGAGTAAAATTTTGAGTTTATCATTAGAAAACACTTTGCTTAAAACTGGAAAAATGTCGACTTCTGCCAGACGTGAAAAATTATGTATAGCCAAGAAAAACAACCCAAAATCATTATTGAGATCTTTGAGATTTAGCAGTTCTTCTTCATTATAATTAATAATCAAAATATTCAGGAAATTGCCTGTTTCTTTCTGAATCTCAACATTCAGTGTTTTCGCGATTAAATAGCATGATTTGCTGAATTCAGGTGTGATTCCAGAAATCTCATTTTTTTTCCCAGTAGTGAAGATATTATTGAGTTTTATCAATAAAAGTTGTAAACCAGACTCTATTTTCAGGGTTTTTGTTGGATCAATGTTAGTTTTTGTTTCGTATAAAGCCAGAAATTCTTTGAAAACTTCCTGTAGCTTTGCAATTGTAAGGTCTGCTCGCCAAAGGGAATTACATGAGTCAAGCCATGCAATTCTCTCAAACACAAACCCAAATTCAAAGTTTTCTTGTAAATTCAATTCATCTAATCTCTTTAAAAGCAGATAAAATCGATGTTTCTCTGGATTAAAAGCTTTGAATTTCGGAAGATTTTCTACGATTAATTTCTTGAAAACTGAAAGGTTTTTCATGATATATGGATGGAGATTCGTTAGGTTTTTATTTTTAGAAGTTTCTGTATTGTTTGAGAAATAACATGAAAGAATTTCACCGAATTTCGCTGATTTTTCTAGGTCGATGCGTTTTGTTATAAGATCTAATAAAAGACCGTTAAAATTTATGGAATGTTGCTTTTGATTGCAAATAAGTGCAAGACCATCAATTAAAATTGATAGATACCCGTTGAAATTCTCAAAAAACCATGAAGTTTTTGAGGTTTTGATTTGTTTTTCCATGAATGCAATCATTCGTTCAATTATTTTACCTTTTTTTTCTTCATGGACGCCTCTCAAAAGACAAAGAAATAGGAAAAGATGATATTCTTTAACAATGACTTCTTCTTTTTCTGAACAAAGGTACATATTCAGCAAATTATCAAGTAAATTTCCTAGATTTTCTTCATAAACCCCTGATTTTTTTAAAATGCTTTCTTTTAAAACTTGTGCAAGGATCGTGAAAATCAATGAGAAATTAAAAGGCTTATTAAGTCCAGATTCTGTTAAATTTCCAATCAAATATAATAAAAACTCATTGAAAAAGCCTTTTTCAAAAGCTAAGTTTTTGCCAAGAATCATGCTTAAGATTTCACTAAGACTTTCAGCTAAACGCTTGAAAATCTGATCCATAAGACATTCTTCAATAAGTTCCAGAAACTTTCTAAATAGCTTTTTATCTAAAGCTTTTTGTATTTGTGCGAGAAAATCATCTTCTTTGAGGAATTTTTCGAAAACTCTTTTGACATTCTTCAGCATTCCATTCAATTTTTCAATCTGATTACGAGATTTTTCGAGTATAGCTCCTCCAGGTCCTATTTCAGTCTTGCTTATGTTGATATCTCTTTTGATAAGACTTCCTTGGAAATCATCGAAACTATATTCATCTAGAACATTCATTTTAGATTTATTTGGCTTTTCTTCTTTAGATATATTATATTCTGAAAGAAGCATATTGTTCTTTTCTTTAAAGAAATTGAGTCCATCTTTAGTTTGGTCCTTTAATTCCGATTCCATTCCAACAACTGAAGAAATTTCAGAGATTTCAAGCATTTGTTCACCGCTTTGATTTAGGATTTCTTCGGATTTCATGCTATTATTAACAAGTTCTTGCTTGTTTTCTTTGATGTCTGGTTTGATTAGAACTGGATTAAGGATGGGTTGATCTGAAATGCTAAGGTTTTTCTCTTGTTTGATGATAAGAAAGATTTGATAGATATTTTCGAGGAATTCTATGTAATAGTTAACTTCTAAACGATTTAGATGGTTCGGATCGAAGTTCAATTGAGAAATATTGAAGAAAATTAGATCACAAATATCTAAAGTAATCATATTATCATTGTCTATTGTATAGATTTTAGATAGATGTTTGATTGTTTCCTTCAAAAGACTTAGATAAAACTTCAGCTTGAAAATTGCTGGGATTCGAATGGTTTGCTGAATAAAATTGATGACCCATTCAAGAATGCTTTCTTTTTTTGAAAGGATTTTAGGCTCACTAATGATCTTTATTGAAAGGCGAAGAGCAAGAATTAGTTTGGTTTCTTCTCTGATTTTCTCGAGGTTCAGCATCCAAACTAAAAAATCCTGATATATTTGATTGGAAAATGAAGAGATTGATAAGGAGTTTCGCAAGAGATCATCAATGGCGTCAAGAAAACCTTCTTTTCTGCTTGAGAAATCAGTGATCTGAGCTGAAATCATTTGAGAAAAAAGCTCAGAATCTTCTCCAACTCTATTTTTTTA
>JFJP01018735.1_pt1 | contig 16978 bp, 14 predicted proteins | sample 431651 | NCBI WGS metagenome assembly JFJP01 (sample SAMN02602958, study PRJNA72255) | Microbial mat metagenome, whole genome shotgun sequencing project. | biome: fresh water; feature: sink hole; material: water; isolation source: purple microbial (photo- and chemosynthetic) mats found in... | reverse complement strand
GCGTCGAGCTTGAGCTGGGGGTCGAGGATCAGGAAGGTCTCGCCGGTCTGGCGGTGCTCGTAGACGCGGTGGACGGTGCCGAGATCATCGACGGTGACATCCTTCTCGACGAGGATCTTCTTGCGCTCGAGCATGACCGCCAGGATATAGATCACGCCCTCGTTCTGCGGATCCTCGTCCTCGATCAGCTTGCGCAGCAGCGATTCGGCGGTCTCTTTTTTCAGCGGGTCGTTATTGCCGGTGGCTGAGGGTTTGCGGTAGATCCCCTGCCACGAGCTATAGGGCGAGAGTACCGCCTCACTCTGCTGCCAGCAGCCTTCGCAGAAGTCGGCGCGCTCGTAGCCGTTCTCGCCGAAGAGCAGGGCGGAGAGGTAGGATTGTCCATCCTCGAAGGCGGTGGAACAGGCGGTGCAGGCTTCGCTGCGTGACTTGATATCCCAGTCTTGTGCCATGTGGGTCTCCTCAGGGGGTATACGTGATCCCCGAAAGCAGCAGGGCGGCGAGGTTCACGGTGTTGAATGTCGCGTGGATAAAGATGGGGACGAGCAGCGAGCCGGTGTAGAGGTAGGCGGTGGCGAGGGTCGTGCCCACGACGAAGAGTGGCAGGACGGAGGGCGGGTGCCCGTGGATGAAGGCGAACAGCAGCGAGACCAGCGCGACGGCGGGGGGGATGCCGTGGTGGCGGGCCAGGGCGGGGAAGAAGACGCCGCGGAAGACGACTTCCTCGACCAGCGGGGCGGCGGCAACGGCGGTGAGGATCAGCCAGCCCTTGAACCAGAGCGGGGCGGTGGTGTCGATAAAGCCGCTAAGCACGGGCTGGGGTTGCACCGGGATGCCGGAGAAGGCGAAAAAGGTGTTCGAGATCAAGGCGGTGGCTGCGATAATCGGCATGGCCGCCAGGTAGAAGACGCCCGCCTGGCGCAGGCGTGTAATGATCGGTACAGGGGTGGCTCCGCCGAGGCTTTCGGCCAGTGTGGCACCGCTACGGTGCTGGAGATGCAGTACCAGTCCGAGCGCGAGGGCCTGGGTGGCCAGGTTCTGCAGGATGATCAGGGCGTGTACGTTGTCCGGTGCGAGGGCCTTTATCGCGGATTCCATCACCGTGCCCGCCAGCGCCAGGGCGGCGAGGAAGACCGCCATCACCAGCGTCAGCCAGAGGGCGTCGCGCCAGTGCCAGTGGCGCGCGAGCAGCCGGTCGGCATGCTCCGGTGCCGGGATGCCGTCGCGCCGCCATCTGCGCAGCAGCCGGATGTCCAGGGCCAGCCCGGCGCACAGGATCACGAAGATGGCGAGCCCGGCCGCCAGAGCGCTGGCCGGAATATCCTCGGGTGTTGTCGGGGTGAAGGATGCGTTCATCAGGCCTGGCCGCTGTATTTCTCTTTCAGCACGTAGATCGGCTTGTCCTGCGACTCATGGTAGGTGCGGATCTGGATCTCGGCCAGCAGTCCCATGCTTAGGAACTGCATGAAGAAGAGGATCAGCATGAAGGGGGTTATCACCCACATGGGGCGTTTCGACATGTCCACCAGCTCGGCGGAGATCGGACCCCCGCCGAAGAAGTAGGCGATGTGCCCGCACACCAGGATCGAGAGCACCAGGAAGCCGGGCACGCCGAAGAAGGCGCCAACCTTGCCGAACATCTGGATGGGGTGGGTGCTGTAGCGCAGCAGGAATTTGACGGTCATCAGGTCGAGCACCACACGGAAGGTGCGGCTGATCCCGTATTTCGACTTGCCGAAGCGGCGTTCGCGGTGGTTCACGGGGACCTCCTCGAGTTCGGCCCCGATCCAGCTTGCCAGCGCGGGGATGAAGCGGTGCATCTCGCCGTAGAGGTGCAGGCGTTCGACGACCTCGCGGCGGTAGGCCTTCAGGGTGCAGCCGTAATCGTGCAGGAACACGCCAGTGATCTTGCTGATCAGGGCGTTGGCGAGGATCGAGGGCAGGCGGCGGTTGATGAACGTGTCTTTGCGGTCCTTGCGCCAGCCGCTGACGACATCCGCCCCGGCGTCGATGCGCGCGAGCAGCTTCGGGATGTCTTCCGGGTCGTTCTGGAGGTCGGCATCGATCGTGACCACCACCTTGCCGCGCGAGGCGTGGAAACCGGCGCTCATGGCGGCGGTCTGGCCGAAGTTGCGGCGCAGCCGCAGGACGGTCAGGTGCTTGTATTTATCGGCGTTGGCCTTGAGTTTCGGCCAGGTGGAGTCGCTACTGCCGTCATCCACGAGCACGACCTCGTAGGTGCGGTCGAGCTTGGCCAGGGCCGAGAAGAGCGCCTCGCAGAGCAGGTCGACATTCTCCTCCTCGTTGTAGACTGGGGCGATAACGGATACATCAATCATGCGGTCCTCGCGGGTTCGTTGGTTTTTTGAATCTCTGGGCAAAGGTAGCCAAAGCGCGGGCTGGGTGCGAGCAAAAAGGACAGCAAAATGGGCAGCCGGTGTTTATTGAGCGTTGGATGTTGGTGTTGGGCTTGGTAACTTTATGGGGGAACGGTGAACGAGAACGGCGACGAGAACGGACTACGAGGGCTTCTCCATTTACATTCTCGTGCGCAGCGGCTCGCGAGCCTGCGGAGCCGGAGCATCGTTAACCGTTCTCGTCGCCGTTCTCGTTAACCGCATGGTGTGAAATAAGGGTGAAGAAACAGGTTAGCCTGACTCGACGTGCCAAGTTATCTCAGCGGAAGTAGCGGGCGTGCTCCTGGAAGATGTATTTGTCGGTAAAGCCGGAAAGGTAGTCGCAGACCGTGCGTTTGAGTCCGTCTTCGGCAAGCCTGGATTGTGCCTTGCTGCCCATGCGGTCGGGATAGGTGCAGTAGCATTCGAACAAGTGGCGCAGCATGGTGGTGGCGATTTCCGCCTGGTTCTTGATGGCCTGGCTGAAGTAGACGTGGGCATACATGAAGTCACGGTAGGCCCTGGCCTGGCGGGCCATCTGGTCGCTGAAGCGAACGACCGGCTCCGGCAGCTCCATCAGTTCCCGCACAGAGGCGGGTTTCAGGCGCTCGAGGTTGGCAAGGGTGGTCTCGATGATGTTCTCGATCTGGAGATCGAGCAGGTTGCGGATCGTGATGCGCAGGCGCGCGCCGCGCTCGAGGCCGCTGTAGCGGGCGGCGGTACGTTCCGAGGCCAGCCGCCAGAGTTCCTGTGTCTCGAGCAGTTCCTCGGTGAGGATGCGGGCGAGGAGTGCATCGTCGGTATCGTGGGCGTAGTAGGTGATGTCGTCGGCGATATCGGCAATCTGGGCCTCGATGGACTGGTGCGGGCCGACCGGCAGGCCGTCGAGCAGGGTGCCGGGCGTGGCGGCATCGTGTTTCATCAGTCCGGCGCGCACCTCCCAGGTCAGGTTCAATCCAGGGAAGTCAGGATACTGGATGTCCAGCAGCTCCACCCAGCGCAGGCTCTGGCGGTTGTGATCGAACCCCCCGGCGCCTTCCATCAGCCGGTTCATCTCGTGCTCGCCAGCGTGGCCGAAGGGCGTATGGCCGATGTCGTGGGCGAGGGCGATCGCCTCGGTAAGGTCCTCGTTGGCGGCGAAGACCCTCGCGAGCGTGCGGGCGACGGCGGCCACCTCGACACTGTGGGTCAGGCGTGTGCGGTAGTGGTCGCAGGTGCTGCGAGTGAACACCTGGGTCTTGTATTCCAGGCGGCGGAAGCAGCGGCTGTGGATGACGCGGTCGCGGTCGCGCTGGAACCCGCAGCGGGCCGGGTGCTCCGGCTCCGGATAGTGCCGCCCGGCCGAGCTGGCACTGCTGGAGGCATACGGGGCCAGCAGCCGGGCTTCCCGTTCGATTAGGGTGGTACGGATAGACATGTTGAGCCTGCCTCTCGCTTGGAAACGAAACATATTGGGCGACCTGGCTAGAATCGCGTTGTTAACCTACCTTCGCCATGCCGATGTGTTTAAACATTAGCGGCACACAAATCAAGCCCGCATTCTAGTCAATATATCATAAAATACCAGTGCGGACGCGATGATACATTTTTTTCTTGCGGTCCGGCTCATAACAGGCAAAGCTCCATGCACGGTGGATCTTGTCGCCGAGTGGCCCGTCCACGGTGGTCGGTTGGTCTTCCTCTGTGAAAGGAATCGAGCAATGATTAAGTTGATCTTGATCGAAGATGATGGCGGGGTGAGGGATTATTTCAAGTCAGTGGTCGATCGGATGGGGTATGAACTGCTGACAGCGGAGAACGGGCCCGAAGGGCTCGCCTTGATCGCTCGGGAAACGGTGGATGTGATCATGACCGACCTGAACATGCCGGGGGAACCCAACGGCATGGCCCTGGTACGCCGGATTCGTGAAATCCGCCCGGATACGCCGCTGATCGTGGTTTCCGGCTTTCCGACACGGGAGCGCCTGGAAGAGTGCAAGTCGCTCGGGATCGATGATTTCCTGACCAAGCCGTTCGAGATGACTTTCTTCAGTTCGGTGATCTCGCGGCTGCTGGCTGCTCGCAAGCCCAAGGCCGATTCGCAGAAGCGGGGCTGAGATCATTCATGACTGAGGAGAGGATTCCGCCAGCCGCCTAGTTGGCTGCTGGCTCTTCCTTGCCCTTGTTATCCTTGGCCTTGGCCATCAGCTCTTCCGACCAGGCCGCAAAGTGCATGCGCATCCGGCTGGATTGGAGCATTCGTGTGATTTCCGGCTTGAGCGAATCGGCCTCTGACGGGTTTCCGGGTTCGCGGGCCGCCAGATACACAATCAGCGTGTTTTCGGCTGTCTTCACCGGCTCCGCGAGTTCGCCGGTGGCCAGCGGGAGCACCGCCGGGGCGATATCCGAAAAGAACGGAATTTTTTCCGGATCGGCATCGTAGACCGAGAACGGGCCGACCGTTACGACTTCCAGCTTCAATGCGCTTGCCGCCGTGGCGAAATCGGTCTTCTCCTTGCGCGCGTCCTCGAATTTCCGGCGAATCTCGGCGACCCGGGTGGTGAACGCCTCCTGCCGTGCCTGCTCGGTCGCCAGCCCGGTGGCGGTATCCTTGACGTCCTCGAACGGTTGCAGCACGGCGGGGCGGTTCGTGTGCCATGCCAGCAGGTAGACGGCATCGTCACCGATCACGGCTGAACTGTACGTGTTGGCAGGGTCCTGCGGATCCAGCTTGAATGCAGCCTTGTTGAACGCGGTTCCGGCACTGGTTCCGGTCACGGGGGCGATGGCGCTGAAGAGTTCACTGGTATGCACGTTCATGCCGCGGGCCTCGGCCAAGCTATGGATGGAGACCGGATCGGCCGCTTTGCGCATGCGCAGGTCATCACGGAACTGCATGGCATATTCGCCAGCTATACCGAGTGCTTCCCGGTTGGCGATCTTGGCGCGCAGTTCATCCGCCACCTCTTCCAGCGGGGTGTACGACACGGCCATGGTGTTGGTGTCTGTCACGCTGTAGCTTTCGATATCACGGTCATAGGCGTCCTGGATCTGCGTCTCCGATACATTGACCGTCTTGGCGATCTCCTGCACGGGCCATTCGACATAGTAGACGCTGCGCAGTTCCGGGGTGTTGAAAAGGGGTGGATTCCGGTCGTAGAAGTCGCGCACCTGGGCGTCGGAAGCGGTGACGTCGTTGACGAGATTGGTCGCGGACAATTCGATCACATTGACCGTGAAACGGTCTGTGTAGCGGGATACATTCTCCTGCAGCTCGTGCGGGGCGATCCAGATGCTGGTGCCGACCAGTGCCTGCATCTTCTGCAGCAGCAGTTCATCGCGAAGATAGTCCTCGAACAATCCCATCGGGACGCCGATCTGCTGTTCGACCAGCTGCTGGTAGCGCTGCCGGTTGAACACGCCGTTGACGGCGAAGGACGGATCTCGGGCGATCGCCTCGCCGATCTCCTGGTTCGAGACACGGACGCCGAGCCGCGTCGCGTAGCGGCGGACAGCCAGCCGTCGCCAAGCCTCATCCTGGATCATCTTCTGCTGCTCCTCACCATTACCGCGCGGGGGCTGGAATGCCAGCATGCAGCGGCGGATACGAGCAAGCTCCTCGTGCGAGACCGGCTCGCCGAAAAGGGTGCCGACTGCATTGTCCGGCTGGCCGCCGCCGCCCGATGTCGGTGCGAACAATCCTACCATGGAGAGGCTTACCAGGATCGCGAAGGCGGCCCAGATGATCTTGTTATGGATGAGCTTGTTGAATTTGGTGATCAGCATGGCGATATGTCTTTCCATAAAACGGATGCATCCCGAGGGTATCGGGATGCATCCTGGGTGGGTTACTCTACAGGCGACCGGCTACCGCCTGCCGACCGGGGTCGGCGAAGGCGGGCTCGGCGGGCGGTTTTCAGGAATGAACTCGACGTTCTCCTCATTCAGGAGCCGGTCGATCAGGTCCTTCATGAAATCGTCGGGCGGCAGCGGGTTTCCATTTTCTTTGCCGGTGGGGATTTCCTGCTTGGTCCAGGGGCCCTCGCGCTCTGCGCCGGCTGCATCCTGTCCACCACCGATCGTGACAACGACCTCCTCGATGATGCTGCCGTCCGGGGCGGTAAGCTGGAAGGTGATGACGCGCTCATTGGTCTCGGGGATGAGCCGCTGCCAGATCTTCAGGACATTGCCTTCCTTCGTGGGAATATCCTTATCGTTCATAGTCTGGTCCTTGATCCGGATATTGAACTCGCCCTTCATGTTCTGCAGGCGCAGGAACGAGCGGTCGCCCGGGCTCAGGAGCGAAAGCCAGTCGTTAGCGTCGAGTTCGAGTGCCTCGAATTTGTCGCCGTAAGCCTTGACGATGCCCTTGATCACGCGGATGATCACGATCCGCAGATCCTGCTCCATGCGGGAGGCAACACGGAAATGCGTTCCGACGGCACCGCAGACGGCCGTGGCGGTTTCCACATTGAGCTTGTTGCCGCCCTGATGGAAGTCCGCATTGAGTTCCACCTCCACTTCACCGTCGTTCAGTCGGACATTCTTGATCTTCGAGTCGCTGGAACTCTCATCCATGACCAGATTGGCATTGGCAAGAACCCGGACTACGTTGCCTTCCGAAAGCACGATGACCAAGCTGGAACGGGCCCCGGTACGGATCGTGCTTCCATACGGATAGGCCTTGGATTCCTCGGCTGCCAGCAAACCGTCCTGGCCCGGGATGCCGATCTCGCATTCCCCGTTGACCTTGATGACACGAAATGCCGGATCCAGGATATTCTGTGCACTTGCCATGGTCGCCAGGGCAACCGTCAGTAGCGTCGCGAGTCCCAACCTGATGTTCTTCATGATGCGATTCCTTTCCGAATTCGATCTGCGTTCAACAATCACGGTTGCCATACTAACGAAAGGCGGTGCATGAAGTCAAGCCGTCCGAGAAAAAAAATGAACGGCGCCGGACGGTCGCGTCATATATTTCATCGAAAACCAATATCGCGTTTGACAAATGTAGCCCGGTGATGATAAGACTTGCCGGAACTATGGGACAGCAACTAAGAGTAAGAGCCAAACGCAAGCGCCGTGCACGGCAGGAAAAACGTCAGAAGGTGGCGGCGAAAGCCGCTGCAAAATAGGCGTTTCCCTGTTTGCAGGTGTTTCGTGATTGAATAGGCGCGATGGCCGAGTGGTTAGGCAACGGTCTGCAAAACCGTGTATACCGGTCCGATTCCGGTTCGCGCCTCCAGTTTTCAGACCCCGCAAACCGGACGGTTTGCGGGGCGTTTTTGTTTATGGAAAAGAGGTCGCGATGACGGATCTGAGTACGACATACATGGGATTAAAGCTGGTCAGCCCGCTGATGGCGGGAAGTTCGACCATCACCGGGACCGTTCGGAAGTTGAAGTCGCTTGAGGATGCTGGAGCTGGCGCGGTGGTGCTGGGCTCGATCTTCGAGGAGCAGGTTCGCGCGGAGGTCAGCGATATGGTCGCCGTGCTCGAAACCCAGGATAATCCTGAGGCTTATGATTACATCCGGGCGGATTATCCGATGCAGATCGGGCCGGAGAAGTACCTCGACACCATCCGGCAGGCCAAAGCCCTGCTGCGGATTCCCGTTATCGCCAGCCTGAACTGCACGACGCGGGACCACTGGATCTCGTATGCCAGGAAGATCGAGCAGGCGGGCGCGGATGCGCTGGAACTCAATGTGTATGACATCCCGCATGATCCCGCCGAGGATGCCGCCGCCGTCGAGCAGCGCCATCTGAACCTGGTGGCCGGAGTCTCTGGCGAACTGCGGATCCCGGTGGCGGTCAAGATCGGGCCGCACTACACCTCGCTCGCGAATTTCATCAAGCGGCTGACGGCGCTGGATGTGCAGGCCGTGGTGATGTTCAACCGGTTCTTCCAGCCTGAGATCGACATCGAGAAACTCAAGCTCAAGTCGGGGATCAACCTGTCGCATGCCGAGGACAGCGGGCTACCGGTGCGCTGGATCGCCTTGCTGCGCGGCCTGATCCCCTGCGATATCGCGATGACCACGGGTGTGCACGGGGCCGAAGGCGCGATCAAGGGGCTGCTGGCGGGGGCGAACGCGGTGCAGGTTTGCTCGGCGCTCTACACGCCTGCCGGCGCGGGCGTGATCGGCGACATCCTCAAGGGGATGAGCGCGTGGATGGATCGTCACGATTTCGGCTGCATCGCGGATTTCCGCGGCAGCCTGGCCGAGCCTGCCGAGGGCGCAGGCCGCGGCTTCGCGCGGGCTCAGTACGTCAAGGACCTTCTTGGTCGGCGGGAGTAGGCGGATGGCTACGACGCGGCAAGAAAAAGAGGCCCCGGCGGTCTCGTGCGAGGACTGTGGCGCGCGGTGCTGCCGCTATGTGGCCACGCAGATCGACACGCCCACATCCAAGCGCGACTACGATTACCTGCGCTGGTATCTTTTGCACCGTCATGTGAACGTCTTCATCGACCATGGCGGCGGGTGGTTCATCGAGTTCGAGACGCCCTGCGAACAGCTTGGCGAGGATCATCGCTGCACCGGTTACGAGACCCGCCCGGATATCTGCCGCCAGCACGGCATCGGCGATACCGATTGCGAGTTCCACGGTGCGACCGAGCCCTACAAGATGCGTTTCAAGACGGCGGCGGCACTGGAGGCGTGGCTGGATCGGCGGGGAATCGACTGGCGGTTCAAGCCGCGGGGCGGTCGCCGGGTGAAACCAGCCGATCGCGACCAGGCGGCCGGTGACAGGGGGGATTCTGAAAGCACCTGCCAGCCATGCTGAAGCCGGTCCGCGGCCGGCCGGGGATGTCGCCCGTTTGCCGGTCCTGGATGTGCGGGAGCTGACCATCGGCTTCCACACCGAGGGCGGTCGTGTGGATGTCGTGCGCGATGTGAGTTTCTCCATTGCCGAACATGAGACCGTCGCGCTCGTTGGTGAGAGCGGGTGCGGCAAGAGCGTGACAGCCCTCTCCCTGGCCCGGCTGATCCCCTCGCCGCCGGTCTCCTACCCGTCGGGCGCGATCCGCTTCCGGGGTGTCGATACGCTGGCGATGACGCGGCGGGAATTGCGGACGCTGCGCGGCAGCGGGATCGGTTATGTGTTCCAGGATCCGGCGACGGCCCTGAATCCCGTGTTCCGGGTCGGCTTCCAGCTTGAGGAGCTGCTGCAAGGCGGGCGGCGGCAGAGGCGCGAGCAGGCCGCGGCTTTGCTGGAACGGGTCGGCCTGCCGTCACCGCTGGCCTGCCTGGATGCCTATCCCTTCGAATTGAGCGGCGGGATGCAGCAACGGGTGGTCATCGCGATGGCGGTCGCCCGCCGTCCCGGCCTGCTGGTGGCCGACGAGCCCACCACCGCGCTGGATGTGACCATCCAGGCGCAGATCCTGGCGCTGCTCAAGCGCCTGCAGCAAGAGTTCGGCATGGCCGTGCTGCTGATCACGCACAACCTCGGCCTGGTGGCGGAGGCGGCGCACCGGGTGAATGTGATGTATGCCGGGATGCTGGTCGAGGGGGGCGAGGCCGAAACCGTGCTGACGCGCCCGGCGCATCCTTATACGCGCGGCCTGCTTGATGTCGTGCCGCGGCTGGAGACCTCCGGCGGAAGGCTCATCGGGATTCCCGGCGCGGTGCCGGTGGCGGGGCGGCTGCCGCCCGGCTGTCCCTTTGCCGCGCGCTGCCAGCGGGCGGACGCGCATTGCCGCGCAACGGTACCGGGGGTGGATGCGGTTCCTGGCGGGGCGGAACACCGCGTGCGCTGTTTCCACCCGCTGCGGGAGAGGGAGGCGTTATGAGCGCGGATGACAGGCTGCTGGACGTGCGCGACGTGACGGTCGCGTATCCGGGCCGGCACGGGCGCGACGGGGTGCGGGCGGTCAATGGCGTGTCGCTGCATATCGCCCCCGGCGAGGTGGTCGGCCTGGTGGGCGAGAGCGGTTGCGGCAAGACCTCGCTCGGCGGGGCGGTGATGGGTATGCTCCCGCTGGCTGGCGGGGAGATTTCTTTCCAGGGCGAGCGCGTGGACCGGGAGAACCGGACCTGGATGCGTGAGTACCGGCGGCGCGTGCAGATGGTGTTCCAGGACCCGATGGGGGCACTCAACCCCCGCCTGACGGCTGGAGCCGCGCTCGAGGAAACCCTTTATGTGCATCGCACGCAGCCGGGGCTGGAAACCGCACCGGGGCGGCGGGCACGGCGGCAGGAACTGATGGCCCAGGTCGGGATGGACGACGCGGTGATGGGGGCGCGCTATCCCCATGAGCTCAGCGGCGGCCAGCGCCAGCGGATCGGCATTGCGCGGGCGCTGGCGGTCGGGCCGAGGCTGCTGGTGGCCGACGAACCGGTGTCCGCGCTGGATGTTTCCGTGCAGGTGCAGATCTTGAACCTGCTCAAGGATATCAGCGAACAGCTCGGGGTGGCCTGCCTGTTCATCGCGCACGATCTGGCGGTCGTGCGCTACATGTGCCGGCGCACGTATGTGATGGTCGGCGGGGCGATCGTGGAAGAGGGACTGAGCGATACCCTTTTCGCGCACCCCGCTCACCCGTATACCGCCACGCTGATCGCGGCGGTTCCCGATGTGGCCCGCGGGCTCGCTGCCCGATCCCGTTAGTGCGCTTAATCGGTCTGTGCTTGGCCGCCCCGCGGTGTTTTATCGACAGCGGGCCGGAAACCCGCTAGGTTAAGTGGCTTTTATTTAAGAACAGGTTGTTGGAGAGAATTCCATGAGTGAGCATATCTACAAGAACAAGGTGGCGGATCTGGCGGAATGGCGGGCACTGACGGCGCATGCGGCGGAGATCAGTCCGTTGCATCTGCGGGCGCTGTTCGCCGGCGATGCGGTACGTGGCGAGCGGATGACGCTGGAGGCGGCCGGTCTGTTCCTGGACTATTCCAAGAACCGGGTGAAGGACAGCACGCTGCGCCTGCTGGTGGCTCTGGCCGAGGCGCGCGGCCTGCCGAAGGCGATCGAGCGGATGTTCGCCGGCAAGAAGATCAACGAGACCGAGAACCGCGCAGTGCTGCACACCGCCCTGCGCAACCGTGCCAACGCCCCGGTACTGGTGGACGGCGAGGATGTCATGCCGGCGGTCAACGACGTGCTGGCGCGGATGGGGCGGTTTGCTGAAGCCGTGCGATCCGGTGAATGGAAAGGCTATACGGGAAAGCGCATCCGCCACGTGGTCAACATCGGCATCGGCGGCTCGGACCTCGGCCCGTGCATGGCTGTCGAGGCGCTCAAGCCCTATTCGCAGCGCGATCTGGATGTGCGGTTCGTCTCGAATGTCGACGGGACCCATTTCGCGGAAACCAGCCGCCAGCTTGACCCGGAAACGACGCTCTTCATTGTCGCCTCCAAGACCTTCACCACCCAGGAGACCATGACCAATGCCGGGTCCGCCCGTGCCTGGCTGCTGGCGGCGCTGCGCGACGAGGCGGCGGTCGCCCGGCATTTTGTCGCGGTCTCGACCAACGCCAAGGGTGTCGCCGCGTTCGGGATCGATCCCGCGAACATGTTCGGGTTCTGGGACTGGGTCGGCGGCCGCTATTCGATGTGCTCGGCGGTCGGGCTGCCGCTGATGGTCGCGATCGGGCCGGAGAACTTCGGGCGCATGCTGGACGGGTTCCATGCCATGGACCGGCATTTCGCCGAGGCCCCGCTCGAGCGCAACATGCCGGTTCTGCTGGGGCTGCTGGGCGTCTGGTACAACAACTTCATGGGGGCCCAGACGCACGCGATCCTGCCGTATGACCAGTACCTGCACCGGTTCGCCGCGCACCTGCAGCAGATGGACATGGAAAGCAGCGGCAAGTATGTCGGGCGCGACGGGCACACGGTCTCGTGGCAGACCGGGCCCGTGATCTGGGGCGAGCCGGGTACCAACGGCCAGCATGCCTTCTACCAGCTCATCCACCAGGGCACCAAGCTCATCCCGGCGGACTTCATCGGGTTCTGCCGCAGTCACAACGCCATTGGAGACCATCACGCCAAACTGATGGCCAACTTCTTCGCCCAGACCGAGGCGTTGGCCTTCGGCAAAACCCGCGACGAGGTCGAGCACGAGGGCGTCGAGGGCCTGGTGGTCCCGCACAAGGTCTTCGAGGGCAACCGGCCGACGAACACGATCATGGCCGACCTGCTGACGCCGGAGGTGCTGGGGTCGCTGACGGCGCTCTATGAGCACAAGGTCTTCGTGCAGGGAATCACCTGGAATATATTCTCGTTTGACCAGTGGGGCGTGGAGCTGGGAAAAGTGCTGGCGGGGCGGATCCTGCCCGAGCTGGAGGCGGCAGACGAACCCCGGCTGGCCCATGACGGTTCGACAAACGCCCTGATCCGTCGTTTCCGGGCGCGGCGCTGACCTCGGCAATTCTAATTATGGCCTCAAATCGTGCGGGGAGCAGGCTAAATGGCGTGTTGATTTATTCCACGAGCGGCACGGGAGGGACGCCGTCCCCGGCGTCCATTGTTGGGAGGGACGCCGTCCTCGGCGTCCGTTGCGCATGAGAATGTGAATGGTTCGGACAGCAAGACGCTGTCCCTCCCGTTGTGTATCCAAATAAATCAACACGCCCTTTAGCCTGCCCGAGGCCATAATGGGAATTGCTGGCGCTGACCGCGGCGCTCTTGATTCCGGCGGGACGTGTGTGTATAGTGCGTGTTTAGATGAATGTCATTTTTGAAAAGAGGTGGTGATCGTGGGTAAGCAGGATTGGAAGGCGCAGCGGGAGAGGAAAGCGTTCCTGGCGCTGGAGGACGGCTCCGTCTTCCGTGGGTATTCCGTGGGTGCGGCGGCCGATGCGGTTGGCGAGGTGGTGTTCAACACTGGCATGAGCGGTTACGAGGAGATCCTGAGCGATCCTTCCTACGCGGGCCAGTTCGTGACCATGACTTATCCGGAGATCGGCAATACCGGCATCAATGCGGCGGATATGGAGTCGCGCGGGCTGTTCCTGAACGGGTTCCTGATGCATAGCGTCAACGAGACCAGCAACTGGCGGGCGGAGGAATCGCTGCGGGCGGCTCTCCAGAGGCGCGGCATTCCGGCGCTAGCCGGGCTCGACACACGCGCACTGACCTGCAAGTTGCGAGACACCGGTACGCTCAAGGGCTGCCTGGCGGTCGAGGGTAAATGCAGCGAGGCCGATGCGGTGGCCAAAGCCAAGGCATGGGAAGGTCTCGACGGGCAGGACTATGCCTCGCGGGTTAGTTGTGCGAAATCCTATGCGTGGGATCCGGACGGGGCGCTGACGTCATCCTGGGGGTTCAGCGAGACACTCCCGCCTGCGGACCTGAAGGTGGTTGCCTATGATTTCGGGATCAAATGGAATATCCTGCGCAACCTGCGCCAGTGCGGCATGGCCGTGACGGTGGTCCCCGCGCAGACGCCGGCGGCGGATGTGCTGGCGCTCAAGCCGGATGGGGTGTTCCTCTCCAACGGGCCGGCGGATCCGGCGGCGGTCGGCTATGCCGCCGACTCGATCCGGGCGCTACTCGGCAAGGTCCCGCTGATGGGCATCTGTCTCGGTCACCAGCTTCTGGGCATTGCCCTGGGCGGCAGGACCTACCGGTTGAAGTTCGGCCATCACGGCATCAACCATCCGGTGATGAACCTGGCCACGCGCGGGGTCGAGGTCACGTCCCAGAACCACAACTTCGCGATCGATGCGGATACGCTCGGCGCGGACGTAGGGGTCACGCACCTGAACCTGAACGACAACACGGTCGAGGGACTCCGCAGCCTGACGGTGCCGGCCTTCTCGGTGCAGTACCACCCCGAGGCCGGCCCCGGACCGCATGACCCGTTCTACCTGTTCGCGCGGTTCCGCGAATTGATGCAGGGCGCGGGTAAGTAAGATGTGTAAGATTGGTTTAGTGTGTTAGTGTATCCGGTTAGGGTTCATGGTTAAAAGTGGGAGTAAAAAGGAGGATTGAATGAAGCGGTTATGGACAGTGGTGATGGCGGTGGTGATGGTGTCGGCAACGGTGGAAGCCTCGGGAGTTTATCTGCGGCATCCGGTTTTCCAGAATCTGCCGCCGATGGAAGTGCGGGTGGAGACTCAGTTCGGCTACGGCGACACCGGTGACCTGCCATTCGGGTTGCTGGGCGCGTTCGGTGTCGGCATCGGTGATTCGTTGACCGTCGGGGTGTATGGGCAGGTGCTCACTTCTGACCGGGATCTGCCGGTCGAGGTGGATCTTGTATACGGCGTCGGTGGTTTTGCCGAATACGCCATCGGTATTGGTTACGCGGTCGTTCCCTATGCCGGTCTGCGCGTCGGTATGCTGGATCCGACGGGACCCACCTCGCCAACCTTGCCGTACGTGGGCGGCAGTTTCGGCCTGAAATGCCCCCTGACGGATGTGACTTCCGTCTCGGCGGCGGTAACGGTGCACTGGGCTGGCGAAAAGGGAGACTACGAGGCGTACAATTACGAGCGCTCGGGCGGAAGCTACAGCGCCGATTCGACAGCCGTCACGTTCGATGTTGGCTTGCGGTATGCCTTCTAGACAGGGCGACCCATAAAAACGAAAGACCGCAGCAGGAGTGCTGCGGTCTCTCGACGTTGACCCGGGGGTCGCGGTTCGCCTGCCAGTCGGTCAGTAAGGCTGTGGACGACTGATATGCCACTTGTTTTTGAGTTAGGGCAAGCGTCCTATAATCCAAACCAACCTCAGTACAGAACATCTACATATGAAGCAGCCGCCGTGCCAACTGGCCGTGGCTTGGCTTGATGACGGTCTCTTGACAACTTGCAGACAGCCCCCCAACGAATGTCACTGTTACGGTCTCATATCGGCATGGGGGGGCTGGTGTCCTGTCGCAGAATTGATTCACGCGAGACGTCTTGATTCACAGGAATGTGAATCAGAATCCGGTCGTCAGTTGATCTGGCGGTAGTGCTTCATCAACGCCAGCACGTCCTGGCGGATGGCGAAAATCTCGTCACGGAACCCCTGTATGGCAGCCGGTGAAAGCCGGTTCTTCTGGCTGACGATACTGGTGCTGGTGATGGCTTGTCCGAAGTGGTTCAGTGCGCGTTTGAGGCAGGCGACGACAAAAGCGCCATCGGGGTCATCCTCGTAGGCAAGCGAGTCGAGTGCCCCTGCCAGTTTCGCGCTGATGGTCTGGGCATTGAAAAGCATGGTCTGGATGTCCGCATCGCCATCGCCGTTGCTGTCGGTCAAGCCGTTCTCCTTGCAGATACGCCACATCCGCATGGCCAGGTTGGCGGCGCGGTCCGATAACGGATGGCGAATCTTGCCATCGCGGCTGCGGATCCAGTCCCTGCCTTCGGTATGGGCAAGCGGTTCCAGCGGCAGGTAGTCGTCATCGTCATCCTCGCCGTCGAAAGGGGATTCACCGCTGTAGACGAGATCGTCATCGCGATCGAAAACCCCGTCGTACCCGTCCCAGCCCATCTCGTGCGCGATAATCTGCTCGCGTTCCGGATGGTCCAGATAGGCCTCGATCAGTTCCATGTAGCGCCGGGTCATGGCATCCGACTCCTGGAGCTGCCTCTCCCACGCGAATTCATCCATTTCCCAGTCGCGCGGGTCTTCAAAATCCTCCATGTCGTCGTCATCGTCCTCGTCCTCGAAGGCTAAGATGCAGGCCCAGTCCTCATAGGCATCCTGGTTCTTACGCCGCTGCTCCTCCTCCTCCTCGGGGGTCATGCGCCAGGCAAAGTCGGAGATTTGGGTAAGGAACTCCGTGGAATCGACCGTTACCCGACCGTTGGCATTGCTGTACCACTCGATGCACAGCGCGTTGCCGATGCGGCAGTCAACCGGTTCGCCGCGCTGGCGCAGTTCGCGGACCTGTTGCGGAGACAGGTTGAAGATGCGAGTCTTGCGCGAGGCGGTAATATCCCCGGTCTTGCCCATCTGCACAGGACAGAGGCCTTCGTTATCCTCGGGTTCGGGGGACGGGTTCTCGAACTCCAGCAGGCAGCCGGCGAGGTCGCGCAGCGGATTGCCACGCAGCGTGAGTTCAATCGGAAACTGGCGATCAAGCAGCCATATCCGCCCGGTTACGCGGTCGCGTGTCCGGGCATCGATCTCGCCGCGTACGACACTGCAGCCAAGCTGCCATCCGCCCGGTTACGCGGTCGCGTGTCCGGGCATCGATCTCGCCGCGTACGACACTGCAGCCAAGCTGCCAGCCCATCGGGTCGATTTCTTCATCCTCATGCATAGGGAACGGTCCTTTTGGCTATAACAACGTTAATTAGGGCTAAAGAATTCCAAATCATACCAGGTCGCAGGCGTCGGCTGGCATCCAATGGGCATCCTTGCCGTCCCATTTCACATTGCAGCCGATCGGGTTGGTGACAGGTACGCTGACCGGTTTGTCGGCCACCAGCTCGGCCAGTGCCCGGTCGAGGTCGTGTACCGTTGCCTTGGATGCATCCCGGGGGGTATCGACACCCCGCCCGGTGTAGACCAGGCGACGGTCACGGTCGAAGACGAAAAAATGCGGGGTGCGCAAGGCTCCGTAGGCCCGGGCGGTGTCCTGGCTTTCGTCGCGCAGGTAGACCCAGGGGAAACGGTGCTGCTTCATGCGCGCCACCATGTGGTCAAAGCCGTCCTCCGCAT
>JFJP01011149.1_pt1 | contig 16979 bp, 16 predicted proteins | sample 431651 | NCBI WGS metagenome assembly JFJP01 (sample SAMN02602958, study PRJNA72255) | Microbial mat metagenome, whole genome shotgun sequencing project. | biome: fresh water; feature: sink hole; material: water; isolation source: purple microbial (photo- and chemosynthetic) mats found in... | reverse complement strand
CAGGAAGAACGTGCTGGGCCAGATGCCGACGCCCTCACGGAAGGCGAACGGCCGACCGTTCAGCACGCCGAACATGCCGCCCAAGGAGCCCTGGTGGAAGAAGGACAGGAAGGCGCCCACGCCCGCGAACACAACCATGATGCGGTGCAGGTTGAATTCCAGCACCAGCGCCCCGGGAATCGAGCGCAGGCGGCGGTTCTTCAGGACAATGGGCACATACTCGATCAGCAGCACCAGCAGGTAGCAGGTGATGCAGAATGTGACCTCGGTCAGCATCGAGTGGACGTTGGCGTGCCAGAAGGCGAACCAGGCGCGGATGGGTTGGCCGACGTCGATGGCCAGCGTGGCGATCGCCCCGCTGTAGCAGACGAAGCCGACGATGACCGCCGTGTTCAGGACCTGCTTGAACTCGTGCCGCTTCATCAGGTAGGTCAGAAAGCCCAGGAAGAAGGCGCCGGCACCCAGGGCGATGATGGCCAGATCGAGAATGATCCACAGGCCGAAGGCGAACCGGTTGTCCATGTTGGTGTGGTAGAGGCCGTCGCCGAACAGCTGCTTCGAGGCGAAGCCGCCCAGGGCCGCGAGCGCCACCCAAGGCAGCAGCCACAGCAGGAATTGGGGCAGTCCGGAACGGTCCAGTCCGCGCGGAATCAGTTGCCGGTCCATGTTGTCAGGCTCCTTCCGGGGCGTCGGCCAGGCCGCGGACCATGTCGAGGCGGCTCAGGCCGATGCGCCGCACCCACGGTTCGCGCGAGAGATAGGTGACCTTCGGCTTCGTACCCAGGGCCTCGAGCAGGCGGAACGCGTGCGGACCGTGCGCGAGCTGGTACACTTCCGAGGACTCGTCCAGCATGTTGCCGAACGTGATGGCGCCGTGCGGGCAGGCTTCGGCGCAGGCGGGCTGGTAGGTGACCGGTTCGCTCGTGGGCCGACCGCCGGCCGAGGCCAGCTCGCGGGCGCGGTCCAGGCGGCCGTGGCAGAAGTTGCACTTCTCGGCCACCCCGCGCATGCGCGGCGAAACATCCGGGTTCAAGGTGTCTTCCATGCCCTCGGGCCAGATGGGGTCGAACCAGTTGAAGTAGCGCGCGTGGTAGGGGCAGGCCGCCATGCAGTAGCGGCAGCCCATGCAGCGCGTGGGGATCTGGCCGACGATGCCGGTCGATTCGTCCATCTGCACCGCGGTGACGGGGCAGACATGGATGCAGGGCGCGTTGTCGCAGTGCTGGCAGGGGATGGGCACGCAGACCGAGCGGTGCTCCGGGAATTCCTTCCCGTTGTCCACGCGGTAGACGCGGATCCAGGTCAGGCCGCGGTTCTCGGCCGCGGCGACCGGCGGCACCGAGATGTTGTTCTCGACGGCGCAGCCGACCATGCAGGCGCCGCAGCCGGTGCATTTGTCCAGGTCGATCACCATCGCGTAGCTCGTGGTCGCGGTGACGCCGCTATGCGTTGACATCGCGCACCTCCTTCAGGACGACGCGGGTCAATCGCCACACCGGGCGCTGCGAGGCCCCGCCAAGTTCAAGGATGTCGGTTTGCGGTTCGCCGGGATCGCCCAGTTCGAGCGGGCCGGGGCCCGAGGCCAGGCGGACGAGGTCCGGCGGCAGCGACGGGTCGTGCAGGATCACGACGCGCCGCGTCGCGTGTTCGGTCCGCAGTTCGGCGGCGACGCCGTCGGCCAGTCCCAGCCTGCGGGCCGTGGCGGGATTCAGGGCGGCCTTCCGCGAGCCGCCGTGCAGTTCGGATTCGCGGTAGAGCTTGTTCAGCACCGGCGGCATGACGGAGCCCGCGGCGACCGCCAGGTCCCCGCCGATCGTCAGCAGCAGTGGTTCGGCGCCGTCGCCCGCGGATCCGCCCGGTCGGCCGCCGGACAGCGAACGCCAGCGCGCGGCCAGTTCGCCGTCGCGCCCCAGGAGCCGAAGGTCCCGGTCGTCGAGCGCCAGCGAGGCCGTGTCCAGCCAGCAGCCGCCGCGGGCCAGCACGGAGCCCAGGGCGTTCGGATCGACCAGATTCGCGATGCCGGTGGTGTTGCCGTCGCGCGGGTCGAAGACCTGGCCCCGGCCGCGGGACTGCAGGAGAGCGGCGCGGCGGACCAGTTCCGCTTCGTGGCGGGCGCGACCGCTCGTGAAGTTGCCGGTGACGCCGGATGCTGTTTCGAGGCGCGCCAGCCATTCGGCGGGGTGAACGGCCCAGTCCGGCGGTGCGGCCACCGGCGGCGACCAGGCGTACGACGCGTGCGCGGCGAGGGTGGGCGTCGGCACGTCGTCCGTCCATTCGCCGGGCGCCGGGGTCGGCAGGACCAGATCGGCGGCCAGGGCGGCGGCGCCGCCGGCGAACCCGGACAGGGCCACGATGAGAGAGTCCGGACCGCGCAGCTTGCGGCGCAGCAGCTCGCGCGGCACCGGGGCGCCGGGGAACGAGCCGTCGACCAGCAGCAGGTCCAGCGAGCCGTCGGGGATGTCGTTCAGCGACGTTGCCGTCGGCGACGCGCCGTCGGCGAAGTCGATTCCGGTCGCCGGCAGCAGGCCGAGCGCGCCGTCGGGGCCGACGGAGCCCAGCAGCAGGTTCAGGCTCCACACGGCCGCTTCCTCTTCGGCGCCGAGCGGGCCGCCGCCGGGATCGCCCACGCCCACGACCAGCGCGGGCCGGCGGTTAGCCAGTTCGCGCGCAGTGTCGCGCAGCGCCGACGGCGAAAGCCCGGTGACGCGCGACACGCGCTCGGGAGAGAAGTCCGCCAGCAGCGCGCGGAACGAGCCGGCCGGGCCGTGCGGGGCATCGGCCAGCGCGGCGACGCGCGGGTCCGTGTTCAGGGTCTCGTTGACCAGGACGTGGGCCAGGGCCAGGGCCAGCGGCGCCTCGCTGCCGGGACGGGCGACCAGCCAGCGATCGGCGCGCAGCGCGGTCGCCGTGGCTGCGGCATCGATCTGCATGAGGTACGGACGATGCCCGTTTTCGGAGTCGCCCGCGGGGAAGCCGCCACGCCAGCCGTCGTGCAGCGGCGCGCCGAAGCTGAGCACGGACCGCGCGCGCGACAGGTCGGGGGCGGGGGCGCCGGCGACGGCGGAGGCGGCGATCAGCCCGCCGAAAGCCGCCGCCGAGGCCTGCCAGGCGTCCGGCAGCGTGAGGTAGAGACCGCCGCCCTGGCGGTCCAGGAACTCGCGGTAGAGCTGCGACATGGCGCGGCCCGGGCGCAGATCCAGCAGGGCCAGTCCGTCGGTGGCGCCGCGGGCGCGGCGAACCGCCAGACGGCGGCCGAGGTCCGTGACGGCGCCGTCGGCATCGACCACGAGCCAGGGGGCGTCGATGCGCGCGGCTTCGCGCCGGGCGGCGCCGCGCAACCGGGCCGGGTGGAAGCGCATCTGAGCGGCGGCCAGGCCGAGCGGGCAGACGAGGCCCGCGCTCCGCGGATGTCCGGACACCGGCCAGGCCGACACGAACGACGTGCCCACCAGGCGCGCCCGCAATCCGCAGCCGGCCGGGCACAGCGTGCAGGTCGTGTCGCGCCAGCTGATCGGGCCGCGCGGGGGGCGCGCGATGCGGGACCAGTTCTGCGTCCAGATCGAGGCGTCGTCCAGCAGCTTCCAGGGCATGGGCGAAAGCACCACGCCGGCCACGGCGCCGCCCATGAATTTCAACAGACTCCGTCGTGTGAGATCCAGCGTCACCGCTTCGGCCTCCGTGGTTGCGACTTCATTTGTGGCACATCAGGCAATGGTCATGGACGCCGCGTTCGGCATGGCAGGAGACGCAGTCGCTCATCTTCATGGAGTCCCATTCGTTGGGCCCGCCCCCGGCGATGCGCGGTCCCCAGATGTTGCGGCTATAGGTGCTGATCCGGTTGTACTGGTAGACCGGCGTGGTCTCCGACTTTCCGTGATCGCCGTGGCAGCGGCGGCATTCGATCTCGGCCAGCCGCACGTGGGGGGCGTGGGAGAAGTAGACGTTGTCGGGCTGGCGCGCGTAGACGAGCCAGGGGATCTCGCGGCCGGGCGTGACGAAGTCGTCGACCAGGATGCGCTCGGCTTCGGAGTCGCCCTGCGCCTCGCTGTGGCAATCGGCGCAGGCGCTGAGCGGCGGGATGCCGACATAGCTGCCGTCGACGCCGAAGCTGTGGCAGTCCTCGCAGGACATTGCCGCGGTCTCGACGTGCACCAGGTGGTTGAACGCCAGCGGTTGCTCCTGTCGGCCGTACAGGAAGGCGGGCAGGGCGATCCACCCCGCCGCCAGGCCGGCGGCCAAGCCCAGCGCCAGGAGCACGCGGCCCAGCGTCGACAAGCGACGGGCGCCGCGTTCCTGCTGCGGGGTGGGGACGTTGGTGACTTCGATGCGCGGTCGATGGTCGCTGGCGCCGTTGCTCACTCCGGGGTGCCTCCGTTGCGTGCCGAAAAGAATTCGTGATGCAGCCGCACCAGGGTGCGGCGGTCGAGAAGTTCGGTCAGTCGGCCTCCGGCGTCGCCGCCGTCGGTCGCCAGGTCCGCGTCGCCGCCGCGCCTCTCGTCGAGGCAGGCGTGGACGAACCGGGCCAGGCGTTCGCGCTCGCGCTGCATCCAGCGGCGGGCCGACGGGCCGCGCAGCAGGTGCACGCTGTTCCTGTGTTCGCCCACGCCGTCCGGACCCGGCACGGGCACGCCCGCGAACAGCCAACCGCGGCCGTAGGGATCCTGCGACACGGTCGCCGGGGCGGCCGCCAGATGAGCGTTGGTCTCCATCTCGCGCAGGGCCAGGGGGAACACCATCTCCAGATCGAGGCCGCCGATGCGGACCAGCGCCGAAGGGCGCGCCTGTTCGCGTCGGGCCGGGAACGTGACCGATTCCACGCTGCCGAGCGTGCCGGTGAAGAACGCGTCGACGCCGATATGGACGCGGCGGTCGTCGCCGTCATCCAGCCACATGTGATTCGCGGTGTAGGCCAGTTCGTCCGGCAGAGGTGGTTCCTCGCCGTCGACAGCGGTCTCGTCGCCGGGCGAAGCGGAGCGCGCCCGCGGCTCGGCCAAGGCCAGATACAGGTCGCAGTAGCGGTGGCCGTCGCCGAAGCAGCGCGAGTCCGCCGCCTTGTTGCATGGGATCAGCTTCCGCACCGGCGCCAGATCGCAGTAGTGGACGTCCTCGACGCACAGGTGCGGGCAGTGGTCCTGCGGCGCGCCGGTCTCGTTGCGCTCGCGGATGAGGCTGCACTCGTGGTACTCGGGACTCAGGCAACGTTCGGTCGCCGCGTTCGCCGCGCTCAGCGGGATCATCTTCATCCCGTAGAGACCGCAGTACTTCACGTTCAGCTTGCGTAGAAATGGACAGTGCATGCGGTCGCCCCCTTTGCCTTCACCCGTACGCACCCAGGACAGCAAGAGGGGTACCAGCAACGCCGGAATCGCGGGAATGGCCGCAAAGACGCGGGAATCGGCAGGTTGGCGCGTCAGCGCGGAACGTTTGCGGCGACGAGTCGCGCGTACGGTGCGGGAAATCGCGACGGCGCGTAGGGAAACCCCACACGGCCGCGATCGCCAGGAGGGCGACGGGGGCGTGTGGGGGCATTGGCGATGCGGCAAGTCGTTGCGATGTCGCGCCTTCACGATCACCCGCGACGGTGGCAAGGGGATTGCTGTTGTCGAATGGAAGAACCGACACACCACCGCGCATCCAGCGGGAGTCAGGAGCGATCATGGACACAAGCAGCATGACCTTCGAGGAAATCCTCTTCAACGGCCGCTACCACATCATCGGCGGCGTGATGTTCCTCGTCTTCATGGCGGCGTTCATGCGCGAAGTCATCAGCGAAGTGCATGCGGCGCTGGCCGAACGCCGTCGTGTGACGCGCCGGTCCGCCTACGGCATGATCATTCCCGACGTGATGCTGGGCGCGACGATGACCGACGGTGGCGAGGCGATGGATGAAGAGCCGGAGTCCGAGACCAAGCAGTCGTGACCGGTCCCGTCGGCCGGTTGTCTGCTTTTCCGGCTGACCGTTGGCAAAACACCACTGCGGGTTGTGAAACACGGATTCCCGTGCTAGCATGGGCGGCGTCGAAAGGATCCGGATGATGCGTCGCCTCCGGCGACGCCGCCTGTGAACGGCGGCGTCCGTCCCGGCAGTTCGTCGGGCCTCCGCACCTCCCGCCTGCTGATAGCCTCCCCGTCCACGGGGTGGCGTGTTTCCCTGTCTGACCATTCCGGAGGCCGCCCATGAGCGGCTACCCGCGCCACTGGCGGTTCGACGATGTCTTCGACAGCGTCGACAGCGGCTGTGGCGACTTCATTCTCGAACTTCGCGCCCAGGTCGCGGGCCTCGAACCGGGCGCCGTGCTCATGGTCGCCAGCCGCGACGCCGGCGCGCCCGTCGAGGTGGCGGCCTGGTGCCGCCTGACCGGGCATCGGCTCCTGGAGGCTGCGCCTCCGTTCTTCCTCATCGAAAAACGAAAGGACTGACCATCATGGCCGGGAAATTCTGCGTGACCATCACCGAGTGCAGGAGCGACGAGGACAAGGCGACCCTCGGCTTCGTCGTGGCGAACGCCGCGGTCGGCAGCGAGAAGGAGACCATGGTCTTCCTGAGCGCCGACGGCGTTTGGGCCGTGGTCAAGGGCGAGATGGAAAAGGTTGCGGTCGGCGCGCCGTTCGCGCCGCTGAGCGAACTGGTGGGCAAGTTCACCGCCAACGGCGGGCAGATCCTGGTGTGCTCGCCGTGCATGAAGAAGCGGGGCATCACCGAAGACATGCTGGTGCCCGGGGCCACGCCCGCCGGCGGTGCGGCGCTCGTCGAATGGCTTTCGATGGGTTCGCCCTGCGTGGGGTACTGACCGTGGAACTGGACGATGTGGTTCCCGACCACCTGCTGGACGGGGGCGACCTCGACTGCGGCTCGGGCCTGGTGCTGCTGATCCGCGAGCACATGCAGCGCGTTCCGGAAGGCGGCGTTCTCGAGCTGCGCAGCCGTGAACGCACGGTGTGCGACGATCTGCCGCCCTGGTGCCGCATGGTGGGCCACGACTACCTGGGCAACCTGGCGGGCGACACCGCGGACCAGAAGCGGTTCTTCGTGCGCCGGGGTGCCGCGGCGGCGGCCGCCGAGACCGCGGCCCTGGCCGACGACAAGGCCCGGGCGCGGGACTACGAGTGGCGGCTCCGCGCCCGCTCCACCGGCGGGATGCGCTCGACCGCGTACTGCCGCAACTTCTCCTTCGTCGTCGGCCAGCCGGCGAGTTTCGAGGAGAAGGACGCGCACCCGTCGGCCCTGGAGTACCTGATGGGCGCCCTGGCCGGCGACCTGGCGACCGGCTTCGCGACCGCCTGTTCGCGGGCGGAACTGCAGGTCGACGATGTGGAGATCACGATCCGCGTGAAGCTGCACAACGTGCTGGCCCATCTCGGGCTCGAAGAGGGCGATCCCTCGCTGGAGTCCGTGACGATAAAGGCTTTCGCTTCGACGCTCGAGGACGAGGCGCGCGTGCGCGCGGTCTGGGACGAGGTGCGACGCCGGTCGCCGCTGGCGACGACGCTGGCCAAAGCCGTGCGATTCGAGACGAAGTTGACCACCGTCTGAGAAGGAGACCCCGTGATCCCGTTTTCCGTCACCCAGGTCGGCAGCTGGCCGCGCTCGCGTGAACTTCTGCGCGCCCTGCGCGACCGCCAGCAGGGCCGGCTGACCCGCGACGCCTTCGAGCGCGTGGCCGACGACGAGGTGCGCCGCTGCGTGGCGGCGCAGATCGAAGCCGAGGTGGACATCGTCGTGGACGGCGAGCAGCGGCGCGACAATTTCTACTCCTTCGTCACCGAGAAGCTGGCCGGAACGCAGTTGATGTCGCTGGCCGAGATGCTGGACACGATGGAGGACAAGTCCGGCTTCGAGGAGATGCTCGACACGCTGGATGTCCCCGCCTCGGCCATCCGCAATCCGACCTGTGTCGGACGGCTGGAGCGCCGTGAACCGCTGGCGGTCGACGATCTGCGCTTCGTGCAGCAGTTGACCGACAAGCCGGTCAAGGTCACCCTGCCCGGCCCGTACCTGCTGACCCGTTCGATGTGGGTCGGCGCGTTCACCGGCAAGGCCTACGCCGACAAGTCCGCGATGGGTGAGGATGTCGTGCGCATCCTGCGCGACGAACTGATCGATCTGGCCGCCGCCGGCGCCGCCTTCGTCCAGTTCGACGAGCCGGTGCTGACCGAGATCGTCATGAGCGGGGACTGCGATCGCCGAACCTTCATGTGAGCCACTCTTGCCACCCGCCGTGACGCGGGTGCCGAGCTTGAATACGCCGCCGAACTGCTCAACCGCGTCGTGGACGGGGTGACGGGTGTGCGGACCGGTCTGCACGTCTGCCGCGGGAACTGGAGCCGGCGGGAAGACGTCCTGCTGACCGGCGACTACGCGCGCCTGCTGCCGGCGTTCGAGGCCATGCGCGTGCGGCAGTTCGTCCTCGAATACGCCACCCCGCGCGCCGGCGACATCGCCGTCGTGGGCGAGGCCCTGGCCGACCGCGAGATCGGTCTGGGTGTGGTCAACCCCCGGACCGCGGAGGTGGAGCCGGTCGCCGACATCGTCGCCCGCGCCGAAGCGGCGTTGCGCTGGTTCCGGCCCGGGCAGGTGGCCCTGAACCCGGACTGCGGGTTCGGCTGCTTCGCCAACCGCTGCGTCAACGACGAGCAGACCGCCGCGGCCAAGCTGCGGGCGATGGCGTCGGCCGCGCGCGAGCTGCGTCAGAAGCACGGGGCCTGAGCGGCGGCGTCCAGTCGGCCCTGTGCCATCGGCGGCGGACGCGGTATCTTGTCGACCCCGGGGCGGATCCGTCGCCGCCGGCGTTGCAACCGGAGGAGCATCATGTCACCGACGCCCGACGAAGCCGCCCTGCCCTTGAGCGCACAGCCGGAGAGCGCGCCCGAACTGATCTATCTGGACAACGGCGCGACTTCGTTCCCGAAGCCGGAAGAAGTCTATCGGTTCATGGACGCCTTCTACCGGCGCTGCGGGGTCAACCCCGGCCGGTCGGGCTACGACCTGTGCCTCGAGTCCGGCGACCTGGTCGAGGAGACCCGCCGCCTGCTGTGCGACTTCTTCGGCGGGCGGCATCCCGAACGCCTCGTGTTCGCCGCCAACGCGACCGACGCGCTGAATCTGGCCATCTTCGGCCTGCTGGCGCCGGGCGATCATGTCGTCACCACGCACCTGGAGCACAATTCGTCGCTGCGCCCCCTGTGGCAGCTGCAGCAGCGCGGCGTGCGCGTGGACTGGATCGATTTCGACGAGCACGGCACCATCGATCCCGACGAGGCCATCGCCCGCATCCGCCCGGAAACCCGCGCCGTGGTGATCAACCACGCCTCCAACGTTCTGGGCACCGTGCAACCGGTGCGTCCGATCGGCGCCCGCTGCCGCGAGCTGGGCATTCCTCTGGTCCTGGACGTCTCGCAGACGGCCGGCGCGATGCCGCTGGACATCGAGGACCTGGGCGCCGGCGTGGTCTGCTTCACCGGGCACAAGTCGCTGCAGGGGCCGATGGGCATCGGCGGCATGTACGTGCACGAATCGGTCGAACTGCGCCGGACGCGGGCCGGCGGCACCGGCGTGCGCAGCGCCCAGCGCGAACACCTGGAGGAGTACCCCTACCGGATGGAGTACGGGACGCCCAACCTGCCGGGCATCGCCGGGCTGAACGCGGGCGTCAAGTGGGTGCTGAAGCAGGGCGTCGCCGACATCCAGCGCCGCGAGATGGAACTGTGGACGCGGCTGCGCGACGGGCTGCGGGCCATCGAGGGCGTGGTCCTGTACTGCGCCGACGACATCGCGGGCCGCGAGCGCATCAGCGTGCTGGCGTTCAACGTGGAGGGTCTGGAGGCGGCCGATGTCGGCACGATGCTCGATGTCGACCACGGCATCGCCTGCCGCACGGGGCTCCACTGCGCGCCGATGGTGCACGAGCACCTGGGAACGGACAGGATCCACGGATCGGTGCGGTTCGGGATCGGGCCGCTCAACACGCGCGACGAGATCGACAAGGCGGTGCGCGCCGTGGGCGGGATCGCGGCCATGGCGCGCGATCGCTAGTTCACGACCGTCGCCGGACCACCGCGCTTCGGGACGGCATCGCCGCTTTCGCGTCCGCTCCGGTCAACGAACGAGGTTCAACTTGAGCGCCGGATACACCGGCCTGCCCGACTGCACGAGCCGACAGAAATAGGCGCCGCTGGGCAGGTTGCGTCCGGCGTCGTCCACGCCGTCCCAGTCGGCGGAGCCGACGCCGGGGCCCTGTATCCCCAGGGGAATGATCCGCACGGCCGCGCCCCGCATGTCGAAGATCCGCAGTTCGGCGACGCCCGTTTCGCGCAGCGAGAAGCGCACGGTCGTCCGCGGATTCAGCGGATTCGGGAAGCTCTCCCACACGGGTTCGCCGACGGGCGCCGGACGTCCGTCGAGGGCGATCATCGGCAGTCCCACGCCCCAGTGCACGGTCGCGACCGCCGCGGCGTCGAAGGGATCGTTGCTGGCGACGACGATCGTGGCCGGTCCCGGGCCGTCGGCGAGAATCCTCACCGCGACCTCCGTCGACTCGCCCGGCGCCAGCACGCCCGCGGCCGGCCTCAGGGCGCCGACGCCGTCGGGCTCGACCGCCGCGGACCAGTTCAGGACGGCGCAGCCGCGGTTCGAAATCGTCAGGGGCATGGCGAGCGTGGCGCCGGCGGTGACCTCGCCGAAATTCAGATCCGCGGGTGAGATCGCGATCTCCGGCGCGTCCAGCACCAGGAGCGACACGGTGAACGCGGTCGAAACCGTGCCCGTGACGCCGATCTGGGCGGTGTAGAACCCGGCGCACATTCCCGAAACATCGCAGGCGTAGCCGAAGGCGACGCTGTCGCCCGGCGCCACGTGAAGCGGCTCGGTCGAGAAGGTCAGCCAGTCTTCTCCGGAATACAGATAGGGCGTCAGGACGCCTTCCCAGTCGCCGGTGTTCCGGAAGACCAGCGTGCTGTCCCGGCAGGCGCCGGTCCGGGTCATGAAGAACGCCGACTGTTGAGCGGCGAAGACCAGCGCCATGGGCAGGTCGACGGCGAGGGGGGTGGAAGTGCGGTTGCGGAATTCGTCGACGGCGGAAAGCGAAAGGTCGAGGTGGGCGCCCTGCGAGAGTCCGCTGATCGTCGCGGAATGGACAGTGCCGGCACCGGCCGTGGCGGGCAGGTCCATGAAGGGAACAGCCTGGTTGCCTGCGACCGAGTATTCGAGCACGAAGTGATCGAGCAACCCGGCTGCCCCGTCGTCGCCCGGTTCGATCCAGTTCAGTGTTACGGACCGGTTGGTCAAGCCGGTCACGGCCAGGGAACCGACGGCGTCCGGCGGTGTCGGATCAAGGTCCGCCAGCGAACGGTAGAGGTTCAGGCGGCGCCCGCCGATGACGAACTCCGCGTTGGCGGGGGAAGTTTCCGCGCGCTGATAAAGCTGCGCGAGCACCCCAGCCGGGTAGGACAGCTCCGGGTGGGCGGCCTTGATGAGGGCGATGGCGCCGGCCACGATCGGGGCGGACGCGGAGGTTCCGCTGATCGGCACGTAGGTCGGCTGGCGTGAGGCATCCACCCAGGTGGAGTAGGTGGCCACGCCCGGCGCGGAGATCTCGACGGTTTCGTTGCCGTAGGCCGAGATCTGCGGCATCACCACGCCGCTTCCGCTGAGCATGGCCACGGTCACGACATTCTCGAACGCGAAACTGGCCGGATAGCGCGCGTTGGCGGGGTCGTCCAGATCCTTGCCGTCGTTGCCGGCCGAGGCGACGACGATGATGCCGGCGTCGCTGGCGGCGCGGAAGGACCGGTAGAACTGGCTGGTCGGCGACACGTTGAGGCCGGCGCCGAGATAGTGGAAGCTGCAGACGATCATGTCCACGCCGGCGGCAACGGCACGGTCGACGGCGGCGAGCGTGGCCGGCAGCGAACAGTAATCCGACGACCAGTCACTATGGTGTTTGAGGGGCATGACACGCACGTCCCAGCACATGCCCGCGACGCCGATTCCGTTGTTGCCGATGGCCGCGAGCAGCCCCGCCACGCCTGTGCCGTGCGCGAAGTACTGCCCGTCGACGTCCGGCGACGGATCGCTGTCGTTGTTGCCGCAGTCGTAACCGGGCACGAATCGGCCCGCCAGGTCGGGATGGTTCAAGAGAAATCCGTCGTCGATGATGGCGACCGTGACCTCGGACGCGTCGTGCCGGATATCCCACGCCGGTTCGGCCTGGATGTCGACGTCCGGATACGGGGTGTACCGGAAATGCGGCTGGCTCGGATACCAGGGATCATTCGGCACCAGATCCGGAATGCCGACGGCGTCGGCTTCGACGCCGGCGACCCGGGCATCGGCCAACATCGTCGCGGCGTTTGCCGCCCGCCCCGCCGGCAACCTGACCCAGACCGCGTTGCCGGTCCGGAAATCGTGCATCAGTTCGCCGCCGTGTTCACGCACCCAGTCTTCCCGCCCGGCTTTCCCGATCCCGTCATGGAAGCTGACGATGACGTCGACCGTCGGTACGGCGGCGGGTGCGTCGGTCCAGAACACGAAACAGGCGGTTGCCAGCAACGCGATGATCGAAAATGAGCGCATGTGGACATCTCCCGCGGGTGCTTCCGGGGTGGCCGGCGCGGCTACGGTCCGCTGGTGGGGCGGGGTGCGTCCCCGGAAGAGTTGAGTCTAGCAGGATCGGCGGCGCGCGTCTGCTGCCGGACAATGAATCCGCACCTTCACAAAAACGAGATGATTTTGCTCCTCAGTATCCTTTTGGAATGGTATACTGGCTTCCGGGCACGTCCGACCCGTAGCCCGCACCCCGTCTGCAAAGGAACCCCATGATCGGCAAGTCGTTGCTGCATTACGAGATCAAGGATCGCCTGGGCAAGGGCGGTATGGGCGAAGTGTTCAGCGCCCGCGACACCAAGCTGGGCCGGGACGTGGCCATCAAGGTGCTGCCGGTCGAGTTGTCCGGCGATCCCGAACGTGAAGCCCGGTTCCAGCGCGAAGCGCGCGCCCTGGCCAGCCTGCAGCATCCGAACGTGGCGTCGGTCTACGGCTTCGAGGAGGCCGGCGGCGTCCGCTTTCTGGTGATGGAACTGGTCGTGGGCGCGGAACTGACGCGCCGGATGGCCGCGGGCCCGGTTCCGGTGGCCGAGGCCCTGCCGATCGCCCGCCAGCTGGCCGCGGGCCTGGAGGCCGCGCACGAGAACGGCATCGTGCACCGTGACCTGAAGCCGGCCAACATCATGGAGACCGCCGAGGGCGAAGTGAAGATCCTCGACTTCGGCCTGGCCCAGGCGTGGCTGGGCGACGGCACGAGGCAGAACGAATCATCGGCCCTGCCGACGATGACCGCGGCCGTGACGATGGCGGGCACCGTGCTCGGCACCGCCGCCTACATGAGTCCCGAGCAGGCGCGCGGCGGCAGCGTCGACCGGCGCACCGACATCTGGGCCTTCGGCGTCATCCTGTTCGAGATGCTCACCGGCAAGCGCCTGTTCGAGGGCGAGACCGCCAGCGACACGCTCGCCGCCGTGCTGCGCGCCGAACCGGAGTGGAACCTGCTGCCGGTGGTCGAGGCGCCGGCGCTCTGTCGCCTGGTCGAGCGCTGCCTCGAGCGCAACCCGAAGCAGCGCCTGCGCGACATCGGCGAGGCGCGCATCTTCCTGCAGGACGGCAATGCCAGCGGCTCGCACCTCAGCTTCTCGCACCTGGCGCCGCCGACCGTCGCCGCGGACGCGGTGCGCGGGCGCGCGCCGGCGCTGCTGCTGGTCGGCGTGACCGCCGCCTGCCTGGTCCTGGGCGCGCTCGTGGGCTGGAAGGTGCTGGGCCGACCCGCGCCGGCGCCGGTGCTGCACGCCATGATCCCGCCGCCGGGGTTGATGGACTACGAGTTGAACTCGACGACGCCGGGCGCGGCGGTACTGTCACCGGACGGAACGATGCTGGTCTTCTCGGCCACGGACGCCGAGAGCGTGACCCGGCTCTTCCTGCGTCACCTGGACAAGGGCGAATCGGTCGCCCTGTCCGGCACCGAGACCGCCGCCTACCCGTTCTGGTCGCCGGACAACCGCTACGTCGGCTACTTCGAGCAGAGCGGCAAGAAGCTCAAGAAGGTCGCCGTGGCCGGCGGGCCGCCGGTGACGCTGTGCCCGGCGGAGAACCTCAAGGGCGGCGCCTGGAACAGCCGCGGCGAAATCATCTTCGCGCCCGACGCGGACAGCGGCATCTTCAAGGTGCCCGAGATCGGCGGCGAACCGACACGGGTCACCACAGTCGGCCCCGGCTACAATTCGCATCGGCAGCCCCGCTTCCTGCCGGGTGGCCGCGAGTTCCTGTTCATCGGGCGTGCGGCCGGCAGCGCCGGCGAACACGACGTGTTCCTGGCGAACCTGGACACGACCATCACGCCGCGGGTCATCGCCACCTCGCAGGGGCACGCGGACTACGTCAACGGCACGCTGATGACCGTGCGCGAAGGCGTGCTGATGGCCACGCCGTTCAAGCCGGACCAGGAAAAGGCGATCGCCGGCGGCACGCCGCTGGTGGAGAACGTGCTGTACCTGCCGGCGGCCGTGGTGGGCGTGTTCAGCCACTCCCTGACCGGCATGCTGGCCTACCAGACGGGAGCTTCCGCCGAAGCAAGCCGCGTGCTGGCCTTCACGGACATCGTCGGCGGCGGCTCGCAGCCACTGGGCGAAACGGGCGAGACCTACCATCCGGCGATCTCGCCCGACGGGAAGCGCGCGATGGTCGAGGTTCGCAACGCGTCGAACGAGGGCACGGACCTGTGGCTGGTCGAACTGGATTCGGGGCTGCGGACCCGGTTCACGTTCGCGCCCGGTGACGAAGTCCGCGCCCTCTGGTCGCCCACCGGAAACTCGGTTTTCTACGAGTCGAAGGAGGCTGACGTCTTCCGCATCATGCAGCAGCCCGTGGACGGACAGGGTGGCGCCGCCATCGTGCTGGAGGCGAAGCGGGAGATCGCGACCACCGGCATCGCCGCGCAGGACCGGTTCATCCTGCTGGATTTCGAGCGGGAGGACAGCAAGTTCGAGATGCGGCGGCTGGACCTGGACTCCGGCAGCGCCGAACCCGTGATGGTGGCGACGTCGGAGGCGAACAATCTCGGCGGCGGCGTGCTTTCACCCGACAACCGCTGGATCGCCTACCACACGCAGACCGCGGCCGGGTGGGACATCTTCGTGATGCCCGCGGCCGGCGGCGCGCGCAAGTGGCAGGTCACCTCCGACGGCGCGGTCTACCCGAAATGGAGCCACGACGGCAAGGAGCTGTGGGTCAGCCGCTTCAACGGGGACCTGCGCGTCTACGCCGTCGACGGCTCCGGCGACACCTTCCGGGTCGGCAGCTTCCGCCGGACGCTGACGGTCGGCGCGCCCGACGGCTCGGGCAACTACTACGACCTGCACCCGGACGGGAAGCGGATCCTGCAGACCGGGGCCGACCCCGCGTTCCGTTCGGAGGTCTCGTACCTGCACCTGGTCACGGACTGGAAGCGGGGGCTGGTGCAGTAGGGCGCCCGCTCACGGCCCGTGAGGCTCCACGTCAGGCAACGGCGCCCGGTCACGCACGTAGCGGTCGAACCACTCGGTCACGGCCCGGTCGACCTCGGGCCGGAAACCGGACAAGGCGTGGTCGCCGCCCTCGAAGAGGATGAAGCTGAACGGGTGGCGCGCCTCGTACAGCCCATCGGCCATCGTGAGCGCCTCGCGGGCGTTGACCCGCACGTCCGCGCTGCCGTGCAGGAGAAGGATGGGCGTCGACTTGTTCAACTTCTCCGGCCACCGCGAGGCCGAGTGCGCCGCGAGCTCCGCTTCCCTGTCCGCCGCCCAGTTCGGGACCAGCTCCGCGAACACGCCCTGCTCCATCTCCGGCCGGCGGGCCACCTGGTCGAACGCGTCGGCCATGCCCGAACCGACCACGGCGCCGCGGATGCGGTCGGTCCGCGTGAGCGCGAGATAGGTCATCATCCCGCCCCGGCTCCACCCGTACATGCCCAGCCGGGACCCGTCCACGCGCGGGTGTGCGTCGAGCAGGGGAATCAGGTTGAGTACGTCATCGACATCGGCCCCGCCGAATTCCTCACGGCCTTCGCCGCCCTTGTTGCCGCGGTACTGGCTCGCCGCGACGACATACCCGTGCTGCGCGAGCCCACCCAGCCTGACCACGGCAAACGTGTCGCTGAGCGCCCCGTAATCCCGGTTCCCGCCGCGGTTGAAGATGTGGCCGGCTCCATCAGGTAGCCCTTCACCCGCAGGCCGTCGCTGAGATAGCTGATCCGCTGGACGATGATGCGGTCGAGGTCGAGCTCGATCCCGCGCAGACGGCTGCGCTCCTCGAAGTAGCTTCGCTGGCCGGGGGTGAAGGAGAGTGTGTCGCGATCGACGATCGCGCCGTCCTGAGCGGCCGCGATAGCGGCGGCGAGCAGGACGGCCAGCGTCGTGACGAAGCGGGAAAGCTGGTGCATGGAATACTCCACGTCAGTGTGTGGTCGACTGCAGCGGGCGCATGTGCACCGCCGTGTCGGTGTGCTGGTGGAACGACACGACCTTGCCGTCGCGAAACTTCCAGACGTGGGCGAAGGGCGCCTTGAAGCTCTTGCCGGTCGCCTTGTAGGTGCCGGAATACTCGCCCAGCGCCACCACGGTGTCGTCGTTGGCCACGAACTCGTGGGCGATCGCCGAGTAGCCGTCCCACTCGCCGCCCAGCCTCATGAAGACATTCTGAAGGACGGCGCTGGGCCCCACGTAGGTGCCGCCGCACGGGCCGCCCTCGGCTTCGGTCCACGCGACCTGCGGCGACAACAGGGCGAGCACGGAGGGTATGTCGCCCTTGGCGAAGGCGGCGTAGGCGCCGCGGATGGTCTCGGTGATCGAACTCATGGATCGTTCGCTCCCGGTCGTGCGTGACGGATTCCGCGTCGCCGGAATCGGCGACCGACGTTGCAATATACGGGAGGCTGCCGCGGATGTCGCGCGCT
>JFJP01033067.1_pt1 | contig 16983 bp, 18 predicted proteins | sample 431651 | NCBI WGS metagenome assembly JFJP01 (sample SAMN02602958, study PRJNA72255) | Microbial mat metagenome, whole genome shotgun sequencing project. | biome: fresh water; feature: sink hole; material: water; isolation source: purple microbial (photo- and chemosynthetic) mats found in... | reverse complement strand
TTATGGCGTTATCGTGAAGGATATGATCCTCATATTAAAGAAGGTGAGGGTTTGAAATTCTATGGAAATCCCGATGGAAAAGCCCGAATTTTTGCTTTGCCGTATGAACCCGCCGCAGAAATACCAGATAAAGAATTTGATTTGTGGTTATGCACGGGACGAGTATTAGAACATTGGCATTCTGGTTCAATGACGCGACGTGTTCCAGAATTACATCGAGCATTTCCAGACGCGGTTTTATTCATGCACCCAGACGATGCCGAAGCGCGTGGTTTGAAACGAGGAATGGCAGCTAAAATTACCAGTCGTCGTGGAGAAATTGTTGCTGCTGTAGAAACCAAAGGACGTAATCGTCCCCCGAAAGGATTAGTATATGTTCCTTGGTTTGACGAGCAACGTTTGATCAATAAAGTAACTTTAGATGCAACCTGTCCGATTTCTAAAGAAACGGATTACAAAAAGTGTGCAGTTAAAATTACCCGTGCTTGATTGGTAGCGTTTGAGAAAAGGGTTTGAAAATGGATAACAAACGGCGACAGTTTCTCACGGAAAGCGCGAAATTGGCTTGTCAAGCGGGATTAATCGGATTGGGCGTGGGGATTTATGCGCGTCAAGCCCAGTCCACGCCGCCGCAAGCCTTACGACCGCCGGGGGCATTATCCGAACCCGCTTTTCAAGCCGCGTGCGTGCGTTGTGGGTTGTGTGTGCGAGATTGTCCGTATCACACGTTGAAATTAGCACAACCTGCTGATTTTATTGCAAATGGTACGCCTTTTTTCATCGCCCGTGAGATTCCTTGCGAAATGTGTGACGATATTCCGTGCGTGAAAATTTGCCCGACTGGGGCACTCGATCCGTCGTTGAAAAATATCGACAAAGCGCAAATGGGTTTGGCGGTGTTGATTGATCAGGAAAATTGCTTAAATTTCTTAGGGTTACGTTGCGATGTGTGTTATCGAGTGTGCCCGTTAATTGATAAAGCGATTACTTTAAATATTCAACATAATCAACGCACTACCAAACACGCGATGTTTATGCCGACGGTGCATTCAAATGCTTGCACGGGTTGTGGAAAATGTGAGAAAGCCTGCGTGTTAGAAATAGCGGCAATTAAAGTTATTCCTCGACAACTTGCTCGCGGTGAATTAGGCGAACATTATCGATTGGGTTGGGAAGAAAAACGTAAGGCACCCACTGAATTTCAACCGCTACCTTTGCAAGGATTCAAGCCGTGAAATGGTTAATTCTTCGGCGACTTTCTCAACTTAGCATTTTATTTTTATTTATATTTGCTCCGTTATGGATCATTAAGGGTAGTTTGAGTTCGAGCGTGCTTTTTAATAGCGTTCCTTTAACCGATCCGTACTTGTTATTACAAAGTTTCTTTGCGGGATATTCACTCGCAAACACCGCTTTAATTGGTGCAGCCATTGTTTTAATTTTCTATTTCATTGTGGGTGGACGAGTGTATTGTTCGTGGGTTTGTCCCATTAATATCATTACCGATGCCGCCGCATGGCTTAGAAATCGTTTAGGCATTAAAGGGGGCAATACCCTTTCTCGTAACTTGCGTTATTGGATTCTTGCAATGTCGTTGCTCGTCGCATTTGTAATGGGCACATTAGCGTGGGAATTAATCAATCCTGTTTCAATGTTTCAACGCAGTTTGATTTTTGGTGGCATTGCAACGTTGTTTATTGGAATGGCGATTTTTTTCTTTGATGTTTTCATTGCAAAAAATGGTTGGTGTGGACATTTGTGTCCAGTCGGTGCTTTTTATGGTTTATTGAATAAAATCAGTATCTTAAAAGTAAAAGCCACTCATCGTTCAAAATGTGATGATTGTTTGGAATGCTTTGCCGTTTGTCCCGAATCTCAAGTGATTAAAATGCCTCTAAAAGGTAAAAATTCTAATCCCGTTATTTTAGATTCAAATTGTACCAATTGCGGGCGTTGCATTGATGTTTGTGATAAACAAGTTTTTGAGTTTAGCCATCGTTTTTCTTCTTCACTTTCTCAACCTGAAAAAACTACTTATTCGCAGGAGGACTTACATCCATGAAAGCAATTTTTTTATTATGTTGTTTAGGATTATTTAATCCAGTTTTTGCAGAAGAACTGACTGGATTAGGTGGAAAGCCAGATGATCCAACCCCCATGCCAGAACAACGCAAATGGAAAGATCAAGAACCACTAGAGCGTAATTATGTGCAACAACCGCCCTTAATTCCTCACGCCATTGATAATTATGAAATCAATGTGAAAGTGAACAAATGTTTAACGTGTCACAGTTGGACAAATTACAAACAAAACAAAGCCACTAAATTAAGCACGACCCATTTTACAAATAGAGATGGAATTGATTTGGCGACGGTTTCTGGACGACGTTATTTTTGTACCCAATGCCACGTCCCACAAACCGACGCAAAACCATTAGTAGAAAATACCTTTAAACCCATTCAATCTTTACAACCACAATAAAGGTTTGTTATGAATGAGAAACAACAAAAGACGCTGTGGGAGAAACTCCGTTCTCCAAGTGCAAGTTGGTCGATTTTAGGTTTATTAATTGCGGGCTTCTTTGGAGGAATTGTTTTTTGGGGCGGTTTCAATACTGCAATGGAAGCGACAAATACTGAAACCTTTTGTATTTCTTGTCACGAAATGGAGCAAAACGTGTATCAAGAATATAAGAAAACCATTCATTATTCAAATCGCACGGGCGTGAGAGCAACTTGTCCCGATTGTCACGTTCCAAAAGATTGGACGCATAAAATGATTCGTAAAATCCAAGCGAGTAATGAAGTTCTTCACAAATTGCTCGGCACAATTAACACGCCAGAAAAGTTTGAAGCGAAACGTTTGCAACTCGCGACAAATGTTTGGAATGCAATGAAAAGCACCGATTCCAGAGAATGTAGAAACTGCCACAGTTTTGAATCAATGGATTACACCAGACAAGGTCGCCGCAGCATGGATCAACACATTAAAGCCGTTGATCAAAACAAAACTTGCATTGATTGTCACAAAGGAATTGCTCACTCACTTCCTACAATGGCAAATGTTGATCCAAGTGCAGTTATTGATCCCAAAACAGCACACCCCACTAATTCAACTGTTCCTCAAAAATAATATTTCTCCACTTATTTAAGCCGCACTTCAAAAATGCGGCTTTTTTATCGACGCTTGTCAAATGAACTTTAAATTAAGATTGTTCACCTGCTAGAAATAGCCAAGTTGAAATAACAGTGTCGGGATTTAATGACACACTTCCAATGCCTTCATCAATTAACCATTTTGCAAAGTCGGGGTGATCAGAAGGTCCTTGTCCACAAATGCCAATGTATTTGTCGAGTTTGCGGCAAGTTTGAATTGCTATGCTCAAAAGTTTCTTTACCGCGCCGTTTCGTTCATCAAATAAATGTGCAATCAAACCTGAATCTCGATCTAATCCCAAAGTTAATTGCGTCATATCATTTGAACCAATCGAAAAACCATCAAAATGCTCTAAAAATTCCTCTGCTAAAAGCGCATTGGACGGGATTTCACACATCATAATTAAACGCAACCCATTTTTACCACGTTCTAAGCCATTTTCTTTGAGTTCTGCAATGACTTGTTTTGCCTCGTCGACGGTGCGCACAAACGGAATCATTAATTCAACATTTTCTAATCCCATTTCTTCACGAACTTTGCGCATCGCTTTACATTCTAACGCAAAACAATCTTTAAATGACTCAGCCACATAGCGAGAAGCTCCTCTAAACCCAATCATCGGATTTTCTTCAAAAGGTTCGTAGTTTCTTCCACCAATTAAATTCGCGTATTCATTAGATTTGAAATCAGATAATCTCACAATCACCGGTTTGGGATAAAATGCCGATGCTAAGGTAGCAACGCCTTCCGCTAATTTGTCGATATAGAAACTCACCGGATCAGCATAACCTGCAATATGTTGAGCAATTTCTGCTTTGAGTTCTTCTGATTGTTGCTCAAAATTTAAAAGGGCTTTTGGATGCACGCCGATCATCCGATTTATAATAAATTCCAATCGCGCCAATCCAATCCCTGCATTAGGGATCGCGGCGAAATCAAATGCTCGATCGGGATTACCCACGTTCATCATGATTTTGAAAGGAATTTTCGGCATATTATTGGTTTCACTTCGAACCACATCAAATTCCAAATTTCCTCGATAAATGAAACCCGTATCACCTTCAGAACAAGAAACCGTCACTTGTTCGCCGTCTGGAATGGTTTTCGTTGCATTTCCACAGCCCACCACCGCCGGAATGCCCAATTCCCGCGCAATAATCGCCGCGTGACAGGTTCTGCCGCCGCGATTGGTGACGATGGCAGACGCACGTTTCATGATAGGTTCCCAATCGGGATCGGTCATGTCGGTCACTAAAACGTCGCCGACTTGGACTTTTGACATCTCTTTGATATTATTGAGAATTCTAACCGTGCCTGCGCCGATCCGTTGACCGATGCTGCGACCTTTGGCGAGGATTTCCCCACGATTTTTGAGTTGAAACCGTTCGATAACATTCGCATCAGCGCGACTTTTCACGGTTTCGGGACGTGCTTGTAAAATATAGAGTTTTCCGTCAATGCCGTCTTTGCCCCATTCGATGTCCATTGGGCGTTGGTAATGTTTTTCGATGATCAACGCATAACGCGCAAGGGTTTCAACTTCTTGATCTGTCAAAGAAAATTTCATTCGATCTTGTTCTTCAACATCGATAGTTTGCGTAGATTTGCGGACAATCGCGGGACGATTTTTTTCTAACGTGGGTTTGTGAACGTAAAATTCGTCTGGATTAACAGCACCTTGCACGACGGTTTCGCCCAATCCGTAAGAAGAGGTAATAAAAACAACGTCTTGGAAGCCCGATTCGGTGTCGATAGTGAACATCACGCCGCTCGAACCGATGTCGCTGCGCACCATGCGTTGAATGCCTGCGGAAAGCGCGACTTCGCTGTGTTCGAAGCCTTGATGGACGCGGTACGAAATCGCCCGATCGTTAAATAACGATGCAAAAACCAATTTAATGGCTTCTAAAATATTGTCTAAGCCTTTGATATTTAAGAAAGTTTCTTGTTGTCCAGCAAATGAGGCATCGGGTAAATCTTCCGCCGTCGCCGAAGAACGCACCGCAAAACTTACTTCATCGCCCGATTCTGCGGTAAGTGCTTGATATGATTGCGTAATTGCGGCTTGAAAATCAGGTTGAAATGGGGTATCGAGAATGGATTGACGGATTTGTGCGCCGACTTTGGCGAGGGTATCGACATCATCGACATCGAGCGTTTTAAGTTGTTGATCAATTTGAGATTTTAGACCGCTTTGTTGAAGAAAATCATTAAATGCGTCGGCGGTGGTGGCAAAACCGTCAGGGACTTTCACGCCAACGGCGGCTAAATGGCTGACCATTTCTCCCAACGAGGCATTTTTTCCGCCTACTTTTCCCACGTCGTGCATGCCAAGTTGTTGAAAAGGAATCACATATTTTTTCACGGCTACTCTCCCAAAATAAAACGCCCAAGGGCAAAAAAACGCCTAGTTTAGCCTATATCCTAAAATCCTTAAATACCACTATCAAATAAATCTACCCATTTCTAAGTAAGATTGCTAACTTTTCTTCTACAAATAAATACATTAATGTGTTTGCTCAAATGTGAGTAATGCGTTACGCTTTGGCAATTTTGAATGCAGAAGGTATTTGATGCGTAAGATCATTTGTCGCCGTGATGTGCCCGCAAAAACTCAATTATCTCAACAACTTCACCCTGTGTTGCGACGGATTTTTGCAGCGCGAGATATCGTGTCGGATCAACAATTGGATTATCGGTTGCAACAACTTATTCCTTTTGATCAGCTGCGTGATATTGATAAGGCAGTGAATTTGTTGATAAATGCGATTTGTCACGAACGGCGAATTGTGATTGCCGCCGATTACGATGCGGACGGCGCGACGGCGTGTGCGGTGGCGATTCGGGGCTTGCGGGCGATGGGCGCGGCGCAAATTGGCTACGTTGTCCCCGACCGTTTTCGGCATGGCTATGGTTTAACGCCCGCGTTGGTGGAAATGGCGGCGCGTTGGCAACCCGATGTTTTAATGACAGTTGATAGCGGAATTGTGGATTTTGGCGGCGTAAAATTGGCAAAATCGCTCGGCATGAAAGTCATCATCACCGATCATCATTTGTCGGGCGAAATCCTCCCCGATGCCGACGCAATCGTCAATCCCAATCAAGCAGGTGATTGTTTTTCAAGCAAAAATCTCGCGGGCGTGGGCGTGATGTTTTATGTTCTAATGGCATTGAGAGCAAAATTACGTCAATTAAAATGGTTTGAACGGCGTAATATTCCAGAACCAAATTTGGCACAGTTGCTCGATTTAGTGGCGATAGGAACGATTGCAGATGTTGTTCCGTTAGATTATAACAACCGCATTTTAGTTTCTCAAGGATTAGCGCGTATAAGAAATGGGCAATGTTGCTCTGGTGTGCAAGCGTTAATTAACATTTCAAAAACAAATCAAACTCAACTTTCAAGCACCGATATTGCGTTTAGTATTGCACCACGTTTAAATGCCGCTGGACGCATGGATAATATGGGGTATGGGATTGAATGTTTATTAAACGATAATTTGAACAATGCGTTACAGCAAGCGCGTTTGTTAGATCAATTCAATCAAGAAAGAAAAGCCGTTCAAGCTGATATGCAACTCGAGGCTTTAAAATTATTAGAACATTTAGAGAAAATTGATCAATTACCGCTGGGGATTTGCTTATATCAATCGCATTGGCACGCGGGCATTTTAGGACCCTTGGCGGGACGTATTAAAGATCGATTGCATTGTCCGGTGTTTTTGTTTGCTCCCAATTTAGAGAAACCAGAAGAACTCAAAGGCTCGGCACGTTCCATTGAAAATGTGCATATTCGAGATGTTTTAGCAGAAATAAATATTGAGCATCCAGAGCTTTTAATTGCATTTGGTGGTCATGCAATGGCGGCGGGTGCAACTATTTTAGAAAAAGACTTTGTTTTTTTTAAAAATATCTTTGAGCAAACTATTTCTCAGCATTTAGAAGAAAAAATCGATGGCATCATTCATAGCGATGGGGATTTAACTGAGCATGATTTTAATGTAGAATTAGCCACTTTATTAAAAACCAGTTCAGCGTGGGGACACGGTTTTCCAGAACCTTTATTCGATGGAAAATTTCGGGTGTTACGCCGAACAAAACTGGGCGATTTACATTTGAAATTGTTATTGCAACCTGAAAATACCCAAACTACCGTCGAAGCGGTTGCTTATAATACTCAAGAGTCTGATTATCCTATGGATTTTTTGAATTTAGCTTATCGTTTGGATTTCTACACACAACGAGGAAATCCTATCTTACAATTGAAAACAGAATATATTGAAACCTGTGTATAAGGAAATAAAGAAAATGTGCGATTTTTTAAGTTTAGCCACCGTCGGCGTGCAACAATTACAACCCTATCAAGCGGGCAAACCCATTGAGGAACTTGAACGCGAATTAGGGATTTCAAATATCATTAAACTTGCTTCAAATGAAAACCCTTTAGGACCTTCACCAAAAGTATTGCAAGCCTTAAAAGAACTCTGCACACCTCAAAACGTTGCTTTATATCCCGATGGCAGCGGTTTTGGATTAAAAAAAGCCTTAGCAAATCATTACAATATTCCTCAAGAAATGATCACTTTAGGCAATGGTTCAAATGATGTATTAGAACTCATTGCACGCGCCTTTGTCACCAGTAATTTGGCGGTAATGTTTTCTCAATATGCGTTTGCGGTGTATCCGATTGTGACGCAAGCCATTGGGGCAGAAATGCAGATTGTTCCCGCAAAGAACTGGGGTCATGATTTAGAGGAAATGCTTAAACGCATTACTGAGAAAACTCGCGTTATTTTTATTGCAAATCCTAATAATCCGACGGGAACTTGGTTGAGCAAAAATGATTTAGAATCTTTTTTAAATCAGGTTTCTAAAAAGATTATTGTAGTATTAGATGAAGCCTACATTGAATACATAGAAAATCCTGATTTCCCCAATAGTTTAGAATGGTTAGAAACTCATCCAAACATTATAATTACGCGCACTTTTTCAAAAGCGTATGGATTAGCGAGTTTGCGGGTCGGTTATAGCATTTCAAATCCTCAAATTGCCGACTTGTTAAATCGGGTTCGTCAACCTTTTAATGTGAATAGTTTTGCTTTAAAAGCCGCTGAAGTTGCTTTAAGCGATAAAGATCATTTAAAACAAGCCGTTGCATTAAATAAACAAGGGATGCAACAATTTGAAAATGCTTTTCAAAATATGAGTTTGGATTATATTTCATCGGCGGGTAATTTTATTTCTGTTGATGTTAAAAGAAATGGGGGAGAAATCTATCAACTTCTTTTAAAAGAAGGGGTCATTGTGCGCCCAGTGGGGAATTACGGAATGCCCACTTTTTTGAGAATTAGCATTGGATTATTTGAAGAAAATACCCGTTGCATTCAAGCATTACAAAAGGTTTTACAATGATTGCTGCGATTGGACAAGATAGTCATCGTTTTGACATTGGAAATACCCAAAAGAAACTCATCTTAGCGGGCGTTGAATTTGAGGGAGAAACGCCGTTATTAGGAAATAGCGATGCGGATGTTATTTTGCACGCAATTACAAATGCCATTTCGGGGATTTCTGGCGTGAATATTTTGGGTAAAATTAGCGATGATTTGTGTTTAAAAGAAGGGATTTCTGATAGTAGTATTTATCTCAAAGAAGCATTAAAAACTCTTCAAAATCATCAACTTACCCATCTTTCAATTAGCATTGAATGTCAAAAACCTAAAATTACTCCAATGATTTCAAAAATGAAAGAAAACCTTGCACAGTTGCTCAAACTAAACATATCTCAAATTGGAATTACTGCGACGAGTGGTGAGGGTTTGACAGCCTTTGGTCGAGGTGAAGGAATTCAAGCATTTGTCATTGTTTCTGCGATGCCATTATGAAATCTTTACACGTTGTTGCAGCGGTGATTCGTAATTCAAAGGGAGAAACGTTGTTATCAAAACGTCTTCCAAATACAATTTATGCGGGTTTGTGGGAGTTTCCCGGCGGCAAACGGGAATTAAATGAACCGGTATTTCAAACGTTAAAACGTGAGTTATTTGAAGAGTTAGGCATTGAGGTAACAAATGCACGTCCTTTAATTCATATTAATCACGATTATCCCGATAACAAAAGAATTCATTTGGATATTTGGCAAGTCGAAGGTTGGAACGGAGAACCTTTTGGTAAAGAAAATCAAGAAATTGAATGGATAACTGATTTTTCAAACTTAACGTTTTTAGAGGCTAATTATCCGATTTTAAAAGCCGTGCAATTACCCTCGACAATTGCAATTACACCCGAGCTAAATGAAAATTTTTGGTATGAATTAGAGAAAACTTTAGAAACGGATATTAAAATAATTCAATTTCGTGCGCATTCGTTGGATAAAAAAATATTTTGTGAATATGCGGAGAAAATTTTAAAAATAGCACAACCTTATCGAGCAAAAATTGTTTTAAATACAGATATTGAATTAGCAGAACAACTTGGGAGTTCTGCGGTGCATTTGAATAGTCAAAGATTGTATGATTATGATAAAAGACCTGTTCACAAAAATATAATGTTATCAGTGTCTTGTCATAATTTAGAAGATATAAAACAAGCCCATAAAATAGAGGCAGATTTGATTTTATTAGCCCCGATTAAAAAAACCCTTTCTCACCCAGAAAAAAGGTCGATGGGTTGGTTTAAGTTTGCTCAATTGACAGAACAAAGCAAAATTCCGATTTATGCGTTGGGCGGAATGAGAAAAAATGATTTGTCGATTGCGTGGGCGCACGGTGCACAAGGGATTGCAGCAATAAGAGGATTATGGCAATGTCGTTAAAAGAATTTGAGAAACTTCCGATAGGAACTTGTTTAAACTTAGAAGAAATTTTAGAGAAACTGCCTTTTAATTTGGAAGGATTATTGCCCGCTATTTCGCAACAATTTGACTCTAATGAAGTTTTAATGATGGCGTGGATGAATAGAGAATCTTTATTAGAAACGTTGCAAACTAAACGGGTTTGTTATTGGTCAAGATCGCGAAAGAAACTGTGGAGAAAAGGGGAAGAATCAGGGCAAATTCAGTATTTGAAAAGCGTATTTTTAGACTGCGATGGTGATACGTTACTATTAAAAGTGGATCAAACGGGTGCTGCATGTCATACAGGAAATCATTAGCGATCCATTAATTAATCCAGAGCAACTGTATCATTCTCATCCTTGATTATTTCCACTTTCCTGCATTGGTTAGTTGATTAACAATTTGATAGGTTGAAATCCATATTAATATATCATCAAAATCGGTTGGTAATTCTGAATTAGGTTGCTCAGTGAAATACTTTTTAAAATCTTTATAGAGATAGAAATCATCGTCAGAATTAGGCGAAGGAGCATTTGGATTTGTGCAATCTGTTTTATTATTAATGTTATTAGCAGTTGATTCAGGTCTTCCATTTCTACCACACGAAAATAAAATAGCTGCAACATAAGAAGAACTTGAACTTGTATTTGATAACCATTGATCTGGTGTTTTACCTTGTTCTTTTATTTTTAAAACGGGATTTAATCCTGTAATTGTTGAACCTAAAGTAGTTGCGTACCTATGATTAATACGATAACGAATTGGATTTCCCCACGCATCATTTCCTTTCATTAAACCTAAGTCAGCCCAAGGAATATAACCTTCAGTCGGAGTTGTACTATTACAAGTTGCATTTTGTTTTCCATCACCATCGGTATCTGGACAAGGTAGCTTTCCTTCTATGGTTACATAACCCAATAAATCTACTTTAATTTCCTCTAAAGTATATTTAGTTTCTTTATATTTTTGTAATTCCAAAAGTTGATTTTTTACCTTTATTTGTCCTAACATCGGCAATACAAACCCTGCCATTACTATTCCCATAATAACTATGACAACCGCCATTTCTAACAGCGTAAATCCTTTTGTTAAGGACATATCCAAGTTCCTTGATTACTACAAGCAATTGAATGAGAATCTTCACTCTCAAATGTTTTAGAAGTAGACATTTTTGAAAGATTTGTATTGTAACCAAAACCATTAGATTTTTTCTTTTGTATAAGTACAATAAAATCTGCTCCAACGCCATCTAATGTTAAATTATCACTTGTTGTTTGAGTTATGTCAGGTGTATTCTTTTGATTTATAATAATAAAAACTTTTTCTTTCCAATCGTTCCACCAACCTACACCATTATCATCAAAACACTCCGATTGCCAAATAGAAATACTTTCATTTGTAGAAAAATTGACAATTTTATCAATATTTTTTGCAATATGTCCAACAAGTGAATCAGTTATATAATTATAATCAGTTGTATTTATTTCAGTAGTCCAAGGATAACGATTAATATTATTATTTTTTTCTACATAAAGTAATAAGCATTGTTTCACTCTATTTGCTACCCATATATCCATTTGCTCATAAAGATTTTTTTCTACTTTAGTATTTAAGTCTTTATTATAGGTTAATTTACTATTTTTATAATCATCTGTTGTAATCCATATTAATTTATCATTAACAGTTGAACTAAAATTATTAATAGTCCAAATATCGCTATTATTATCTAATATACTTTCTAAGTAATCAGTGTGTTTATTGAAAGAACAATCCGTTTCAATATTTCGCGTTTGATTAGGTAAAATTGCATTAGGTAAAAATACAACTGCAATTACATTATTTTGAACACTATTTGTATTATTTATTTTTATTTTGTTATCATTGTCATGCTCACTTGTTAATGTTTTTGGGCTATCTTTGTATGTACCAGAAACTGCGTACCACAAATCATTACCTGAGCTATCTTTCAATTGTTGCAATCCTAATGTTTTCCAAGGCAAACATCCTAATACATTTTTTTGATTTGAATCACATGGAGGATTAGCTTGTCCAATTTCTTTTTTTTTAATTGGATCATTTAAATTTTTATCATTTGGACAAGGTAAATAACCTAATGGTTCTCCTTTATGTATTTTTGAATAACCAGAAGCAAACCCCAATAAAGCTGCTTTTGCTTCGGCAAGATGATTTAAATGAGAAATGGTAAAACTAGACACAATTAACAGCGTCATAAGAAAAAACAAGATTAAAGCTGCACCTTTTGTTTTTCTATGGTTTAGAGAAGAAATTTTGAGTATTTTGCTCACGATAAAGTTCCACTATTTGACCGTTAGTTGTATCTAAACGTTGCCCTGGTTTAAGTTTTAATTGTTTATCACCATTTATGATATGAATGGGTAACCCATTTTCATTCACATTTGATATATCTACACGCAAACCAGGAATATTTAGTTCTTTTATTGCGCTATTGTTATCTAACCAAACGACATTTCTACCTTGACTATTCTTAACAAATCCTCTAAGATTTAAAAAGTTAGGAATTGGCGTAGTATTTTCTTTATTTTGCGTATATTTTGTTTGTTCAAATTGCAAACGTAACCGATCTAATTCAGCGCGTTCTTTAGAAGAGAAAAATAACCTTCCTGTTAAGTTTAATTCTTCTGCAAAACTAGATGAATAATATAACAAACTCATTAAAATAAACCATTTCATTTCTTAATGTCCTGTGGTTTTAATTTTGCACTGTACCATTGTAAAGTACAAACCGCTTCCAATAAAGGCTGACTGGGGTTTTGTTGCCAAGCAAAATTAGCGGAATGCTTACGTTTAATTTCACAACTTTTTAAATTAAATAAAGGTGATTGATTATATTTTTTTAACCCTTGAATTAGATTAAACAAATCACCTAGATGCAAAATTTGAAGATTCAATTTTATTTCTGAGATAAAAAATTCTACCCCATTTAATTTTTTATTAAGAATAGGAATAATTATGGGTTGTTGCACGTTAAATTCATAATTTAGTTCAAAAATTTTGATGTCTTCTTGTAATGTTTTCAACCAAGAAACCCAATTCAAAGAAGCCGTTTCATTATCAAAAAAGTGCAACGTTTTTAAATTTTGATATTGTGGATAAGCCGTTTTAACAATAGCCAAGTTCTTTTGACTTTCTTCATGACGTTTTTGTAACTCTTTTAAACTGGTTTCAGTGCGAGAAAACTTTTCTTGAATTTTCTTATCATATTGATAACTCACAAACACCATTAAAAACCCAACAATCGACCCAATCAATAATAAAGCAATTGGCATTTTTAGGGGTTGCCATTCAATAGCGTTTTTTTTGAGCAAGACCTTTGGTTTCATTTATATATTCAAAGTAATTTCTAATGAAAATGGAGCATCTTTTGCGGGCGTATTTGAATGCGTTAAATTACCTTTAGTTGTACTCATTGGAGATAAATTTAAAGGCAAGGTTATTTCTTTAATATCTTTAATCCGTTTATCCTTTCTAAGGTGTAACTCAAAGTTACGGATTGTTTCTAATGCTTTTCCTGAATTACCATCAAAAGGAAAAATCTTCCCTTCAAGGAGGATTACATTTAAAAATTTACTTTCATCTAAACCTGCTTCTTTTCTTTTAGCTTGCAATAATTGTTGGATTTTACTGGTTGAGTTTTCTCCTCCAACCTGTTGAGCAACTTCCTCTTTATAAGTCCAAGAAAGTTTCTCTAAAGATAATTGAGGAAAATCAATAAGGGATTCACTCAGTATATTAAATGATTCTAGAGGAAATTGTTGTCTTTTACTTAGCCATTCAACGCCTTCAATGGTATCTTTTAATGCTAATATATCAATATCAATAGGTTGTAATGCTTTTGTTTCACGAAATACCACTTCCATTTGAGCAAATTGTAAATCTAGTTGCATAGATTGTTGTGATGTTTTATAGGCTTCCCACATCAAATAACCTGCAAACAAACTACTTATTACCACTAATGCAACGGTTGAAATATTTAATAATTGACGAAATTTGAAATATTTGAAATAACGCCGTTCAAATCTTTGTGCATAATGATTTGGAGAAGAACGATAAACTAATTTTTGTAAAATTAAACTGTACAAAAATGCAGGCGGTGAGGATTTGTACAAACCTTCTTGAAATGCCCATTGCGCAGCATTGTACAACTTTAATGTAATATTGACAAAAGGTTTTTGTTTATTTATGTCATTAATTTCATCGATGTATTGAGAATCACTAAAAATAAAAACATTTAAATAATGCTCATGAGATAATACATTAATTCCTAACAAATATTGACGAGTTTTATTAATTTCTTCAATTAGAAATGGTGAAAATCGCGTTGAGGTTTGAGAAAAACCAATCCAACGGCTTAAAACTAATTTATTGTCAATGAAAAAAATCTGTCTTAAACCAAAGGGTTGCGTTTCATTTAAAGGCTCGGTGTGCATTACCAATAAAGTATATTTCGCGGTTGGTAAAGAACTAAGCAAATTCTCTGCTAATAACGGCAAAGAACAAATCCGTTGAATAACAATTTTGTATTTCAATAAAATGCGTACAAAGGCTTGCAACGTATCAGGCTGCGACAAACCAATACATAAGGCTTGATCTTCGGAGCGAGAGGTTTCTAGTTTCTGACTTTTTCCTTGAATACAAGCAAAGCTATAGGGTGTTGTTGGAAATAACTTTCTTTTGCGTAGTTGCAATAATTCACGACGATCTCGAATTGAAACATGAGGCACTGCTTCCCAATAATACTCTTCTTGTCGAGAATCCACCACAATTGAAATCGGTTGATACCATGCTTCTAATAAACTTTTTGGCAGCCATTGCTCAAAGGTTTCTTGCCCTTTTATATCAGTGTTAAAACGCCGAACTTCTAATACTGCTTTCTCAACAATTTGATAGATAATTAATTGAGTATCTGAGAAATAAATAATAGGTTGTGCTTTCATATCAACCTAACATACTTGACGTTGTAATAATATCATAAATCGGTCCTAACACTGATAAAATCAACCACGCCATAATTGCTCCCAATATTAAAATTAACATCGGTTCAATCATTGCTTGAATTTTTCCAATTGATTCACGAACCTCCCGATCATAGAAATAACTTACGTTTTTTAAAGCATCGTCTAAAGCTCCCGTGACTTCTCCAATTTGCAACATTCTCACCACTAAAGGAGGAAACAACTTGCTCTGATTAAAAGCCTGACTAATGCTCACCCCATCTGCAATACTTGCTTGAACATTTTTAATCGCTTCTTCAATCGCTAAATTATTTGAAGTCTTTGCAATAATGCTCAAACTTTCTAATACCGTAATGCCCGCCCCATACATTAATGCAAAGAAACCTGCAAACCGTGCTAAAATAATCTTTTTGAAAATCGGTCCAATCACCCAAATTCTTAATTTAAAATCATCAATCATTAAACGAAAACGAAAACTTATTTTTAGCGCTAATACAAATAAAAAAAATACAAAAATCGGTAACATAAAAACCACATACCAATAATTCACCAAGAAATCTGAAATATCAACAAGCATTTGAGTTTGAGGCGGTAATTTTCCTACCATATTTTTCATAAAAACAACTAATTGTGGCACTAACCACATCATCATAAATAAAACCATCCCTAAAATAACCACTGCTGTGAAAGCTGGATATAATAATAGTTTCTTTGTTTGAGCAATCAATTCATCTTGCCATTTTAAAGATTCTGTCAAATGCTTAAATACTTGACTTAATTCTCCACTTTCTTCGCCAATATGCACTAAATTAATAAACACCGTATCAAATACACTTGGAAACCGTAATAAGGCTTGCGATAATGCTTTACCCGCTTGCACATCTTCATATAAAGAACTTAAAATATCTCTGAACTTAGAATCCGTTAAAGTATCTCTCAAATCTTGCAAGCCTTGTAATAAAGGAACGCCCGCCCGTAGTAATTGATCCATATAGAAACAAAAAGTAATCAAATCTTGGCGAGAAATACGGCTCACAAAACGAAAACTTTGACGACGTTGCTCACGAAAACTAATCAAATCTAAATTCATTCGTTGCAAACGAATTTCTAAATCATCAGGATTGTCTGCTGCTAATTTACCAGTGACAATTTTTCCTTCCATATTCATGGCTTTATATTTGAAATCCATGATTAAATTACCAAGTCTTTAATTTGATCAATAATCGCTTGAAATGTTTGCTTAGAAATCAAAGTATCCATTACAGCGTTCCTTTAACTAGCAATGGTATTTAAAACACCAATTTCAGCTTCTGGATGATGAGATTTGATTAAACGCATCATCATTTCAACATGCGGGGTAGGAATATCTAATAACAAAAGGATTTCTCCCAAAGCGATTCTATCTTGAAAATGCTCTAATTCGTGATTAGGAATATCACCCGCAACTAATGCAGAAACTACCGCCCCAAAACCCGCACCTGCTAAGGTTGTTCCTAACAAAATGGCTTCGCCAGCTAATAAGATTCCTGCGGGAGGAAATGTGACCGCCAACAAACCCCCTAATAAACCTGCCATTCCTCCCAATCCAATGCCCCATTCTAACCCGTGTGCGAGTTCAGTTTTTTGTAATGCAGTTGCTGGATTTGATTATCAGAAATACCTTGATTTCTCAAATCGGTGACTAAGGCTTTGCAATGTGCCACATCGGGCAATAAGAAATACAAACGTCTGCGCATAATTAATCATTTTCCTATAATTATCTTGTTTATCTGATTACGTCCTTGTTCGTGAGGACGATTGACTTTTGCTCATTATGAAGTTCTGTTTATTAACGAGAAACACTTAAATAAACTTCATTTTAATTTCCTCTATGCCAAATAAACAATGATATAAAGGAAACTTCATTATCGATGTTCGTTGTATTTCGATTATTCTTTGATGTTTAATCGAGATTCAAGATCGGAGATTTTCTTTTCTAAATCGGTAACTTTTTGACGT
>JFJP01020495.1_pt1 | contig 16983 bp, 16 predicted proteins | sample 431651 | NCBI WGS metagenome assembly JFJP01 (sample SAMN02602958, study PRJNA72255) | Microbial mat metagenome, whole genome shotgun sequencing project. | biome: fresh water; feature: sink hole; material: water; isolation source: purple microbial (photo- and chemosynthetic) mats found in... | reverse complement strand
TCTGGCAAGAGCAGTATTCCAAAACGTAGCTCCCCGAGAATAATGGGATCCACAGCCAGTAGCCGTTCATGCTGCCGCAGCCAGGCAAGCACTTTTGGGTCGGGCGTGGGCTTGGTCGCTTCGCTGAGGATATTAGCATCTACGAGATAGCGCATAGGGCATCGGTGTTATCGGAGCTTACGGAAACAAAGTACCCCTTTTCTGGACACGCCAGCAGCCAATCACAAAGCCCGGCATTCGGCTCCGGTTCCTGTGCAATCAAACGGTACTCGCCTCGGTCAATCCGTTCAATCTCAAACGATTGTCCGGGACGCAGGTGATCGCGCCGACGAATGGCAGACGGCAGGACAAGTTGCCCACGGCTGGATAATGTCGTATTCATAAAAATAAGATGACATCTTACGCTTGCATTGTCAACGGCGTTATTGCAATCGTCCGCACGGCTAACCACCACCCCTTGCCACGAACGGCTCGCTGAGGACAGCTCGCCCTACCTTCGTCAGCCGCTATTCCCTAATACCCTCCCCCGCCGAATTTACCACAGCCTTTCCCATGGCATTGTGCGCCCGGTGGATTACTGGCTGTTCGCTGCCGTCTCCGGCAGGAAGTCCAGGGAGGCGGAGTTGATGCAGTAACGCAGACCGCTGGGGTCGGGGCCATCCTGGAAAACATGTCCAAGATGGGCACCGCATTGGGGACAGAGAACCTCGGTTCGCTCCATCCCTAGGCTTTTGTCGGTTTTCTCTTTGACGGCACCGGGCTTGACCGGCTGCCAGAAGCTTGGCCAGCCGGAACCGGAATCGTACTTTGCATCGGAACCGAAAAGCGTATATCCACAGCATACGCATTGATAGGTGCCCGTCGCTTTGTTGTATAGGTATTTGCCGGTGCCCGGACGCTCCGTACCGCCACAGCGGGCAACTTGGTATTGCTCGGTCGTCAGTTTTTCCTTCCAGTTCTCATTCGCCATGACAACCTCCCCTCCTTTTGCAGGTGGCACCGGTAACGAAACCGTTTCGGTTGCATCACGGAGACACCCACCTGCAGCAAGCAGCATGATTATAAGTACTGGTTTTGCGTTCATGATGATCCATCGCACACCCACCGTTTAACTTACAGTGATGGTGCGTCAATCGGTTGCACGAGAAAGACCACTGCGCAACCACTACAAGTGAGCGTTGTTCGGGACGAGGGGGCGCTTGGTCTTGTGTATCCATTCCGGATTGCGTTCGGGAATGAGGGCGGTCACGGATTGCTGCCAGGCGTTGAGCCGGTCATGCATCTGGCGGGCCCGCTCGGGATGCACATCGACGAGATTGGTCATTTCGCCCGTGTCGTTCTCCAGATCATACAGTTCGAGCGTCTGATCCTCGAAATTCTCGATGAGCTTCCATTTCCCGCTGCGCATGCTGGCTGCTGGCCAGCCGCCCTGGTTGCTGTAATGGGGATAATGCCAGAAAATGGCATCGCGCTGCAACCGGCCCTCGTCCCGCAGCAGCGGGAGCAGACTCTCCCCGTCGACATGTTGCGTCGGCATCAGGGGAAGCCCTGCGGCCTCCAGGAATGTGGGATAGAAATCGCAGGTCTGCACCAGTTCATTGCAGAGGCTGCCCGGTTTTACGACGCCCGGCCAGCGGACGATCTGGCAGACCCTTGTACCGCCCTCGTAGTTCCAGCCCTTGCCTTCGGCCAGCGGGGAATTGCAGGTAGGGCTGCCTTCCGCCGTCGCCAGCCCGCCGTTGTCCGAGGTAAAGCAAACCAGTGTGTTTTGTGCCAGCCCCTCGTCTTCCAGGACCTGTAGCAATCGGCCGATATTGGTATCGAGGTTCTCCATCATCGCCGCATACGCCGGATCGCTTTGCAGGATCCGCCGCATCACCCGCCAATGATCGTCCGGACAGCGGGGATTCGGTTTGCCGGGGATGATCGGTTGAATCTGATCGAGCCCCAGTCGCCTGGCTTTTTCCTTATATTTTTCCACCAACGCGGCCGGGGCCTGGATCGGCGTGTGGACGGCATAATGGCTCATGTTCAGGAAAAAGGGTTTTTCTCCCCGGTTGCGGATGAGCGCCACGGCCTCGTCCGTCAAGCGATCCGTAAGGTACTCGCCAGCCGGCCCCTCGGGTAGGTTATCAAGATGCCAAGGGCTGAAGAACCCCTTGTAAGGGTGACCATGATGACCACCGCCGATATTGACATCGAACCCGTGCCGATCCGGCCAGAACTCCCGATCCCCAAGGTGCCATTTGCCCACATGCCAGGTTTGGTAGCCGCCCTGCCTGAGTGCTGTGGCAAGGCTGGTTTCCTCCAGTGGCAGGTAATGCAGGTAGGGAACATCCTTGAGCTGCGCCTCGCAATGGCCACCAATATACTGGGTAATGCCAACCCGCGCCGGATATTTCCCGCTCATCAGGCTGGCGCGTGTCGGACTGCACACCGGGCAGGTGGCATAGGCATTATTGAACAGCATTCCCTCCCTGGCCAGCCGGTCAAGCGTCGGCGTTTCATAGAAGGAGGAGCCGTAGCACCCCAGATCGCGCGCCCCGAGGTCGTCGATCAGGATCATCAAAATATTCGGCGTAATCATCGCGCCTTAGCCGAGTGCCAGCATCGAGAAGACCATGACGAAAATGGCGACGGTCTCGATAATGCCCAGGGCGGCCAGATAGTTGGTAAAGCCTTCGCCGGTCTCGGCCAAGGCATCACTGCCAGCAGCACCGGCGCATCCCTGCAGCCAGGCCGAGATACCCATTCCAAGGCCTGCCAGCAGCCCGGCGACCAGCAACCCCTGCCACGGATACCCGGCCGCGACCTTTTCCTTCATCGAGAACATCAGCACAATACCATAAATCGTCTGCGAGAGCGGTGCCCCCACGAACGTCAGCAGCATAAAGGGCGCTGCCTTGCCCTGCGCATAACATTTCTTCCAGGCACCGATGGCTGCGCAAGCTGCCACACCGGTTCCCAGCGCCGAGCCGATCGCCGCCATGGCTACTGCCGCGATGCCTGCTACCTGCCCCATTGCCGTGTTCAAGCTGACGGGTTCTACGATGATTGGTTCCATGATGATCTACTCCTTTTTTATTTTTTATTTGCGATTGATGATTTGCGATTAAGATTAGGACTGGGGGTCGCGGATTAATCCTGTGAAGGGGCGATAGGGCACGCCTTTCCACTCGATGTTCTTGTGCAGGGAGAATTCCAGCGTATTGAGGCGGACGCCGTGCACGAGAATCCCCAGGGCGCACAGGATAATGTTCAAGCCATGCCCCAGCAGCAGGATCAGCGCCATCAGCGGCACGGTCCAGACTTTCTCCCAGCCCAGTCCGGCGGCCATGCCATTGAAGCTCTGCGCCACGGCCAGCGAGGCCATGCCGACGGCAAAGAGACGGATGTAGGAGACGATATCCACAAAACAGTTCACCACGCTGAGCGGAAACATGGCATGCTGGATCCAGTCCTTTTTCATGTCCTTGGGCGAGGTCATGAACAGCAGGATCAACGCCAGACTACTCACAAACAGCGGCAGGAAGAACGCCGGATAGGCATTTCCAAGCACCATGTTCTGGGCGGTCAGGTACATCGACCAGACGAGGCCGATCCAACCCAGCTGCGCGAGCGCCTTGGCCGCCGGTGCCAACGCAATCACATTCCAGACGTGGGCAATGGTCAGGTGGATGGCACCGATCAGGAAGCAGAGCGTGATCATGTTTCCCTGGGCCTGAGCCCCCGTCAACCAGCCAATCTGCAGTGTCTGCAGCGGAGCGGGCAACACGCTGGCCGCGATGCCGAAGTAATTGCCGGTCACCACGCCCCAGAGGATCGTGCAAACGCTCAGGATGCCGAAGAGCACGAACGGGTAGGCGGGGGCTTTCGGTTTTTTGTAGCGGGCGATCAACGTGACCCCCAGGAAGAGTACACCATAGCCTGCATCGCCGATCAAGAGGGCGAAGAAGATGCTGAAGAAGATCAGGAACAGGCCGCTGATGTCCGATTCGCGATAACCCGGCAGGATGGCCAGCATCTGCAGCACCGCCTTGATCGGCTTTACCCAGGTCGGCAGTTTCAGGAGCGTCGGGACGACGTCATCCTCCGCCGGCTCCTCGATCTTGAGGCCCCAGCCTTCCGCTTTGGCCGTGGCCTGCAATGTGCCAACCGAATCCGCCGGGGCGAACCCGGTCAGATAGGCCACCCGGCCATGATGCCCCATGCCGTCATGCACCTTGGCGAACTGCTCGGCCTCGCACCGGCGGTGAAGCTCATCGGCAACCTGTGGAATGGAGGGGGTAAGCGCCAGCAATTCCTGGTTGAATCCGGCAATGACATCCTGATGAGAGGCGATTTCCCGATCCATTTCCGAAAGGGACTGCGTCGGCAGATGGAAGGGTGTGGCATCAAGCGAAAAATCCTGCTCGGCGATGGCCGCGATATGGGTTCCCTTGCGGTCGCTCGACAGCGTGTGGACCTGGACGCCCTCGGGCACGGCCAACGCCTCGAGATCCCGGACATGGTACAACTTGACGATGATTCCACGCGCCGCCAGCGACCGCACCGTGTCGGGCGAGAAGTCGCCGAACGGGGCCTGTGCATGACGCGCCTGCTGCAGCATGGTCAACTGTTCCTCATGATGCATGCGCTGGGCATGCAGGTTGGCGGCTTCATTGATAATATCCGCCACATCCCGGCTAGACACATGCCCCTGGTGATGAAACGGCTTCTCGAATGCATGCAGGGACTCCAGGGCCAGGCGGGCCGTGGCTGCTGCGGTTGAGGCCAACGGCAGCGTTTCCGCACTGGTATTCTTTTCGGGAACCACATGCAGCACCCCGAGCTCGCGCAGACGGGCCAAGGTGTTTTCCTTATCGGTTTGCAGGCAGACAACCGACACTTTTTTCATGGGCGTAATCATTTAGAGCGCCTCCGGGATGGATTCCTGCGCGGTCTTTTCCGCCCGTCGCTTGGCCATTTTCCCGCGAGCGACGGCGGCGGTCTGTTCATCGCCAAGGTAAATCTTGATAATACGTATATTTTCACGGCACTCGGGAATCTTGACCTTTTCAAAGAGGTTGACACGCTGCGCGGTGGTACGCAACTCCTCGCTGATCAACCGGCGCTGCTCGTCGAGGATGACCACGTCCGCACGCAGGCGGATGAGGGCATCCATGACCTCCTGGGCGTCATCAAGCCAGGCGGGCGATTCAAACAGATCCGGAGTCTTCCGGTTCAGGTGGATCGACTTGAGCAGGGGGATGTTAACCCCCGCGATGTTGCCGCTCTCGCTTTCAATCCGGTCGAGGGTGACCATCAGTGCTTCCGGCACCGGCTCCGAGAATAGCGACACCCACTGCTTCAGCCCCGTCATCGTGCTATCGAACGCCGCCTGCTTTTCATCAATCCGGCTGTCGATCATCTGGATCTCGCTCTGGAGCTGCTGCTTCTTGAGTTGCAACATCGGCAGGAAACGCAGGAAACGCCGCAGCGCCTCGTTCTGTGCCTTGAGCTCATTCTTGGTATATTTGATCTTAGCCATGATGATAGCGCCGTGGAATTAGTGAGCGGTTTCAGAAGACGCGGTTTTCGGCCAGAATTGTTCGAGGGTAGCCGAGTTGATCCCGGTTTCGATCGGCTCGAAACAATCGGCCAGGATCTGCCAGCCGAGATCCAGCGCCTGCTCCAGCGGGATGTTAACGGAAAGATCCATCATTTCCTTCTCAAAACGAGCCCCGTATTTAAGCAGCTTCTTGTCCCAGGTACTCATGCGGAAGCCCATGGTCTGTTTTTCCATGGTCTCGCGGTAGCCGGCAAAGAGCTTGATCATCGTATCCATGATCGTGCGGTGATCCTTGCGGGTACGCCCGTTGACCTGCTGTTTCAGACGGCTAAGCGAGCCGAACGGTTCAATACGCCCGCCACGCAGATAAAACTGTCCTTCGGTGATATAACCGGTGTTGTCAGGCACGGGGTGAGTCACGTCATCGCCGGGCATCGTGGTCGCCGCCAGGATGGTGATGGATCCGGCCGAGTCGAAGTCAACCGCTTTTTCATACCGCGAGGCAAGCTGACTGTAGAGATCGCCCGGATAACCCCGGTTGGAAGGAATCTGTTCCATCGTGATGGCGATTTCCTTCATGGCGTCGGCAAAGTTGGTCATATCGGTCAGCAGCACCAGCACCCGTTTCCCCTGCAGGGCGAACTGCTCGGCGACCGCCAGGCTGACATCCGGCACCAGCAGGCATTCCACGATCGGGTCAGCGGCGGTATGCACGAACATGACGCTGCGCGAGAGTGCCCCGCTTTCCTCCAGGGTATCGCGGAAATAGAGGTAGTCGTCATGCTTCAGGCCCATGCTGCCGAGGATGATGATATCCACCTCCGCCTGGAGGGCGATACGCGCCAGCAGGGCGTTGTAGGGTTCACCGGCGCGGGCGAAGATCGGCAACTTCTGCGACTCCACCAGCGTGTTGAAAATATCGATCATCGGAATACCGGTTCGCACCATGTTACGAGGGACGATACGCTTGGCGGGGTTGACCGACGGGCCGCCGATATTGACCTCACCCCCGTGCAGTTGCGGTCCCTTGTCACGGGGAATGCCGGCACCGGTAAAGACACGCCCCAGCAGGGCATCGCTGAACGGGATCTGCATGGGGTGTGCCAGGAAGCGCACCTGCGCATCGGTGGCAACGCCGCGGCCGCCCGCGAAGACCTGCAGCGACACCTCGTTGTTGTGCAGACGGATGACCTGCGCCAGCGAGGTGCCTGTGCGTGATGTAACCTCGGCCAATTCCCGATACTTAACCCCTTCGGCGTGCAAGGTGATGACGTTACCGGCGATTTTCTCGACGCGGTGATAAAGCTTATGCATTCTTGGTGACCTCCGCTACCATCGCCCGAAGTTTGCCTTCCAGCGTTTTGAATTGTTCGTCATGCATCTCAACCCGGTTCCAGTCCTTGTGGATCTGGGCGAGTTGATGAAAGAAATGGCGGGCCGCATCCTTTTCCTTGAAGTCCATGGGCGCACGCAGGATCTGCGCCGTGACGGCAAAGACATACTTCTGCCGGTCGCCGGAGGTCGATGAGTCCATCTCGTCGAACGCATCCTGCTGCAGATAGGCAGCATCCAGGTATTCTGATTTAAGGTAGTACAGGAAGTCCTCCATGGCGGTACCTTCCTCGCCGACCACCTTCATCATCTGGCCGATCTCGGTTCCCCGCTTCAATGCCGCGCGAGCGAATTCAACATCCTTGGCATCCACCACGCTGGTATATTTCGACCAGCTTTCGAGCGGGTCGATCGCCGGATACCGGCGGGCATCGGAGCGGGCACGGGAAAGGCCATGGAAGGCGCCGACCACCTTGAGCGTGGCCTGGGTCACGGGTTCATCGAAGTTACCCCCGGCCGGACTGACCGTGCCGCCGATCGTCACCGAGCCGATCGAGCCGTCGTTGAGCCGTACAATCCCGCCGCGTTCGTAAAACGCCGCAATCACGGATTCGAGATAAGCGGGGAAGGCCTCCTCGCCGGGGATTTCCTCCAGGCGTCCAGACGTTTCGCGCAGGGCCTGCGCCCAGCGGGAGGTGGAGTCTGCCATCAGCAGCACGTTCAGCCCCATCTGGCGGTAATAACCAGCGAGGGTGATGCCGGTATAAACCGACGCCTCGCGGGCCGCCACCGGCATGGAGCTGGTGTTGCAGATGATGACGGTCCGCTCCATCAGGCTCTTGCCCGTGCGCGGGTCGGTCAGTTCAGGAAATTCACGCAAGGTTTCCACCACTTCGCCAGCGCGTTCGCCGCAGGCGGCAATGATGACGATATCCACATCGGCATTGCGCGAGGTCAACTGCTGGATGACGGTCTTGCCAGCACCGAACGGGCCGGGAATACAGTAGGTTCCCCCCTTCGCCACGGGGAAGAACGTATCCACGCTGCGCAGGCTGGTAACCATCGGTTCGGTCGGACGAAGCCGTTCGGCATAGGCGCGGATCGGCATCTTAACCGGCCAGCGCTGCATCAGCATCACGTCACGCACATTGCCGCGCTCATCCTTGAGCTTGGCGATTGTGTCCTCGACCTTGTACGGGCCCGCCTTGACGACCGATTCAACCGTATAAACGCCATCGAACAGGAAGGGAACCATGATCCGGTGCTTGAAAATACCTTCGGGTACCGAGCCCAGCATATCGCCAGCAACCACACGGTCACCGGGTTTGGCGTTCGGCGTGAATGCCCACTGGAGGTCACGCGGCAGGGCATCGAGATAGACGCCGCGCTGCAGGAAGAATCCGCATTTCTCGGCCAGGCGCGGCAGGGGATTCTGAAGGCCGTCATAAACCTGCGTCAGCAAGCCCGGCCCCAGTTCGGCGGAAAGCATCTCGCCAGTGAACTCCACCGGGTCGCCAATACCCAGATCGGTCGTATCCTCAAACACCTGCATATCAGCCAGCCGACCGCGTATCCGGACCACTTCGCACATCAGGCGCAGATCACCCAGGCAAGCGTAGCCGACCTCGTTCTGGCTGATGGCACCGTCGAACGCAACGGTCAGCATATTTCCATTCACGCCGACAATCTTGCCGCTGTTTTCCTTCATCATAATCTCAACCTTCTTTCCGCCGCCGGATGGCATTGGTTATTCTTGCTAAATTGCAGGGGAGGCACCTTCAAAACCCGGTATACTGATCGCCTTTTCAACACGTCCCATGGCCACGCCCTCATCGTGCGCCGCCCAGCGCTGTGCAAGACGCAGCTTGACCGCATACGCCATGACCACGGACGTTGCAAACGGATCCACACCGGCCAGTTCATCGAGAATGCGCCAGCGCAACTGATCCAACGCTTCCTCGCGCTCGAGCGGGTTTGAGCGCGTGAACGCCTCCTCGACGCCATCCTCGATAGCCGTATCAAATCCGGTATGGGAGCGAATGGCCCCGGCCGCATCTCCTTTGTGACGCGCGGCACGCATCCGGGCAACCGCATTGCGAAGCTGGGTCTCGCGCGCCTGCCAGCGGACCACGAACGGATGCGTACTCCGCGCGGCGGTCTCCCCGAAATCCGGGCCATCGCACAGCACACCCACCGCCTGCTGATCCCGCAAGCCAAGCTGGTCCTGGCAAAGCGCCTTGAACGCATCCGGCGTCATCGGGAGCGGCTGACCGAGGGTCACGCTGGGCAAACTGGCGATCAGGTAGAAACAGCTCATTTGGCGGGTGTCTTCTCCTTGTGCGCGGCACGGTTAACGATGTCCGCGAGCTGTGGACGGAGCAACCGGCCAATCGCCTCGGTCAGGGCCTCCCCGGTGAAATCGTGCTGGATGCCGCGATCCGTCAGCGACACGCGGAATCCGGAAAGGACGCTACGGCTGCCCTGGATGGTCAGGCCCGCTTTCATGTCGTTCCGGAATTGATTCATGAACAGGGCGCTCACGGCGGCCTGTTGCGACTCGCTCAGCAGCACCTCGATCGGTTGTGCTGTCGATGCCGAGCAGTAGGCCTTGACGGCTTCATGGATCAGGCCGGGCAAGGCCTCCGTCGTCAGGGCGGCATCAATCCGCTTGCCGACCAAGGCCTGCAGGGTTTCGGTAACCGCCTCGCCGACGGTCAAGATCACATCGCGGGCGACCTGATGAAGGGCACTTTCGCTGCGCTTGAGGAAAAGGTCACTCTCGGCGCGAGCCTTCTGGATCAAGGCCGCCGCCTCCTTCTCGGCATCGGCAATCAGGCGCCTGGCCTTCGCCCTGGCCTCGTCGGCAATCTGCCGGGCCTCCGTGTCCGCCCGTTCCACGCCTTCTTTCTGGATGCGGTCGAGTAATCCTTGAAGTTCTTCTGCCATGATGTGATTCCTGCGGTTTTATATGTATGTGTGTCGTCGGGTTAGATGATTGTTTCAGTCGGCATGGGGGTCAGGACGATCCGATTCGGTCCCAGCCCCTTGGCCGCGACCAGGTTCTTGCCAAGTGCCCCGAGAATATCCTGCACGGTTCGGTTCAGGTCTTCCGGCCGGGTCAGGGATATGGCACCGACGGTGACGTGGACGCCCCCGTCGCCCTGCCCCACGGCCTGTTCGCCGATGGCGTGGATAATGGTATTAAGCTTATCGCGGGTCTCGTTTTCGGTCAGGCCCGAAAGGCACAGCACAAGCTCATCGGCGCCGAAGCGGGCGATCACATCCATTTCGCGGATGTTGCGCTTGATCACGTCGGCCACCTCCTTGAGCAACCCATGCGCCCGGTCGATCCCGTGGGTTTCAATATATTTACGGAAGGCCTCGACGGCAATCAGCGCCAGGCCGATGCCATACTCATGCGTCCGCGCCCGTTCCAGCTCGACGCCGAAGGCCGGAATGAATGCCTTGTACTGCAGGACATTGGTGGAATCATCAATCTGGGAGAGTTTCTTCCCCGCCTGGATCAGGTCGAACCGCTCGATCATCGAGCCGATCAGCATCCCAACCACCTGAAGATGCAGCAGATCCGAATCGTTGAAAGGGTCAAGGTCTTCACGGTCACAGAAGATATAGCCGACCCCGCGCTGATTGCGGATGACCGGGGCGATCACGGCCGAGGTGAAGTCGTGCTCCAGCTTCAGGCTCTGGTAGATGTCGGAACGGCGGTCGACATCGTTCAGCAGGACAGGCCGCTGCTCGAGCACCACTTGCTCGGCGATCGGGCTGGGTTCCGCCTTGTGGTACTGCTTGACGTAGGTATAGCTGATCTGGCGGGACATCTTGATGCGAAGCTCACCGGTATCATCATCGATCAGGATCACCGCCACACTCTGGGAGGGGAAGTAGGCCTTCATGCTGTCCATGATGACATGCAAGCCTTCCTCAAGCGACAATGCGCCATCGGCCTTGCGCATCACATGCACCAGCCATCCACCCAGCGAGGTACCGCCCATTCGTGATTCCTTCCTACCCGATTCAAACCGAACATGCACGAAGCTAATCACAAACCTACCCACAAATCAAGTTTATCAATGCGTTTTAGCTGCACATATTCTCCTTTACTTGCCTTGGATGAATAGTTTAGATTATCTGGACAAACACAGGAGTATTCGCCGTGAGTGATAACAAGGCAAAGTGCAACATCATGCGGGATGATATGCGGGAGTCGGTGCAAGCCTTCGCCGGGCGTGTGGCGCACGATTTCAACAACCTGCTAACGCCGCTTCTGGCCTATCCGGAAATGATCGCTGCTGAATTGCCGGAAAACAGCCGGGCGAATGGTTATCTGGTCGCGTTATCGGATGCCGCGAATGCCGCCGCCTGCATCACCAATCGGCTGGCCGATCTGGCAGGGGCACAGCGTTCGGCGAAACGATCGTTCGATATCAATGAAGTGGTGAATGCAGTGCTGGCAGGGTTGCGGCGACAACCCATGGCACAGGGGGTCAACATTCTTTGCGAGAACAGTAGCGGATTGATTATCACGATGAGCCAGGATGCACTATCGCTGGCTCTGGAAGAGGTTTGTCGCAATGCCCTGGCGGCCTTGCGGGGCACCGGAACCCTGGTCATCCGCGTATTGCAACGCTATTGGCAGCCCGCTTCCGGCGTGGCGGTGAGCGGTACGCATGCTCCCGCAGGTGTCTATAATGTCATCGAGGTACAGGATACGGGGGGCGGTATGGCCGAAGAGATTCTGCGGCAGGCGTTTCGTCCGTTCTATGCCGGAGCCACGCGCCGGTGTGGCGGAGGGCTGGGGCTGAGCATCGCCCATTGCGCATTGCGCGAGAACGATGCCTTTCTGCAACTCGAGAGCAAGGATGGGTTGGGCACACTGGCGACCTTGCTGCTGCCGGTGTCGGAGCCCTTTGTCGCCAACACCACGTCGGCGGAGGAAACGGACGCGGCACCGGTCACGGGGAGGCGCGAGGCAGGACACCGCGTCCTGGTGGCGGATGACGAGCCCTCGATCGTGAATCTCTTCAAGCTGATCCTGGAAAACTATATCCAGGGCATCGTGGTGGATAAGGCATCGAACGGGGTCGAGGCGCTGGCACTTTTCAAGGCATGGCGCTACGACGTGATTGTGATGGATCTGCACATGCCCGAGATGGATGGACAGACGGCGTTCCTGGAAATCGAGAAGCACTGTGCCCAGGAAGGCTGGGCGATGCCGAAGATGGTCTTCTGTACCGGCTATGCACCGCGCGACGCCGTCAAGCGCGCTATTTCCACTGGCGACCGGCACACACTGCTGAATAAGCCGGTGCGGAGCGAGGTCCTCGTCAAGGCCGTGCAGTCGCGATTGGAAATGGCTTCGGAATGAAGGTGGTAACGACGGTTCAGGAGATGGAAGCGCTGTCCGATACCTTTCGGCGGGATGGTCTGCGAATCGGGTTTGTACCGACCATGGGGTATCTGCACGAGGGGCATATCTCGCTCGTTCGGGAAAGCGCGGCACAGTGCGATGTCACGGTCGTCAGCATCTTTGTCAATCCGGTCCAGTTCGGGCCGAATGAGGATTTTTCCCGGTATCCGCGCGATATCGAACGCGATTGCCAGTTGTGCAGGGATGCGGGTGTCGCGGTGGCTTTCATTCCGCCGGTGGCAGAAATCTATGCGGCGGATCGTTCGATCCTGATCGAGGAACGTCTGCTCTCAACCGGTCTGTGCGGAGCGTCGCGGCCGGGACACTTTGCGGGGGTATGCACCGTTGTCGCCAAGCTCTTCAATATCGTCAATCCCCATGTTGCGGTCTTCGGCCAGAAGGATGCGCAGCAATTGGCGGTCATCCGTCGCATGGTCCGCGATTTGAATTTCCGGGTGGTGGTGGTCGGTGCCCCGATTGTGCGCGAGCCCGATGGTCTAGCCATGAGTTCGAGGAATGTTTACCTATCGGCCGCCGAGCGCCAGCAGGCGCTCGGGTTGAGCAAGGCACTGGCACTGGCGGCCGAGCACATCACCCGGGACATCCGGTCAACGGTCGCGTTGACCGCCACCCTCCGAAAATTCCTACAGGATGGCTATCCTGGAATCTTGGAGGAATACATCACGTTCGTGGATCCCGCGACCTTGGCCCCCCTGACAGACCTGCCCCCCGGCCCGGTGCTGCTGGCCCTGGCCGCAAAGGTGGGTCGTACTCGGCTGATTGACAATGCCTTGCTGGATGTGCCCACCCTGCAGCCATGACCGCTTTGGCTAGGCAGGCAACGGCATGATCGGTAGTATACTCCTATTTATACGAACCGAATTCGGAAATGGTGGAGGCGGCGGGAGTCGAACCCGCGTCCGCAGTGGAGTCACTCAAGTATCTACGTGTGTATTTCGCCATTAGGTCTCGCCTCGGTGACTGCGGACGAACACGCCATCACCTACGCCAGTCTCAGCATTATTTCGCCGGTCGCGCCTGAGACGCACACGCCCGACTATCCTGCTGTCGTCGCCCCGGTCCGCCTAGCAGGTGTTGGCGGCGGAACGCGTGGCCAATCTAATTGTTTGCCCGGATTTTTTACGAGGCCAACCAGACATCCTCGACACGCAACCTCAGCTTCAACCAGCACGTCGAAACCAAATCGCCCCCCATTTATCAGAACCCTCTGACGAGCAACAAGCTAAGTCTTTCACGCATGGCCTTGAAATGCAAGCTTATTTCCACAGATTTACAAATCGAGCTTGAGTTCCGGGTTGGTTTCCAGGGCGACCTTGCTTCCCGTGACCCCGCTGATATCCGTTGGGTAATCCCCGTTGAAGCAGGCGCAACAGAAGCGCCCAGCCCCACCGAACGGCAGGAAGAGCCCCTCTAGGCTGAGATAACCGAGGCTGTCTGCCTCAATGAAACGGCAGACCTCCGCCACGTTCATATCGCCCGCGATGAGTTCGGAGCTGGTGGGGAAATCGATGCCGTAGAAGCACGGGTGCTTGATCGGGGGGCAGGAAATGCGTACATGCACCTCCTTGGCACCCGCCTCGCGCAGGCGCTGGACGCGACGTCTTGCCGTGTTGCCGCGCACGATGGAATCGTCGACCACGACCACCCGCTTGCCGCGTAGCGAGACGGGCAGCACGGCCAGCTTCAGGTCCACGCTCGATACGCGATCCTTTTGCTGGGGCATGATGAACGTGCGTCCGACATAGTGGTTGCGAATGAATCCGAACTCCAGGGGAATCCCGCTTTCCAGCGAGTATCCCAGCGCAGCGGAATTGCCGCTGTCCGGCACGGCGACGACAACGTCGGCCTCGATGGGGTGCTCCTGCGCCAGTTGTCGTCCGTATTGCACGCGAACCCCATGGACATTCTGCCCAAATACGCAACTGTCGGGGCGGGCAAAGTAAATCATCTCGAAAATGCAGCTGGCCGCACCGCGGGCAGGGGGTTCCGCAAAGAAACTGCTGTGCATGCCGGTCTCGTCAAACACGACCAGCTCGCCGGGTTCGACATCGCGAACAAAGGTTGCGCCGATCTGTTCCAGTGCGCAGGTCTCACTAGCCACGGCATAACCGTTACCAAGGCGACCAATCGAGAGCGGACGGAACCCGTAGCGATCACGGGCGGCCATCATGCAATTACGCGTCATCAGCAGGAAGCAGAAGGAGCCGTCGAGTTCGGCGAGGGCCCGGCAGACCCGCCGTGGACGCATGCGGTACATGGGATCGGCCAGCAGATGTACGAGCACCTCGCTGTCGGTGCTGGTCTGGAAGATGGCACCCGCCTCCTGGTACATTTTGCGCAATCGGCCCGCATTGACGAGATTGCCGTTGTGCGCCACGGCCCAGAGCCCGTCCACGCATTCCACCACCAGCGGCTGGACATTCTGGATGCGTGAGGAGCCGGTTGTCGAATAGCGTACATGGCCGATCCCCAGGTGACCTGGCAGGCGGCTCCAGTCATTTCCCTGAAACACCTCGCTGACCAGTCCCAGTCCGCGTACGGAGTGTACGCTGCGCCCATCGCCTGTCGCAATGCCTGCGCCCTCCTGTCCGCGATGCTGCAGGGCGAACAATCCCTGATACAACGTCGCCCCCACATTCTCAACCCCGTAAACCCCGCATACACCACAAAACTCCTTGGGTGCATCGTGACCCGTCGTATCCGGTAAATTATCAGAATTCATTGAAGGCGTCCTCGCGAAAAAGGATTAAGAATCACGTAAAAACGGGAGCATATCACAATCGTCAGCCTGACTGCAATCTGCAAAAACGAAGGGGGCATGATGCGCTTAACCTAACGCTGCGGTTCGCCGGCGGTACTGACCATGCGGGCGGTCAGCAGCATGTAGATCAGCCGCTGGCCGTCACGGGACGGGACACCTTCACGATGAAGCCGACTTGAAACGGGTTGGTGGTCATCTCGCGAGATGCATTAGCAAGAAAGAGGATGACATCCCGCAGATCGGCGTCCCGGAAATCCATTTCTGGAATCACGATGGCCTGCATCGCTGCAAAATTGATCAAAGGACCGTCCCTTGGCAACCCCGGAATGCCTCCGGCGTGATGATCGGACAGGGCTCGAAATTCTTTATCGTCAGCAGGTCGTCATCGCCTGTCACCAGGTAATCGGCGTTGCCCTGATCGGCCAGGATCAGGAACTTCTGGTCATGCGGATCCCGGCACAAGGGGAGGTGACGCGACCGCCGTGTCACGACGGTTTCCGCATAGGGGACAAATGCCTGTAATATGCATTGCTGCTCCTCGTGGCTTAATTTGAACTTCGGGTATGCAAGCACGCGCAGCAACTCGCTGGCGGTTTCTTTCGACAGCAGGGCAACGACTTGCCCCTGCTGCCAGCGTGGGACAAGCCAACTGACACGCCCTGAGCGGAACAGCAATGCCGAAAGAATCACGTTCGTATCGAACACGACGCGCAGCGTTATTTTCGCGACCATTTGACGGCATCTCCCGCATCGGCCTCGGAAATGCCAAGGGCCTCCAGCTTCTCATGCACCGCGCTCAGAGGCTTTGTATTCACGGGTTCAAGGATAATGCGCCCATATTCCGTGCGCACGTCAAAGTACAGGCTTCCCGGAAACTGGCTGACGACGCTTTTCGGCAAGGTCAGCTGATTTTTACTGGTCATTTTTGCAAGCATAATCGAATCCTTTATTTCTTACATCCTTACATCCTTTCCAAATTAACGCAAGGCTGTTTATCCTGACGTAGTGGTTCGCCGGCGAGGCTGACCTCGGCGGTGGCCTTGAATGACGCACCCAGTTCACGTGTTGCAAAATCCTGCGGCTCGACCATAAAGGCGCTAGCGGTAGCGGTGCCGTTGGCAGGGTTGTTGGTGGTGGCGACGGCGCTGCAAACCTCGAAAGTGGTCGGGTAGATGCATTCCGTACCGCCTCTGATCGTCGCCTCCTGTCCTGATTGCGTGAGCACTTTCGGCGAGGCCAGCAGCTCGGCTGCACCGTTGGTCCACAAGGCCATCAAGGCGGCGGCCGAGACCCCGTCTGGCCCCAATGCCGAGATCTGACGCCGATCACAGGCCAGGAATACGAGTTCGAGCTCGAGCTGGTAGGGCTGCAGATTCAGGATTGAAAGCACGTTCTCGAAGACCTCGAGGTTTTCTTCCGTGTTGCCAACAGCGAGCTTACCGAGGCCTCGAATATGCTTAATCCTGCTTCCTGTCGGCCAGTCCACACCCATTTCGGAGAAAAACAACTTTAGTTCATCCTCTCCCTCATAACCGCCGTCCGGTTGCTTATCACTAAATACCGACCGGAGATCTTGAAGCCTGCTGATTGATGTTGGCAGCACATCATATAACCGGACCTCTATCGGCTCGTCCGGGACATTCCATGGCATGATCATGACCACACCGTCGCGAATCCTGTATTTATAGTTCGCGATCTCGACCACAATATCCAGCGCCTCCTTGAGCGTAATATCAATGGCGCTGAAGGTGATCAAGGGCGTCTCGGTCGAGGTATCATGCACGTGATTCGTATCCACCGCAAAAGGATCGCCGACGGGGATTCCGTTCGTATTCGCGCAGAAACAATCCGCATGTACGGGCGGCATCCAGTCGTCCTGCTTAAGAATCA